>TARA_R100001463_G_scaffold103656_2_pt1 | contig 20849 bp, 19 predicted proteins | sample TARA_R100001463 | Tara Oceans TARA_R100001463 (sample SAMEA2622242) | marine metagenome | biome: marine biome (ENVO:00000447); feature: deep chlorophyll maximum layer (ENVO:xxxxxxxx); material: "saline water (ENVO:00002010), including plankton (ENVO:xxxxxxxx)" | depth 40 m
AAGTTAGCAGCAGCACCTAACAATGCACCTTCTGCAGCAAATCCTAAACGTCCCTTTAAGTTCTTTGCAAAAATACTGCCTGCTTCTTCCGTAGACAGTGAACCAAAGTCATCTCGCTGTGTGACTTCATCATAAGCCGCTTTCCATTCAGGGTTGTCCTCAAAAAAAGAACTAGTAAGAAGTTGTTCATCTTGCCCTCGGAACGCAAGTAACTCAGCTATTCCTCCTCTAAAAGCACCTTGTTTAGCTATGTTCCAAGCTCCTTTTGCTGTACGTGCTTTCCCTCCTCTTCTGCCACTTGCCTTTAATTGACGTTTTCTAAGTTCTTTAACGCCCAAACCTAGAGTGCTTTTAGTCCCTTTAATTATAGGACCCCCCATTAAAAGTCCTGTACCTAGTTGAGCTAAATCTTCAATGACTTGAAACAGAGTACTTTCAGGGTTATCTTCAATGTAGTCTGAAAACGTAGCCCAACGTTCCTCTCTGCCTGCCATATCAGGGGCAAAGTTAATTGTACTTTCAGCAGCTTTAAGTGTTCCTTTTCCTATGGCTTTATACGCATTCTCATACCACGAACGGTTTCGCATGAGATGTTGTTTATAACCTTCATTCATTTCGCTATTGGGCATTCTATTTACCATGTCCTGTAGCTGTGCCCCATAGCGATCCATGTCGGATTGCGACTTATTTTTTCTATATATTGTTCCTACTGCCATTGTACTTTTATTTATTTTCAGGGCCTATTAAATGAGGGATGGGAAGAGGTGTAATACCAAAGTGATTTTCAGCCTTAAAACGATTTTGGAAATAACCTTTTTCAGCAATTAGTAATTTATTATACATTCTAGCTAACTCAGGGAATTTTTTTGACATCGTAGGTTGCTTTGCATCTGGTATGAAAAGAAGTCGATATTCCCAATGCTTTTGACGTTCTTGAAGTCTTTCGTATTTTTCAGGTGTAATTAATTCATATCTGTTTAATCCTTTTTCATCAAAAAAACCATCTTGTGGTGATGTAATAGGATTCATTATGCCAATGTCTATTAAGGCTAATTCTTGTGCAATAACTTGATAAGGTTTTGCTTTTGTTTCTTTTTCGTCATAAATGTCACTTCTATCTCTATCTAAATAAATAGCACCTCGCATTGCTTTTATTTCATACCATCGGTCATTCACTTCTCCACCAGTTAATGCATCACGTAACTTAAGAAATTCCGTGTTGGTAAGCCCTTCTTCAATGTTATACTTACCTCCAATTACATCCTGATTTTGTTCGTAATTTCCTTTAACCCATTCTTTAACTTCCTCATTATATTGGACGCCTTCAAACTTACTAACGTCTGAGTTTATGTAAGATTCAATTGCTTGATCTTCAATACTTTTACGAACTTCAGTAGGTAATAAATGTGTATGTCTTGAGTGTATCAGACCCGCTTGTTTTCCCATTAAAGAACGATAGGCAGCGTGAGCGTTCTTACGCACTGCAGGTTCAGCAGCTAGTAAGTCAAAGCCATGTGTTTTTCTAATAAACTCTGCATGTGTTTTGACATTGTCGGGAGCAGTTGAAGGGTCAATAACTTCGTTTTCTCCACCTTGTTCTTTTTCCCAAGCATCTAGAGATTCAGCTACACCTGATATTTCTTTTAAAGATGAATACACTAAAGTGTTGTTAAGATTTATTTGGTCTTCCTCTAACTTAAAAGTAACCTTCATGTTCTGACCCTCAGTAGGAAACTCAAGTACTTGACCTTCTTCTGTATTTAGTTTTTTCCAATCTAAGGGATCAAAAGCTTTGGTAAAATTTTTATATAATTCTTTAGCTGTAGCCAGATTAGCAATATGACGCCTTTGTTCAGTAAGTGTGTCTCTTTGTTCTGACTTTCTGAGTTCATTAGCTGCGTTGTAAATATCAAGTTGAAGTCGATTTCTGTTCTGGTCTAAATCCCGTCGAACTGCTTCAAGGTTAGAATACCTTTGTAGTCCTTTAGGGCCTGCAAAAAATTGTGCAGATTTACTAGCGTCAAGTTTTTCAGGGTCTTCCATTTTTCCTGCTCCATAAATAGGATCAGTGTTGTATTGCCTTTCTAGTTCATCAAAATTTTCCAGTATATTTATGTTGTCATCTGATAACTGTGTCTGTAAACGCTCACGTTGTAATTCACCTGCTTGGTCACTGCGGCTTAAGGCTTCTTCATAATAAGTTAAAAGTGCTGTTTTTTCAGCCGTGAGTTGGTCTATAGTTTTTTTCTGTGTTTCCCCTTGAATCCTTGATGCCCATAAATTTTCACGTTCTTGAGGCGGTATGTTATCAAGGGCTTCTGTAGTGTTTGCTCTTAGCTGTGTTTCAAGTTGATGTGTAAATCTAGCAACAGCATGTTTAGCTGCCATGATCTTATCGTTTTCTTTAAAATTCTGCTGAAACCCTCCTTCATCAGGGGATAGCCTAGCTAATCCTAGTATTGTTGCTATTTCACTGCCTGCGTCTGAAGCAAGGACTGTAGTGACCATGTTGTTTACATCTCTGTCAGCTACTGTGTAGAACGCATTCAGATCGGCAAATTTGTTTAAGTCATCAATAGCAGTATTTATATCAGCTTCTAAATCTGTGTCATCTATTTCATCTACTACATCTTGAAGTTGTGACGCCATGCCTATCCAATCACTGGCAGAATATTCACCAGAGTTTTCAGGATTCATTGCTTCTCTAAATTGATGTAACATTGATCTTCCTAACGTTATTCCTCCATTTTGAAGTTTAGTTGTAACGGCAGATTGAAGGACGTTTCTGAAGAGAAGGGCATCTGATTCAACACTTGGATTGTTTTTAAACACAGCGGCTTTCATGTCATCCATGTTAAAAAATGTGTAGACAACATCGTGCACTACTTCGTCAATACTTTTGTCTGTATCTCCTATGTATTTTTCAACAGCAGGAAGAAGAGGTTCAATTAATGGGATAGCCTGTTGATTGGCTATTTCTGTTAGATCAGCTATTAAGGCTTCTTTTGCTCCTGCTTTCGCTTTTCCATAGGCTGAACGATTTTGTAATAGTGTTGTTTGGACAGCCCTAACTGCATCTGCAAATATGTAGTCTGAAGTTTGATCAGCTTCTTTTTTAGTCATCCTGAGATCAGGGTGCTGTGAAAGAGCGTCGGCTATTTTGTATATGTTTTTCTGTTCAAAAATATCTAAGCCATACACTTTTTTATCTTTTAGGTAATCAATGTTTTCTTCCTTCCATTGATCGTAGTTACCTAACACAGATAAAACTTTTTGGTTAACTTTTCGTATTCTTCGATTTTGTTGGTTATCCTTATAAGTCGCAGCGTCCTGTTCTGTTTTTGCTATTTCACTCCAGATGGCTTCTAGAGTTTGTGATCCCGCTCGTTTACTTATATCTGCATACTTGGCAAACATTTGGGTTCTTCCTCCATTACCGTTATCACGGGTCATGCTTGTGACTTTGCTCCAAGCTGCTGCTAGGTTTAATTCATTGTCAGGATCAGAAGCCATATCAAGGAACACAGGCAGGATTACTTCGTCCATAACTGATTGTGCATATCCTAGTTTATCTTCAGGGAAGCCTCCAAATTTTTTACCTAAAAATGATCTGAAATCATTTAATCCTTTTCTGATGTCAGGCGATTGTAAGGCAAACGCAAGTTGATTTCTGCCGTCTTCAAAAAAAGATTCTTTAATACTGACTTCTCGTCGTGCTCTGTTTTCTCCCTCAAATTCTGCAATTAGTCTGTCTCTGTTTTTAATCCACGCAGGAGCATATCCAGTTTCCCAATAGTACCCAACTTTAGGGTCTTCTTGTTTTCTAGGCTCAGGAGTATATTTTTTATTAATCAGATCAACAGCATCATTAGAAAAGTCAGTACTTGTTTTAGCAAGGTTACTGATGTCAGCTAAAAATTCAGGATCACTATGGATTCTGCTTACATCACGTTCAGCAAAGTTAGCTCCTGTGCTTATGATCTCATGTTTAAAAATAGCAGGATTACTATAGATATTATTAGGTGCACCTGCTTTTTGTAGTTGTCTCTTGATGGCTACCTCTTGGTCAGTAACGCCTTTTTCTAGCTCATCATAATAAGCAGCAGCTTCTTCAGAAGTCATTTGCTGACGCACTGCACCATATTGCCCTAACACTGGGTTAAATCTTCTAAGAGAATCTGAAAGTTGTGCTAATGGATTAGGCCCAACTGGAGGCCCTGAAGCTCCTACGATGTTGTAACGTGCTGCATTACCTACTGGAGTAGTTTTAGGTATTCCAATTGAATCGACGGGAGGAGTTATTCTACGTTTAGCTGCCATTATGATATTGTTCCTGCTGCTTTACCGCCCACATATGCTGCTCCTACATCCCCTGCGAAATCAAGGGCAGCAGCAGCGGCACTGGGTTGATTAATTGGCCTGTAATTAGACACTAATCGTGCCTGTGTTGCTTGTGATGCTTGATCTCTTTCTCTCCTAAACTGATTTACCATTGAGTTATTATTCAAAGTAGCGGCATGAGCTAACTCAGCTTCTCTTTGGTCAAACTCTTGTAACATCATGGAATACGATGACCCTCCTACTCCACTCTCTAAAGCTGAAGTACGTGCTGTAGCTGCTACATTCATAGCCTGCCGTGTTACCTGAATGCGATCCCTAGCAGCTTTATCTTGTGTTTCGCTTTGTCTCATTAAGGAATCAGACATGTTAGACGCATGCTGTTGTAGCATAGACTCACCTACGGCACGTTGATGCGTTTCAACTGCTTTTGCGTTTTCTTTGGCAGCTTTATATTTAGTAAAAGCACTGGCTCCTGCAATTGCTGTTTGGGCTATAAATAGCTTACTTCCTAGGGCAGGTATCATTAAGGCTGGGGCACACATGTTTAGTAAATAATATAAATGTTCTTTGTTCTACTCCGTACTTTGGAATTGTTTTAACAAGCTCAAAACCCATCCATTTAAGCCACCTAAGATGCACAGCATTGCGAGCGTCGATGACATTGAATAAGGTTTTATATTTCTCATGTAATTCATTTAAGATTTGTTTTGAGTTTCTGATGAAAGTTCTGGATTCGGCAGTGAGATCGTTAGTTCCGAGGAGCCAGACCACACCGCTTTCGGGATGCTCAGAGTCACGTGTACCAAAGATTCCGCAAGGTCTTCCTCTTCTTGTCTTGATGACATAGCAAGGATCGGAATGTATGACTCCATCGACAAGCACTTGTACAGGAGACTCCCTTGTGACGGCAGAGATTTCTCTTTGATCAGCATCACGGAGTCTTCCTGCAATGTACTCAGCATCGTCAATGGTGGCGTGTTCAACATAGAGTTTACCAAAGTCTTTCCTATTTGTTCCATCTACTTCCTCTTGAATACGCAATAGCTTCATAATCCATACTTAAAAAATCTGAAGGATACGGTGTGCTGTTCTGTATTTTTATCTGCAACCTGTCGTTCCTTTCCTGTACTCCAAACTTGAAGAAACCTTCCTGTAATTCTGAAGTTCCTGTAAGTAAACTATGTAACGCATCATTTGCATACGTGTTAGTTACTGTGTTTTTATTTGGGGCTGACATTTTAGGATTGTGTACTACATCAACAGTAAAAGAGCGTGCGTTGGCATACTCAAGTATTCCCCGTTGTATTTGATATCGTCCTGTTTCGGTAGCTTTGGCACTCTTAAGAAATGGTTGGCTGAAAACATATTCCATTGTGTAAGGATCGCCGATAAAAAAGTTATTAGTAGGGACTGAAACTGCGGAAGGTGTGTCAGAAATAGTTTGTGGTGTAAAAACAACACCTGTTCCTGTAGTTGAACTAGAGTACTGCACTCCCGTGTCTGTAACTAAGCGTGTACTGCTGGTAATTGTATAACCTGCAGGCATTGTTATAGACGTACTGCCGTTAATTGTTGTGTCTGCTTTGTCTACACGGCGATCAAGAAGAACTTCGTAGTCCATGCTTGCATCTATCTGATCATCTTCAAACGTGATCTTCTCAATAAAAACAAGAGAACCCCGTTTGATGATCATGTATAATGTGTTTTTTATAAATTCAATCGAAAGTATTTGAGATGCAGCATCGCCTGTTTTGTAACTGAACCATGCTGATTGTGTTTTTTGATTGTTGTTGAGGAAGTATTTGTACACATACAACAAGGCTTCACCTGAGTTATCTGTAAGAACTGCTAACACGTTTTCTGATGAACACGACGCCATCTTTAGGATGTTGCCTTTTATGTATTTAGGAGCATGTGATGTTACGTCTTGTGCTTCCATGCTGTCTAACTGTTCTTTAGATAAAAAGTATTCAGCAACCCCTCCGTAATTTGTACGAGGAAATGCAAAGAAAACACTGTTTCCTGATAAGACAGGGGTTACTCCTGTGTTTAAAAAGTCAGTAGTAGGAGTAACACTAACAGTCTTAGGCGATAAGTATTGTGCACCTTGTAAAGAAAACTGCTGGCTTCTGCTGAATAAAATTAAACGATCTGAATACGTTAAAGCTGAATGTAATTTAGATACTTTTTCTGAAGCCAGTGTGACATCAATAGGTGCTGAATCTAAAAAAGAAGCTACTGTTGTCCTAAAAAAATTAAAGTATTCTCCAGCTTCACTGAGTATTACAGACTCTCCTGAAATGAATCCTAATCTGTTTTTGAAAAGAAAAACATCATTAATAAAATTCCCTACAAAAGAAGGTGTGGGATTAGTATGTTCATCTCCTGCTACACGGTAGTTCCAATCACAGTGCTTAAGAACAAATTCTTTAGAGCCGTCTGATTTAAACCTACGTTGCAACATAACAGGCATCGTTTCATCGACAAGTCCTTTAGCAGTGTTGTAACCTACGCATTCTTCCCAACGTCCGTGACGTAATTGACTAGAGTCTGCTTTGTCAGCTACAAACTGTAAGTAATAATCATCTGCCTCTTCACGTGCATGTCCTATTACACGTACTACATGCCCATGTCTGCATATAGAAGGTAACTCAGTTTCTTCGCTTACTTCAAAATAAGTTAAGTCTAAACCTGCACCTCCTAAATCATCAGACACTTGTATCTCAAAAGGAACTCTTTGTGCGTTTCTGATAGAAATTACATTTCCTAATTGAGTTACTTCCCATGTAAGGTTTTTGAGAGTTTCTCCTGCTGTGCTACTGAACTTAGTAAGGAATTTATCTTTGGCAACATCTTTGGTGAACAGAGTGTTAAGGGTAGTGGTGACACTACTAGCAGTGAGCGTGTCTACTTCAACAGCAGCCCGATTAAACGTCAGGCCTATGGCTTCCTCTTTAAAAGCGTTAGTATACTGATCGTGATCTTCTTGAAGGGTTCGTCCATCAGCACGTGACAACTTGCCTGTTCCTGCTCGAACATGGTAATTGCCGTTTATAATCAGTGCATTACTTCCAAGTACTTCTGCAATTCTTTCAGTACCTATTGCTTGCTGATCTTCTGATTTACCTGTCCATATAGGAGTTTTGTAATAAAATTCACCGTCATATACTGTGTTGTTTAAATTGGATACTCGTGTTTGAGAAGCAGTGCCAGCACCTCCTGAAGTAAATGAACGATCCCTATGTAACCGATCAGTAGGTGTTGATGGAGACTGCAGTCCTTGTTTTACGTAGTCTTTATCACCGCCACCGTGTTGATCAACGGATTTGCCAAAAGCCCTTACAATGTAATCCAGACCTACTCGATATTCTTTGTTATTATCCTCGTAGGATTGTTTTCCTGAATACGCTTTTCTTTCAGTGCCGTTTTTAGTGACATTAACAGTATGCGTAGTAGGTACGTGTCCTAGTTCAGAATCTAAAAATAACCAACTTTCTTGAGATACAGTGCTGCTGTCGTACCCTGCTTCATCAGCAGCTACACCTGCGTTATCACATAAAACGACTTCCCATTCTTCACTTAGCTTTCCCCCTGCCTGAGCAATTGCATTTTTCACATCACCTACAGTAGTCAAATTGCTGGTGACTTTGTCGTTGTGTTTTGCCCAATAAAAGTTAACCCATATAAAAAGATTCCCTGCACCTGAAGTGCTGTAATGTAAAGCTACTCGTTCATTATCTAAATCTTGTGTCACAGCTTTAAGACTTCCTACAACATTCTGCTTTGAATCTAGTTGTAACCCTGCGTGGATTTTACGTAAGTCTTGTTTGGAACTTTCTAAATATTTACCTCCAGATGTTGTGACATCATCAGCTAATAGGTCTTTGTATGCATTTCCAAGACTAGCTTGAGAAGAAGCCAGCAGTCCAAAAGCATCATTAACCTGAACAATATCTCTTTCGTAAGCCCAGTTTTGCATCAACCTAATTAGGTAACTATTGAAATGACCTCCTTTCTTTTTTGCACGAATCTTACAGACAGGGCGAGATGTGGCAGTTGCTGATGCAGTACTGTTTCCGTATAAAAGAGTTGAGGCTGCTTTTGCTGCTACTCCTGTTGCCTCCGTAGCTGTCCTTTCTACAGCTTCTGACCCTACTTTAATTCTGTAGTATTTGCCGTAATCTGCTGTTTTAACACGCACAAAAGCTTCATACGTAGGAATATGTTCTGGGTAACTATTTTCTTGTACTTCCCTAGTCTGGTTAACAATAAAAGTAGAGTCTCCTATAGTTTTAGCTTTAAGAGCTTTTGCAGGGTTATTGACTTGTAATAAATAATTATATGGATTTCCATAAGTATTGTCAGGGACAACTGGATAAGTGCTTCCTGTTTTTAAATCAGTTACATAAGGACCTGTACCTTTTTCACTGTGGGTAACACTGCAGGTTCCTCCGTCATCACCTACGTATGCAAAATCGTTTGTTTCTCTGTAATCATTCTGACTAATGTTTCGAAACTTAGACGTATTCTTAGGGTTAGCCCAGTAGTAGACAGTGTAATTACCGTTTCCATCATCAGCCCCTAAATCCCACAGACTGTCTATTCCTTCAGCTAGTGTTATTACAGTAGAAGAAACAGCAGTGACTATAGCTCGCGGATTATTTGGGTTGTCTCCTACTCGTATTAAACTACCTACAGGAAGTGTAGTGACATCAAACGATCCTTGGACTTTGGTCAACTCGTTTCCGTCAGGATTAAATGTTGTTTCGGTTGAATAAAAATCTACGTAATCACTGACAGATTCACCTTCATCAAACCTTTGAACATACTCGTCAATGCGGAGTAACTGATCCCCATCTACACGATAACCGAAGTTAGTAGCTTTTACTGCTAAACTTTCAGCGTTTTTTAACCAGAATTTAGATGCGATTTCATTAGCCCTTAAGTTTGTTCCTCCCATTGTTTTGGCAGGTTGGCTTAATTCCACTAACTCATTGTTTGCTAAAATGTAAGCTGAAGTACCTTGTAGATTTCTGATGTTTATATAATTTCCATTTGCAAAAGAATGTCCTGTGCCTGAAGCAGGTGAGCTAAATCGTGTTGTAAGAACACCATCAACCCATGAACCGTCAGCATTTCGTACTGATTCAATTAATAGTCCTGCTTTGTATTCATCTCCTACAGTTCCTAAAGCTGCTGCAGTTAACTCAACGTGTCCTACTGTTAAATAATTAGTTGCTGTTGATGTTGCTGTAGTTGTTTTTAAAATAAACCAACGGTTATTATTAGTGTTACCAAAAGAATGTACATAATAGGTTTCACCTTCGTGAATGCCTGTTGGAAATCTGTCGCCTAATTCTGTACGTGTAAATTGAACAGCATCATTAACTGCAAAAAGGTCAGACGCATGTGTATACGTTATAGAACCTGTGATGTTGGCAGCATTTCCTGAACCATCCCAATCTCTTGCAGTGGTCAGATCAACACCTGTAATTCTAGTTTCCGTACCGTTATTTACTACAACAGCATACTGCTCATTATCATCACGGTACATGAGGTGCATAAAACTCTCAGTACCTGTAGACGCATTAACCCCTATTGAACTGACATGTTTAATCGGAGGACGCTTTACTAAGCCTTTGATATGTGAGGAGTACGCATTAATCTGTTCAGTTGCTTGTGAAGCATACCGTTGAGACTCAGCCTGCTGGCTTACTCCTTGAGCTAAACTTGTTGCTGCACTTTTAACTAAAGGCATCAGACTTTATAGAGGTTAGAAATAGAGGGTGACTGTATTGTTTGTCCTCTTGAAACTGTATAATAAGGTAAAGAAGCATTGAATACATTTGTTTCTGCGTTCTCTGAATCAGCTTGTAGAAACTGTGCGTGTGCTGTTTGTTCTTCTAACGCAGCCATCTGCACTAACTGAGGATCGCCTACATGTCTTTGGGCAAACACTCTTGCTGCTCTCATTGTAATGTATCTACGTGCGTACTCAGGGAGTGACTCACCTCCTGAGGAATCCTGTTCAAAGGGAACCTGATAAGTAATGATTGCCTTGAGGTCTTCGTTGTACTCGTAGGTAGCATTGTTCTTGTCGTAGATAAACCTGCCTCTTACCACAGGGTCTATGTCACCGTAGCGGTACGAAGAGAAATCTACGTTTAGTGCTGTTGTGGGTGTGCCAATACGTTTGGTGTAGCCCATTGATGTACCTGTAGGTCCTGAACTAGCTACAAAAGAGTTAGCATCAGTCACGGAAGATACAGTATAGTTGGCGTTACCTATAGTTACTGTTTCACCTTTAGACAAATAATGAGGAGCATCAGCGTTGCCGTTCTTTGTGGTTACTGTGGTTGTGTTTGTTACTGCACAAGTGATGGTTTCACTGCCACGTGCCAACTCGACATCATAAAAGATATTGAAGTGCCAGCCTTCAGACTGAACTGCTTTGTCTATCTCTTCTAATATTTTTTGAGCGTCATTAGCTTCTCCCGCACTTGCCAGTTGACTAATTCGAGATTGCCCAATAGTGGACAACATCTGGTTGACCGCTTCTAATTTTCCTGTAAATGCACCGTAAGCCATAATGTTATAAAAAAAGAGGGAACCCCCAATATTTCAGAGGGTTCCCAGTGTTAACTGTTATTAATCGTCGTTATCGACGTCAGCGTCAGCCAGTGTTTCTGGGCGAGTACCGTCAGACCAAACAACAACAGACTCAGGGCGAAGAGGCCCGTGACCCATGCTGTACTTGGCAACAAACAAGTTACCTTGACGGGCGATCAGATATTCTGACTCCATTGTCAAGTCTTGTAGTTTCAACGTACCGAAACCACCTTTCTGGAACACAAGTCCAGCACAGTGGGTGTAGTCTAGGTCATAGTTATTACCTGTTTGACCTTCCCAACGATTTGGATGAGCGTTAGTTGCAGCACTAGACGGAAGGTGGTTGCTTGTGAGGAGGGTAATACCTGCAACACGAACAATTGTACCAGCCGCGATAGAACCTTCACCTCCAACATCCTTGTTGATTAGTGAAGAACCTACTACATCTGTACCAGAAGTGTTGTTAACCAATTCATAGTACATCGCAGGAGTGATGATTGCGTAACGATCACTCTGTGGAACGTCCTTCTCATCCAACAATCTTGCAGACTCAAAAAGAGCCTTACGGATTGCAGCAGCGTCAGGAGCGTATCTCAACTTGTTAATAGCAGTAGAAGCTGCAGCAGTGTTAGCTTTTATAGTTGCATCTACTTGACCTTCAACACTGTTACTATACACAACTGAACCATATTTAGTTTGTCCAGCAATCCAAGGATCAGCAGGTATTAAGACCTTTTGAGAATCAGACACGCCAGCAACATCTGCTGCTTCTTGTGTTGAAGAGTTCTTAGCACCTGTTTTGATAGCAACCTTGAGAACATTCTTATCGAACTCGTTAGCCAAGGCTTCACCAAGCTGGTGTGTGTAAGGGGCACGTACATCGAAGTGACTTACCAGTTCATCAATAGATGAAATGAAGGTGTTAGCCATTAACATTTTGTCAATGTGTATCAACACTTCAGTCTGTTTGAATTGGTTAAGACCACCGTTAGCTCCTACACCTGTTCCGTCAGCACCTAAGATGTCAGATCCGGGGGTGTAGTAGCCTGCTCCTGCAGTTCCTATTACAGGGAACTGTGCCGATTTACCTTTAGAAATAGTTCTAATGGTATGTAACGGTTTCATGATGTTCTTTTCATCAAATACCGTCATTACTTCTCCCGCGAATTTCTTCAGGAAGAGACCTGTTGTATCATCAGCCCATTGGTTTGAACCAACACGACCTTCGATGTTAATGTTTGAACGACCTCCGGCTGAACCGTTGCCTCCAAACAAATTACCTGCATAAGCCATATTATTTTATCTTTCTTATATATTATTAAACAACTAAACGACCATAGCACTCACTATGATCTAACAATTCCCTAAGTTGTTGCTTCCAAGTTGTCTGTCGTAACAGGCTATTCGGCTCCCTCTTCGGGCAAATTCATTGGCCCAGTTAACCAACCTTCTGGCAACTGGACTCTATTAGTGGATAGCTCCCAACCTTTTTCAGGCCCTTTGTAATAATACACATGGCCTTTGACATCTGGTCCTATCCTTACCAATGTGTCAGTCGGGTGTATGAATACCACTCTTTTGCCACCTGTCAAGCATCCGCTGCTCCCAAGCGTCACGCAACTTGCGAGGGACAGCAGAAGCAACCGATGCTTTAACAGGTTTAGTGGCATCATTGATTAGGAGTTTAAGTATCTCCTTCAGTATTACTATTAGTATCTCCACTATTCAATTTAATTTCAGCATCTAATTGCTGTTTCTTTAAAGTAAGCCGAGACCCTGTATAGCCTAAGGCTACTAGTGTTGCTGTTATGAGTCCGACTATTTTTGTAGCAAACTCATTGTCTTCGACTACACCTGATGCCGTTACCACTCCAATGGCTACAGCTATTAAGCTTAACCAGAACTCAGTACTTTTGTACCCTGCTTTTTTCTCTATTGTATTCATTTTGGTCTTGGTTTAGGGCGTTTTACTTTAGGCCCTCTAGTATTGTACCTCATAAATTTGTTCTAGATAACCGTTTTTCTACCATAGCATGGAATGTTTTATCCCCTGCTTTATATCTTGGGTCTTTCATGTCCTGCATCATTTCGTAGTTAGACCCATATCCTCCTACATTCTGCGGTTTACCTCCTTGTATTAAGTTAGGCTCTGAAGTTTGACTAGCTCCTCCTGCAGAGACAAATTGAGCATACATTCCTTTTATAGCCATCTTACCTAACGAGACGTTGTCACCTTGGACAGCTTCGTTAAACGTATCGATGTCTTCTTGGTCAAGGTTCTCAGTCATCCAAGCTGCCATTTGGTCGTATTGTTCTTGCCCTCCTGCCACACCAAACAATTCTTGTTCCTCTTGTGACTGTAGAAGTTGTTGTCCTTGTATGTAATTATCTACAAGTTCTTTAGACAACCCTTTATCTGCAAGAGCTTTGTAAGTGTCTTCACTTAAGCCGCCTTGTTCAGCGTATTCATTACCGTACTTTTGAAAATCAGCATCCGTAAGGAGGCCTTTCTCTTCCGCTTGCCTTGAAGAGAATTCCTTTTCAAGACTACTGTAGGCTCTGGCAAGTTCTTCAGGGCTACTGAATTTTTCTTGGAGCCACTCAGGGCGATCTGTTTGCTCTTGTAGTTCTTCTTGAACGGTTTCTTGTGCTTCAGATGGTTGCTCAATAGTCTCTTGAGGTGCATCTGGTCCTGTTTCTTGGTCGGTGATTGTTACTCTCTCCATAAATTATTTCTTTTTCTTGCCTTGAATTATCCGTTTCTGCTCCTCTTTACTTTTGAAGGGCAGGGTAGCTGCATCTGCAATCGATTTAATATATCTTTTGTGGCCTTTTATGACGTTTGACGGGGACATGTGATTCACTGCTCTCTTTATTTCTTTTTTTACATTACCCTTTACGTCATATGCTGAGAGGTATTTGTCATAAACTTTACCTTCCTTACGTAATCCTTTTTGTTTTTGTACAAGTAAAGCCCTACGTCTAGCTCTTTGTTTTTCTTTAGTAGCCATTTTATCTGTAATATTTGTTATGTTTTTTTCTTACAGGTGCAACTTTTTTACCAGCTTCATTTTTAAGGTGTTCTCTTATAGCTTGCTTCCTGCTTGGAGGGACTTTTAAAGCTTGTTTACGTTGAGACTCTTCAGCGTCTGCTTGAGCAGCAGCCATGTATTCTCTTCTGCGTTTCTGAGACCATCCTTCCATTTCTTTTTTAGAAATTGTTCTAGGGTCTCTCTTGTAATCATTGTACGGTTTATTTGCTGGCATCTTATTTAGATTTTTTTTTACAACCCCCTGTGCAGGTGTCCTCAAAACAGTCTTTGTTAGTACACATTAAGTATCCCATTATTGTTGCATTTGTTGAGCTTGTTCAGCCATTGCTGCTAATTGTTCTGGATTTTCACTGGCCATTTTTCCTGCAGCATTAGCAACATTAGGAGCCACTTGTGACATCATCTGTTGTTGTTGTGCAAGTTGTTGTTCTTGTTGAATTTCTTCCTCTGATCGAATCAATCCTTCAACATCAATACCTAAGGAAGTAGCCCTTCTCTTAAGATAATCACCCATGTTTACATACGTAGCAAACTGATCTCCTAATAACTGGCTTGCTCCTGCTATGAATGAATCCAATTTGTTAAGGTCGTGACCTCTACCTAATGCCTCAAGCCCTGTTACAATGGTTGTTTTAACGATTTTCTTGGGTAACTTAGGAAGACGCCCCGCCTTGGCCATTCTGTCCATCAACCTGTTTACGAGTGGCATTTGGAATTCTTGTGATAATATAGAGTAAACACCTCCTAATACATCTTCAAGTTCCTGTGCCATAAAGCGAATTTCTTCTGCTGTAACTCGTTCACCTTGTCTTTGAATGGCAGTGTTCATCAAGAAAGCAAACCCAAGTCGTTCTTTAATTTGAGTTATAGTTTCTTGAGCCACCCTGAGGTCGGCAAATTTTTCCACCTGAAGGACTGTGACATCCTGTGCGTTTCCCTGAACGATAGCACCGTTAGGGCTATTAGCCAAAATGCGTGGTCGTGTGGTTCCATTTGGGTTGCATAAAAATAATACTTTAGCAGAAGCAGCACTAGCTTCAACGATAGCTTGGGTAAGTCCTTCTAAAGATTGTAAGTCTCCCATGTACTCTTCAATGAATCCTCTTCCGTAGTCTTCATTCTCAAGGCGACTATACCTAAGGGGTATCCACGGATTTTTATCTGCAGGATATTCCCCTTCAGCTTCAGGTATGTTTATGTCGGCAACTTCCTGTCTTACCACCCATTTTTTCCCTTGCCTGTAAATTCCTGTGTAGACATCAACGGTCTTTTTGTTTCCTGCTGCTGGACTAGAGAAGTCTATCTCCTGTACATGTTCTTTTATGGACTCAGGAATGGTGTCTACAGATAAAGATTCTTTGACGATGATCTCTTGTATGTTGCCCATTGGATCACGGTGAGTGACATAACGATCCAGATTAAACACACGTAACCCTCCTTTGTCAGGGACGTACAGCAGAACATTGCCTGTTACAATTAATTGTTTAAGAGCTTCAAAGACTCCAACACGTACAGCACTTGTTTCTACCTCAGATTGTACTGCTCGTTCTACTTCTGCTAGTGCTTTTTCTAATTCAGTTTTAAGAGTGTTATCGGCTTGGCCTTGGCTGGCACTCTCAAGCTCATATTTATCTATGATTAGCCTAAAGAATGGAGAATTAGGAGGCAAGAGAGCTAACAACAACTTAGATGCTAGATTGTTTACTCCTCTGGCTCCTATAGATTGGAACGGTTGAGTGTATGTAGTAGCAGGTCCGTTGCTATCAGGAGGGACTAAGTAAGGAATCGTCAGCTTGGCTGCATCCCTAGCCCTTTGCAGGTAGGAATCCCTGTCAGCCTCACAACTTTGGTAGTAGCTTTTAAGGGAACCTGTGTGCATCAGCTATATACTCCTACTCCACCTGTGTTTGTATTATTACTCCCAGAGGTAGGGTTTTGATTGTTACGTATTACAAGAGAATCTCTTGATGATCCTCTTCTCCTCTTAGATTTCCCTTTTCCTACTGTAGCTGAAGGTTTTCGTGTGACTTCGGCTGCTTTAGCTGGAGATTTAGGAGCCAACATAGGAGCAGGAGGCTTTATTATTTTAGGTGTTGGTGCTGATAGACACATCTCTTAGTTCCTCATGTATACTTATTAACGTTTTTACAACGGACAACTGGCCCTGTTTATACCTTATGATGTTGATTTCTTCATCATCTGGCATTTTATCTGGAAAAGCTGACCTCAACCAAAGGATAAGCTCCTCTGATACAGGAGGCAACTTTTCATTAGCATAATTAATGGGAAGGTCAAGAGGCATTTTTTAATATGTTTAAAGTTTCTAACATCTGACTGACAGATCGTGTAAGTTCTTCTTTGGTTTTGTCGTTGTTCAGAATGTAGTCATAATCCCCGTAGTTGTTAAGGTCATTTTCAGAAGAATGTACATCAAATGGTTCAGGATACCCTGATTCTCTGCGTTCTACTTTGACAAGTGTTCCTCCAATTTCCTTGATATAACTGACTTCGTTTTTAAATCTGCAATCAGTAATAAAAAGCACATCATAATGGTCTGCTGATTGTTCAACGATAGGCCTCATCTTGTTAATCCAATAGTCAGAGCCATTGAATGCTCTCCTAAAGTCTGCTCCCCACACTTGCAGAAGACTACGTAATTCGTCCTTATGCTTTTCTATAAACTCTAAAGTGAACCCAGTAATTTCTGAGACTTCATGTTTAAGTGGGTCTGCAAAAGCAACACGCCCTGCTTTAGCTTTGTAGTGCTTCTTTAAGTACTCTCCAGCTAGTCGGTAGACCGTGTCTTTTCCTGATTTTTTCTTTCCTGACAATCCTATTATTTTCATGGTTTCCAGTATTCTATTTTTTTGGTTACGGGATTGTAATTTTCTACCCGTAAAATTCTAGCTAACCTAGCTTGCACCAGTGCTTCTTCACTAGATTGTCCTTGTGTAGTGTATGCATCTACAACAGCATCCCATGTAGCGTCTGCATCTAATATACGTTTGGCTCTTGTAGGTCCTATAGTAGGGCATCCTAAATACCCATCAGTGCTGTCCCCGATAAGTGTCTGGTACAAGTGAAATCTGTCTGCTGATTCTTTTGATATTTTTTTAATACCTTCTTCAGCTTTGTTAGGGTTCCATAATTCACATGGAATTGTTCGCATGTCTTTGTCTGAGCTTACGATTATTTTACGTGTGCCTTTACAGAACTCAGGATCAGTAGCCCAAACTCCTAACAAATCGTCAGCTTCTAGTGGCTCTACTAATTCTGCGTCCCATTCTTTAAATAGGTGTTTACGTAAAGGGACAAGACCCATTGGTTTTCTAGATGATTTTCTACTGTGCTTGTAGGTCGGATCAATATCTCTTCTGAAATTTTCTTTACCTGATAAGGCTATGACGATCTTAGTAGCTTTCAGATTTTTGACTAGAGCTTGTATGTCAGCATCCATTTGTTGTGTAGCTTGACGTACATCAGTCCACAGGCTCCATATGTCATCGCCCCAATCCGTAGCTACTTCAGAACCTGATGCATGTTTGTAGGCTACGATATCTCCATCTAGTAATATTGTTGTATTCATGTAAGTTGACGAGCTAACCATTCAAAAACTTTTGGATTGTGTTTCCACACTGTAGTTAATCCTGTGGCTAGTCGTGTTGTCGCTTGTTCTTCTGTACTGCTATCTGTTATGTCCATCACATGATTAATACAATGGATTAGCTCATGCAGAAAAGTGTCAGCGGTAGTTTCTTTAGGATATCCTTTTGCAATTTGTATGACACATTTATCTACATCAGCCATGCCATGTGAATCACAAGAGTCTACCCACTCAACCTTGAAAGTTTGGTTAAGGATAAGTATTTTAGTGGGCCTCTTTAAGTATTTTGTAATTCTCTTTGTACTCATCGAACTTAGAGGTTTTTCCTACAGGAACGTTAATCGTGTATTTGTGTCGAACTGTTTTACAAGGGAAGAAATACAATGTATCCGTAGGGTATACATACAAGGCAAGAACTGAATAGTTGCCTAAAGTGCTTTTTGTTTTTGCCCTGTAGTAAGTCTCACGCCCTCTGTGTTGTTGAGCTTTGGTAGTACTCTTCACTTGTATCCTGTTAAAAATTCCGTTGTAGTCAGACATCAGATCATAGCCTGTAGTGTTCTTAGGTTCAGATATAATAAAACCTTTAGCCATTAATTTAGCTGCTACTATAGTTTCTGCTGTTTCTCCTATAGCTAATTCATCAGTGCGTCTCAGCCCAGTTATGTCCCACTTTAGATTCTCCATCAAGGGGACATCTGAACCCAAGTGTGGCCCCTGCCTGTTTAATAGCACTGACTGCCTCAGAAGCCACAAGTTTACTCCACTCAGGTGCTGCTTCGCATTGATATTCGTCATGCACATGTGCCACTATTCCCCAATCTTTACCGTGAACTAGACCCTTTTGGGTAAGGTTGTTATAGAGATGGACTGTGGCCTGCTTCATGATTACGGCCCCTGCCGATTGGAGTAATGTGTTTAATGCAGCATGCTCACTCCGTATGAAAAGATGCCTTCCATCCAATCCCTTTAGATAGTTTCTAGTCTCAAGTGCATTGCTTATACAAGTCTTTAATTGTCCTAACGCAGGCAAACTCCTTAAAAATTTTTCCTTAATTTTCTTACCAGCACCTCTTCCTTTACCTATAACTTCCCCAATCTTGGCGTCACCTGCTCCATACAAAAATGCATATATAAATCGTTTGGCTGCGTCCCGTGATGGGAGTCCTGCTGCCGCCTGATTAACAGTGTGTATGTCTTCCTCTAGGAGTTTGTGAGTGTAATCTCCGTCATCGTAAGGAGCTAAATAGTGTGCTAAACATCTGAGTTCTAAACCAGCAGCATCACAACCTACTAGTTCCATTCCTTCAGATGCTTTAAACAAAGATCGGCACTCTTCTCCATAAGGTGACCCCACGCGAGGCACTTGAGCCACGTTAGGATTACTGTGTGTGCATCGTCCTGTGACTGCCCCGTTAGTGTTCACCCTTCCATGCATCCTCCCTTCTTTTTCTAGCTTCAGCCATGCTTGCTGGCCCTCTGCAAGTTGACCCATTCGTTTGACTAACAGTAAATATTCATTGAGTAATTCTACTGACTGTTGGTTGGTCTCCAGTTTCACCTTAGAGAGTATTCCCTCATCAATCTTAGGCTTACCCTGCTCAGTGAAATCAGAAGGTTTCCATCCCAATCTCTGTAGCCTGTCACCTATGTGATCACGACTGGCTGGGTTAAAAGGAACCAGCTTAAGTTTCACAGGCCCTTTTGCTATGTCCTTATCCTTATGACCTGCTTCTTTTGCTGACTTCTTAGTAGGCCAAAGGTGACCGTCAGGTGTACGATACAGGTGAGACTTCATAGGTATCTTATCATCAGGAAAGATCACCTTAAGTTCTTCTAGTAGCTCCAGTTTGCGGGATGATAGTTCTACATATAGCTTACGTGCCTTGTTGATATCGAATGAAAATCCATGATGCTCCATGCGGTGGATGCACCATGCAAATTCATGTTCCAGTTCAATACACTTCTCTTCCCAACCTTGGTCCATCAAAGATTGATACAGCTTGTGAGTGACGATGGTATCCTGCTTACAGTAATCCAACATTTCACTTTTGTAGACATCGAATCCTTCTTCCTCTCCGAACTCCCCTTTGTGTTCACCTAACCTATAGCCCCAAGCTTTAAGGCCGTGGGAGCCTTGAAGTCTTAGTGGCATGTAGTTCTTGTTCTTAACTAGGCGTTCACGATCAACATCGCCTATGTTTGTGTGCATCAAACGACTCAACACTAGAGTGTCTGTAATCTTTGGAAGTCTGCTGTATTCAGCAAGCCCTAGTTTAACTAGAGCGGGTATATCGAATCCTATAATATTGTGTCCGATAATCTCATCATACTGCAACAACATCCTTACCCCATCTTTAGCATCCTCTGGATCAAACCTGTGGATGTCACCTGATTCGACATCAATCAACACGATGCACCATAGCGTAGTGCAGGTGTCTAAGAGACCGTCAGTTTCTATATCAAAAATCGCTCTCTTCATCTCCGTCTTCTTCAGGGGCTGCACCTTCAATCAATCGTCCTGTATCCTTGTTGAACTCAAGGTAACATCCAATTCCGTTCTGACCTGACCAGCGATTCTTAAGAACCCTGACTGTAGTCCTGTGACCATTTTCGACATCTTGTTGATCACGTTCTAGACCAATCACCATGTCAGAGAGTTGAGCTATAGAAGCACTGCCTCTAAGTTGTGCTAGTGTAGTCCTCGCCCCCTCTTCATGTCCTTTTCCTTCAGGTCTCTTCAAATGACTTACGAGTACAAGACCAAAGCGTAGCTCCTCAACGAGGCTCCTTAGTTTGGTCATGGTGTTGTCAATCATTCGACGTTCATCTCCTCCCTCCATACCTGATACAACAATAGAGATATGATCGAGGAAAATTATTTTGCAACCAACTGAGGTTACTAAATATCTTATTTTTGATAATAAATTATCTTCTGATAAGGACCCCCAATGATCATATGTGAAGTAATTGCCTGAACCCACGGTCGCATCAAACGCTTCTTTCAGTTCCCCTTCTGATGCCTCTTTAGGGTTCAGGTAAATTGGTTTATTTAAGTGCAATCCCATCAATCCTAAAGCAGTACGTTTGGTTGACTCTTCCAGAGCTATGTAACCGACAGACTGTTGGGATGATAGTAAATGATATGCGACCTCTTTACATATGGCACTCTTGCCTATACCAGAGCCAGCACATAGTGTAACAATCTCCCCCTCACGTAATCCGTGAGTCATCTCGTTCAA
>TARA_R100001463_G_scaffold1738_4_pt1 | contig 20807 bp, 25 predicted proteins | sample TARA_R100001463 | Tara Oceans TARA_R100001463 (sample SAMEA2622242) | marine metagenome | biome: marine biome (ENVO:00000447); feature: deep chlorophyll maximum layer (ENVO:xxxxxxxx); material: "saline water (ENVO:00002010), including plankton (ENVO:xxxxxxxx)" | depth 40 m
GCATTACACTTATGTAGATACTTGGAAGCCAAAAAAGAAAGCACAAGCAATAGAGGTTGGATCAGAAGATGATCTACCATTTTAAATAACCCTAGATAAGGGGAGTAGGCAACGACTGCCAACTAATATTAATATTATTAAATGTTTTAATGCTCCCCTTATTTTAAAAACTTAAATATGTCAAATAAAGATAAGCCAAATTATTATGCAATTTTACCAGCAGAAGTTAGGTACAGCGATAAAATAAATCCTATGGAAAGATTACTTTATGCTGAAATAACTTGTCTATGTAACTACAGAGGTCGCTGCTGGGCAACTAATAAATATTTTGGCAAAATATTTGATAGACACCCGAGTAGTATAAGTAGAAACTTATCCAAACTTGCTTTACATAATTTTATAAAAATTAAGCTAATTAAAAATAAAAACAATGTAGAAGAAAGGATAATAACATTAGTAAACACCCCTCAACAAAATTGTGAACCCCCCCTAAACAAAAATGTTAAGTATAATAATAAAAAAGAAAAAGATATTTTATTTGAGGAGTTTTGGAATAATTATAATTATAAAAAAAGTAGAAAGCTATGCTATGCTAAATTTATGGCATTAAGCACAGCTATTTGTAGAAAATGTGTTACAGCAGCAAAAGTATATTCTGAATCAATAACAGATGATACTTTTAAAAAACATCCAGGCACTTGGTTAAATCAAGGTTGTTGGGATGATGAGATAAAAGACAAAAATAAAGATGGATTTAAAGATGGTAAATATGATGGATTTGTATTTTAAATATGAAAATTTTAGAATTATATCCTAAAGAAGTTATAACAGTTGAAGATGATGAGTGTTTAAATTGTTTTTGTCATATAGATAAATCCGAAGTATTTTGTAGTGAAGATTGTCAAATAGAATATGATGAAAATGACATTTAACGATTACGACATATCTATAAAAAACAACAAAGGGCAAATTAAAACTAAATGTCCTAAATGCTCACATGAGAGAAAAAAGAAAAACGATCCTTGTTTATCTGTTAATGTAGATGAAGGTATTTGGAATTGTCATAACTGTGGATGGAATGGTAGCTTAAAAAAACAAAACAACTATATGGAAAAAAAAGAATACACTAGACCTTTAGATCATAAACTAAATGCTTATTCAGAAAGCATTATTAGTTGGTTTAAAGAAAGAGGTATATCTGAAAACACAATGAAAGATAATGGCATACACGAAGGTAAAGAATATATGCCACAAGTACAAAGTGAAGTAAAAACTATACAGTTTAAATATTTTAAAGACAGTAAATTAATAAATATAAAATACAGAGATGCAAAGAAAAATTTTAAGCTAGTTAAAGATGCAGAAAAAACCTTATATGGCATAGATCATGTTTTAGGGCAAAAAACTATTATAATAGTTGAAGGAGAAATGGATAAACTTGCTTTTTATGAAGCTGGTTATAAAAATTGTGTTAGTGTTCCAACAGGTGCTGGTAATAATAAGATGGAATATTTAAAAGACTTGCCAGAAGATTTAGAGAAGGTATATTTAGCTGTTGATAATGATGAGCCAGGTAAAAAACTACAAGAAGAATTAGCAAGAAGATTAGGTAGAGACATTTGTTATAGAGTAAATTATCCAGAAAATTGTAAAGATATAAATGATGTACTTATAAATTACAACAAATTTGAAGTAGATAATTGTTTAAAAAATGCAATAGCTTATCCTATAGATGGTGTTTTAGGTGTAGATGACTTTAATTTAGATATAGATAATTTATACGATAATGGATTGCAAAGAGGAAAGATATTAGGACATGAAAATTTTGACAAACTATTTAGTTTTGCATCATCACAATTAACTGTTGTTACAGGTGTTCCTACACATGGTAAAAGTAATTTTTTAGAATATTTTTGTATGAAATTATCAGCTTTACATGGTTGGAAGTTTGGAGTTTTTAGTCCAGAACATTATCCTATGCAATTACATTTTTCTGTATTAGCAGAAAAACTTATTGGAAAGTCATTTAGAAAAATTACTAGATATAATAGAATGACAAAAAATGATTTAAACATAGCTAAAAAATTTATATCTAATCATTATCATTGGATTAGACCAAATAAAGATGTTTATACTTTAGATAATATATTACATTCTGCAAAAGGTTTAATTAAAAGATATGGTATAAATGGATTGATTATAGATCCTTATAACAAGGTTTATGCTGATATTGGTAAACAAAGTGAAACTAATTATATAAATCAATTTTTAACTAAACTTACAATGTTTAAACAAAAATATGATATACATATATTTTTAGTAGCACATCCTCGTAAAATGCAAAAAAAAGATAATGGTTTATATGAAGTGCCTAGTTTATATGATGTTGCAGGTAGTGCTAATTTTTACAATCAAGTAGATAATGGCATTACAGTATATAGAGATTTTAAAAATGAGGTTACAAATGTTTATGTGCAAAAAGTAAAGTTTAGACATATAGGAGAATTAGGTCAAGCACAATTTAGATATAATATACAAAATGGCAGATATAGTGAGGTAGGAGAAAACTTTGATGACACCTCTTACATCATGGAAAGACAAGAAAGTATGTTATAAATTTGATTAATTAAAAAATATTTCGTTACATTGCCTATGAATTATACATCAATTTTTGAACCACTACTATTAATTTACTTATGTTTATCTATAGGTATTTTGATAGGTGTTGTTTTTATGATATATCAAACAGCTACTGAAATAAAAGATTTACAAAACGAATTAGACAAGTTTAGAAGATCTAATGAAAAGCTAATAAAAAGATGGAAAAACAAATATGTTGATGATGGCACACATGAATATTAATGGGTAAACCAATATACAGAGTAATAGTAGATTTTGAGTACAGGAACACTCCTAGAAGTAGTTATATAAAAACTAAAATAAAACAAGATAGTATAGATACATTTGCATTGTCAAAAAACAAACAAGAAATATACGATCATATAAAGGGCAAACTACTAAAACAAATAAATAAAAAAGAACACGAAGTAGATATTAAGATAACAAATGTAAATGTAAAAAGCCAACATGGAGAAACAAATTACTAGAATATTTAAAATACAAAAATTTAAACTAGGAGATATTTTAAAGTATCATGATGATGTTTTAGAATATGGAGATGTTGATTATGATTGGAACACATTAGCTAGACAATTAGAACAAGATGGTTATGCACCACAAAAATATAAATCATGGATAGAACTTGCAGATGTTTCGCATGATCAAGGATTTAAAGATGAAAGACTTATAATAGATGGCAATCATAGAATAAGAATGATGCTAAAACTTTTTGGAGAAGATTATGAGATTAAAGCAAAAGTTGAGGTAATAGATAAAGTAAATGGTAAAGATTTTAATAAACCAAAAAAAGAAGATAAATCTTGCCCTCATTGTTATGAGCCATTAAAAGGTTGTGATTGTAAATTAGCAAAAGCAGATGATGGATTTACAGTACATAAAAAATGTTTAGAAGAATATAATATGTTTAGATTAAAAGAAAAAGAAAGAATATTGGCTTTACTAAAAGATAAATTTGAAAATGGAGCATAGCAAATATTATTATGAACTTGATAGAAATATGGATAAAACAAAAAAAGCAGAAGAACGAAAACAAATGCCTGTTTATACAGGAGTATTAAAATATTTTCCAGATGCAATGTTAGAGGTTTCAAAATGTAGCTATGTTGGCCAAAAACAACACAACCCAGACAAACCATTACATTGGGATAGAAATAAGAGTGGAGATGAACTAGATGCTCTTACAAGGCATTTAATTGAAGCAGGTAAAATAGACACAGATGGTGTTAGACATTCTGCAAAAGTAGCATGGAGAGCACTAGCTAACTTACAAAAAGAATTAGAAAATGAAAAGAAAAGAAGGGGAATCGTTTGAGGATTATAAAAAAAGAAGAAAAGAAGCAAACGAAAAACAAAAAAGAAGATTAAAAGGTATTAATGTTTTTCCTGGAGATTGGGGAACATACAGGAAAGATATAGATGGTATAGTGGAAAGTAGATTAATGGAAATAATGCAAAAAATGAAAAACAAAAATGAGCAATAAAAAATGTGCCTTATGCGATCAAGAATTTAAAGGATGTCCTTGTTATATAAAAACAGCAGATGATGGTGCTAAAGTACATAACATCTGTGAAGAAAAATACAATGCAATTTTAAAATTAAAAAAAGAAGAAAGTGAGCAAGAGAAAAGGGAAAACTAATATTAAATTAGACTATTTAGATCAAATTAATCAAATAGATAAAAGACTAAAAAAAACAAAGATTAAAAACAATGAAGAAGAAAAATCCAAATTGTTATCTAAAAGGCAAGGTTTAACACAAAGATTAAAAACAAAAAAATGAGTGAAAAAGAAGAACTAGAAGAAAATGTTAGAGTTTTTATTGATTTAAAAGCAGCAGGTAATGCACAAGGTGGACATTTTTTTAGAAATAATTTAGTAGAGCATATAAATAAATTAGAAGAAAGTGGTGTAGATAAAGTTGTTGGCATTGTATATGATGAAACTTATAACATAGAACTAGTAACACAGCCTGTAGCTGAACTAGAAAATTTAGACATGCTAAAAGGCAAGAAAAAAACAAAATGATAAAGTACCCTTTTGCAGGTATGGCAAAGCCAAGAATGACAAAGGCTGATACTTGGAAAAAAAGACCTATAGTTTTAAAGTATTGGGAGTATAAAGACAATATAAAAAATTGGGCATGGGATAATAATTTTAAATTAGGAAATCAAATATATTGTGTTTTTCATATTCCTATGCCTAAATCATGGAGCAATAAAAAGAAAATGCAAATGCTATATTGTGATCATCAACAAAGACCAGATATAGACAATCTATTAAAAGGACTAATGGATGCTTTACTAGAAGAAGATTCTCATATACATACAGTTTATGCTAGAAAAATATGGAGTGATGAAGGAGCTATAGATTTTTACAATTTAACTAGTATAGATCTGGTTTAATATTATATTCTTTTGATACTTTATATCTTTGCTTATAAATAATATTTCTACATTGCTTTTCACAAATATTATGTTTTATAGATAAATCCATAAATGTATGTCCAACATGCCCTTTGTTTTCTACTAAAAATTTATCAAAATCTTTAAATAACATATAATTTCTTAATGTTTTAGGTGGTATAATTCCATTTTCAATTAAATGATAAACAACATCTTTAACTGTAAAATCAGAACCCCATCTTCTATTTGACTCTTCAAATATTGTTTCTCTAAATTCTTCTATTACTTTTATGCTATTTGCCATTTACCACAAACCTTTAGGACACTCAACATAAGGCTCATCTACCCTACACTTTGTTTTTAAAAAGCAACCACAAGCACCACATTTTTCTATTCCTAGTTTAAATATGTTTTTATAGTGTCCACATTTGTTTGATCTACATATTTTAATTCTTGAATTATATAAATTAGTATCTGCAATTTTTATGCCTTTACCTATTATAATTTGCCAAATTAATTTCATTATTGTTTTCATATTACTAAATTATTAATTATTAAGAAAATATTGATGCTCTGCTTTCAGAGATTTCAACAACTGATTGTGAGGTAGTTATGTCTGCTTCTGATATAAACACCTGCTGACTATTTATAGCACCACTTATTAAGTCTGCAACATCTTTAGATGACCAACCACCAGACATACTATCCATTTGCGTTTTAGTACCAGGTGTTATACCACCCATAGCAAATTTAGTTCCAAAACCATTGTGTGAATTTATTTGTGATAACATTGGTTTAAACATAGCTGTTGATCTTTTATTTATTACAGCTTCTCCTCCCTCTAGTTCTACTACTCTACCTCCAGCAGCAAACTTTTCTCCACCTTGTGCGTGAGATTTACCTTGCACCATACCACCTGTTGCAAACTTTTCTAATGTGCCTTCTGATGTTAAACTAGGTGTTAAACCTCCTTTAGCACCAACAAATTTTTGTGCAGAAATAGCAGCAATTTGTGCAGCTACTAAAGCAGACATAATTGGAGCACCAGCAATAGCAGCTATACCTAATTGACTAGAAACTTTAGTTATAGCTTGTGCACCATTAATAACTGCCATTATAATAGAGTTAGCTTTATCCATTATAAACTGCTTTTTCTTAATAGCTCTTAAATCGTTTTCTTTTTTCTCTTCAAGGTGTCGCATTTTCATATTATGCTCTTCTTCCATTCCTCGTGTGTCTAAACCAGCTTGTTGTGCTATTTCAAGTTTTCTGTCAAATTTAGATTGTTCGTTTTCAGTATCAACTCTAAAATCTTCTTCTATTTCTGCCATTTTTAACTCAAACCTATTGTTAGCAAAATCCATAACTATATCAGCCATTTGACTATAAACCTCTTTTACTTTAGCTAATCTTTCATCTTCTTGCTTGTTTTTCTCATCAGTAAGTTTTTGATCAGACTGTTTAACTAACAAGTCATGTTTTTCTTTGCTTATAATACCAGCATCTAACATAGCTTTATAATGTCTTTTTTCATCATTATTTCTTTCTATAGCTAATTCAAGTCTTTTTGCTTGTTTAGCACCAAAAGCAATTAATGAATCATCCATACCATCTATTTCAGCTTGTGTTGTGTCATTTTCTATATCTTGTACCTCTTTTGCTTTATTTATTAAAATTAATTTTTTCTTGTTGGCAAAATCTTTTACAATTTCTTCTAATATTAGCTCATTAGTAGTTTGCTTTTCAACCTCTTCATCTAACATTTGATCCAATAGATCTAAATAATCATCATACTGTTTACCCTTGCCTGTCATAAACTTTTCCCACTCTGTAGCATCTAATTCTTTTAAAACTTGATATTTATTTTTATTAGCTTTCATATCTGCTTTTATTTGCTCTATTGTACCATTAAGTTGTAAATCGTTGATACTCATTATGTTAGCTACTATTAATGCTTCTTCATCTTCATATTTTTTCTTTGCCACTTCAAAAGAAAGTTTGTTAGTTTCTAATTGTTTAGCAAAAACTTCATTAATTTGACTTATTTGTATTTTAGTTAATTCTTTTAATCTGTTTTTTGTTTTGTTTAATCTGTTTGGAGATAGTGCAGAGTTGTCTAAACTTTCGCCACTTTTTTCTAAAGTTGTGTTTAGGTTAGACACAAACTTTCTAAATTCTGATATTTTTACACTAATTTTTCCTTGTTGATTAATAAAGTCATTAAAGAATTTAATACCTTGTTTACTAGTATTATCAAACATTTTTTGATAAACTTTCTCAAATTCTGCTGTAACATCTGCATCTCCTTTTTTTCTTATTTTATTTAACTCTTCATTTGCAGATAAAAGTTCTCTGGCTCTTTCTAAATCTTGTAGTTTAATATCAGCTTGTTCTTCTACAGCAACTTGCTCTTGAAATTTCATTGCTCTAAAATCTTCTAAAGCAGCCAAATTTATCATTCTTTCTTGTTGTCTATATGAAATTGTACTTTCTATATCTATACCATTTAGTTTTGCTTTATTAATAATATCTTGTTCAAAATCTGAATTTTTTTCTTCTAAATAATTTTGTTGCAGTAGTATTAAACCATTAAAATGATCTAAACTAGCTTGTCTTGCAGCAGCATTTTCTTCTTGTAGCTGTGCATTACTTATTTTCTCTACAGTTCTTATATCAATTTTACCTTGTGTGTTAATTTTAAGTCTTTCTTCGGTAATAGTTTTGTCTTGCACTAACCTGTCTTTTTCTTTTATAAAATCAGCATCTTTAGCATCTCTTTCTTTTTCTAATGTTTTTATTCTTTCTTCTGCTGCTTCAATCAAAACTTGATTACCAGATCCTTCGTTTACAATATCTCTAACTTTTTTAAGCTGTTCTAATGATAATATTTCTAAATCTATAGCACCAACGACATCTCCATAAGTTGCAATCATTTCTCTTAAACCATCATGTCTTTCTTCAGAAAAAGTATTAAGATCCTGTATTGCAGATAATTCTTCATTAAAACTTTTAACTAAACGATTAACTGTAAAATTTGCTTTTAAATTAGCTTCACTAAAACTACCCATTCTTGACACAAGCTCTCCTAATAAAACAACTAGTGCTCCAATACCTGTACCTATAAGAGCAGCTTTAATACCTTGCAATGCAGTTGTAAATAAAAGTGCTCTTACTCTAGCATCTTTAAAAGACAATGCAACTAATTTAACTCCTTTTCTAAAAGTTATCATTGATCTACCTGTAGCTAAAGTAACTAATCTCATAGCTGCTAGTCTAGCAGTTAGTAATGTAACTCCTGCTACTAATAACAACACAGTTCCTTTTGCACCATTAATAAATTTTCTGCTTTGTGCCAATCCTTGTACCCAAGATGTTAAAGTTGTAACTGCTGCTCTTAATGCAAAATTAAATGTTTCTCCTACTGCTATGCCTAAACCTTCTGTAGCAGATTTTAACAATGTAAAGTCTCCTTGCAAGTTATCTAATCTAATAGCAGCCATTCTATTAATATCTCCTTCTGCTTTGTTTAATAAATCACTAGCCAAAGAAAGTTTTTCAATGTTTTCTAGTAATACAAGAAATGCAGGTGCAGATCTTTTGTCTAATAATTCAGTAGCATCTGTTAAATTAAATGTTTCTTTTTTCATTCTTTCCATTTCTACAATAAGCTGTGGCAGCCCTTGTACTGTACCCTCTAAAGATTGATTTAATTTTGAGTTACTATCTCCTAATCTTATAAAAATATTTTTTAAGGCATTACCAGCAATAGATCCATGTAACCCTGCATCTGCTAATACCATTAACATTGCACTAGTTTCTTCTATTGTAAAACCAGCTTCTCTTGCAATAGGAGCTGCAAACTTCATAGACTGTGTAAATCTTTCTAAATTTAAAGCAGATCCTGTAAAAGAAGCTCCCATGACATTTGTAACTCTAGTAATTTGTGATGCTTCTAAACCATAAGCCCTTAAAGATGAACCAGCAATGGCTGCTGCCGAAGATAAACTTTCTCCTGTTGCTGATGCCAAGTCTAATGTAGCAGCTTGTGCAGCTAATATCTCCTCTGTAGAAAAACCTAAACGAGCAAACTCTTCTTGTAATTCTGCGACCTGTATTGCTGTGAAAACTGTAGTCCTACCCAACTCCTGTGCAGATTCTGCTAAATCTCTAAACTGTTGCTCTGTAGCTCCAGAAATAGCTCTAACAGCAGCCATTTGTGATTCAAATTGTGCAAATGTAGTAAGCACCCCTCTTAATCCTTGTATAATACCTCTAAAAGCAAATGCAGCAACAATAGCTATACTTGCAGACTTAAAAATAGCAACCATTTTATTACCAGACTTGTTCAAATTATCAACAGATCCTTTTACTTTTTTTATAGAAGCATTACTTTTGTCAAACTTTTTAGAAACTTCGGTAAGTTTACCTGTTGAAGCAGCATATTGTGTAGTGCCTTTTTTAAGTGCATCTATATTTAATTTAGCTGTTTCTAATTCTCTGTTTAATTGTCTTAACTCTTGTAAGTCTGCCTTAAACTTATATAGTGTAGTTTCTGTTGCCATTATTTATTTCTTTTTTATTAACCACATCTGATAACTCTTCATTTGTGTTTTGTTTTGTTTTTGTTCTATTATATCTTCCTGGTAAAGTGTTTTCTTTTTCTTTACTTAAATACAATTTTTCAATATCAGTATTTGTGTTTTCTACCAAACTAGTGCTATCGCCAGTATAGTTGTTTGTTAATTCTAGTTTTGCTTCTTTTTTAACTATTAAATCATGTATTGTTCCATCTTCTTCTTCTACATATATTTCTCCACCACCTATTTTAACCTCTCCTCTGCTTGATATAGAAAAAGCTGTTCTTCTATCATCTTCACTAGTTCCTGCACCAACTTGAAAAACATCTGTTGAATTTGGATCATTATAAGATCCTATTACTGTCTGATTGTTATTAGCAACAACACCTCTCCCTAAAGCAACTCCTGTACCACTTGCCCTGTTGCCAGAATTATTTTCAATTACAACACCATCAGTATTAGTTCTTTTTATAACTTCTTGCTTTTGTTCTATTCTTCTTTCTGAAAACTCGGACATTTCTGAACTTCTGTCTTTTCTTTTTGTTGCAAAATCTGGAGCTTGTTTCCATTCTAAAAGCTCAACTTTTGTTAGTTCTACATTAGTTGGATTGTAATCTATAATTTTATTTATAGTCCAATATGTAGAAACATTGTTAATAGTAATGTGTATTAAATCTCTGTAATCAAAATTTGCAATATCAATGGCAGTAAGATTAAAATATGCTGTTCTTAATACAGCACCACCATTCATTTTTTCATAAGCAACCCTCCAATATTTATTAAATAAACCAGAACTAATGTTACCTTCTCCATCATTATAATCATTCCAAGATAAACAATATGGATCTGGTTCTATGCCCTTTTTCCAACCATCAATCCAATCCATATAAGGATAAGCATTTAAAGTATGCTCAACCCCAATATTATCTATCATTGACCAATCACTACATTTATTTAGTGAAATACTATTATTAGGATTAGTTCCATCTGGCAATACTCCATTTAACAAACTGTAATAATTTACTATTTGCATTTTCATTTTAGGAAATTGTTTATAAGGAGGTCTTTGTTGTTTATTAATATGACCACCAGCTTCTGTCCAAATTACAGGCATTAAAGGATTCATTTTGCTAACCTGTGGATCTGTCCAAGTTAAATCTCCCCAAGCATAATCGCCATTGCTATGTTGATTAGGATTAGGTTGTGTTCCATAATTATTAAACCTCCAAATAGGTGCAAACTTTTTTGTAACTAAATCAACTTCTTCTTTTCTAAACTTCTCATTATTAATTTCAATATGAGTTTTGTATTCTCCATAACCATTATTTTCTCGCCAAGCATCAAGCCCTGTCATACCTACATCAGTTGTAGTTCTTTTGTAGCTAAACTTAACTTCTTTTGCTAATTCTTGTACGATAAATTTATCATTCCATCTTGTGTTATCTAGCTTTTCTGTCCAATCTTTTAAGTCTCCAGATCCAAAGAAATCATTATATGGTTCAAAATATACTGTTTTAGTTTTGCTGTCTGCTGTCCATTGTAAATTAAACATATCTGTAATTCCTTCTAGGAAATCCATTTGTTTTGTATCACAAGGCAAAAACTTTTGTTTATTTACATCTATTTCTGGAGCACCACCAGAAGGCACAGGGTAAACAAGCATTTCTAATTCTTTTGCAGCAACCCAATATCTGCATGTAGAAAGTGCACCATTCATATAAGTTCCTGCTACTATTTTAAAACTTATAACATCTCCAGGACTACAACCAAAAGATGTCCAAGCTGTATAAAAATCATGATCTCCATGATCAGCAATACCTGGAGCTTGATTACCACCATTTGCTGTAAAACCATTACCTGTACCACTATTTACTACATAAACATTTACAAAACCACCATTACCACCTGCACAAAAACTAACATCTATAGTTCCTTTACACACTACACGATAATCTCCTGCAAAAGGCACTACATAACCTTTTGTGCTTTTACCATAGGCTTTTGATGATGGCGATCCTGTTAAGTGATTACCAACATCTGATTGTACTATTAAAGATGGATACCAAGTCCTATTAGAACCTCTTGGCTTTACATGACCACCAGAATGAAAATTAGACCAACCTAATAGCTGATCTGCTCTATATCTACCAGCTTGTTCTGCTTTTGCATAATGATCTCCTAATTCTCCAAATACATTGTTGGTCAATTCATAATCTTCTCCAGAACCAAAAGGATGACACAATAAATTAAAAGTTACACTTTCCATAAAATCACTACTAACAGAATAACCAATATTTTTAAAAATAGCTTCTACAATAGATCTTGTGTAAACAACAGGATGAAAATCTAGCTGATTATGATCATACTGATTTACACCTTGCGTTCCTAATTGTGCTAAATGAGCATTATACCACTCTCCATAATTAGCTAAACCCCAGAACCATCCTTGTGGATCTTCTGGCAGCATCAAACCTGTTATTGGTTCTTGTATTCCCCCATAAGGTTTTGACAACCACCAGGAATATAAAATATCAGTATAAGATCTTCTTGGTGTAGTTGTTTCGTTTAAAACTAGATCACAAAGTTTAGCATCTCCTATTTCTTGCGACCAATCTATTGTATCTTGTAAAATATGACATTTATAAAAACCACCTTTACCTGTGTTACCTTCTTCTATTCTCATCAATCCCTCAAACACAATAACACCATTAGTTTTTATTCTACCTCTTTCCCATCCTATTTTTTGTCTTTCAGCATTTACTCCTAGCATTGGTGTCAAAACTTCATTGTTGTGGGGACTAGCTGGTATCATAAATGTTTTAGAATAACCAGAGGTTCTTTTAGATATATCACTTATGTCTCCTACAGAAAAGTTTAGTGCTAAAGGAACTTGTTTAGAGTCTAAAACATCTAAAAATTTCCAATCGTATGTTTCTATATCATAATTAAATGTACTGCCCATTATAGGAGTTTCAACTCTTGTTATATCTGGCTGTGCTTTTCTTAATTCAATTTTATTTATAACTAAAGATGCAGGTATATCAGATCTTATTGCACTAGCATTTAATAAAGTTAATTGTGCATCCATCATGTCTATAAATGCTTGGTCATCTATATAATGTGCATTTTCCATACCTGTATTGGCTAATGTAAAACCACCATTAATATGTTTACCTTTATATTTATTACTAAAAGGTAAAGCTGCTAAACAAAAAGTATATATTCCTGCTTGTGTTATTTCCCCACCATCTGTTAATCCACTTGTTACTATAGGATTTTCTGGTGTGCCCTCAAAAACTTGTATTTTAGCATTGTTTAAAGAAGCTACATCTATTTTTAACTCCCAAACATCATGGTCTCTATTTTTTGATGGACTTGGATCATCATAAAATCCAGCATTAATTATTGCTTCACTCCAATATGAATTTCTAACTCCAAAATAACCTGTATTAGTATAAACTTCGTTTTGCACTAAATTTTGTTGGTTACCTTGAAACATTTTATCATTCATATAAGACATTCCTACACTTTGCCTTCTGTTGTTCCATGTTATTTGTGAGCCAGAGCTATCCCATAATCCAGAATGTACATAAGCTGAAATATACCACTCTAAATTACCTTGATGGCCATTTGCTATTTGATTGTTATACCAATTTGCGTTTAAATGCTGATAGTCTGAAACATGATCTCCTCCATTACCCTTGCAAATTAACATAGTACCATAAGAATCTACAACATCAAAACATAAAGTAATAGGCTGGTTGTTTTCATCAAAAGATTTTATATATAATGTTCTCCCCTGTACATTATAATTACCATCTCCTATTTCTGATAAGCCTAAACTGTTATTTGGTCTAAAATGTTTATTGTTAAATGAACCTGGCTCTTCTCTGTAAAATGCTACATTTTGAAAATCTATTAATATTAATTTACTGTTATTTGTTGGTTGATATTCTATACCATTATTAAGATCTACTTGTATTTGTGTTTGCGAACAACCAGAAGATAGTGATCCAATACCTGTCCAATACCCAACAGAATTACCACTATAACCGACTACCCTTACATCTGGCATGTCATCAGAAGGATTGAACATTTGGTCTAAATTATTAGTAGGCTTACATCCATTATAAACATCTTCTATATCTGTACCTATCTGGACATTATTACTTACAGTTTTCATGCCAGATACCTCTCCTATTTCTAATACTGTGCTATATGCTAAATTACTTTCTGACATTATCCTCTTGGTTGTGTTTTTTGTTCAGAATAATTATATTCAAATTCTAAAAAATATAAATTGTTTTCAGTAGAATATAAATCCCATGATCCAGCAACTATATTTATTGGAGTTAATCTATATTCTCCCCATGTTCCACTATTTTCGCTATGTTGCATTTTTTGTTGTACCCAAACTTTAGGACTTGCGTATAATTCAGCTAAAAACATAGCTCTTTCTTTTCCAAGTGGCTGTGAAAAAACTTTTATATTGTCTTGTCTAGTTGTTATTAATTTTGTGCTTGTATGATGCTCTCTCATCATTAAATATCTTTGTTTATCGTATCTTTCATCTTTTATTGTTACACTTTCTTCTCTAGTGCCATAACAAGAAAACCAATCAAAACCTCCTAAACTGTTTTGAAAAATAAATTTAGTTCTTTGCTTTCCTCCTCCTTCACAACCATCTTGTGCACCAACATCACTATATGTTATAGTACGATATATTGCTTTTTTTACTCCTGTTTTAAAATTAGTTGTACTCCACCAATTTGTTGGAAAAAATCCTGTAGGACTATTGCCAGAAACAACACCTATTTCTACTTTTTTACATATTAAGTTACCAGAAATATTTACAATGTTATAATAAGCAGATCCTGTTACCATAGTAATAAATGAACTTAATGCTATTGGATGTACAGGTATTCTTTCTTTACGACTAAACTGATCTCCTAGTTTTATAATATCTGCACCAGAATAATTAACACCATCATTATATCTTATTACAATTAAATGCAATAACTCATTGTCTTTATTTTTATTCCAATATGTATATAAACTATCACATGGAAAATCCTCCATGTCAATCATAAAACCATTTTCTTTAACATAATTTGGCATATTTGGCATCTTTGTTAATGGTAAAACAGTTCCTGGAGCTGGTGCACTACCATTATTACCTAAAACATATCTATCTAAATGAATATTATCGTTAAATACATCTGTAGATATATCGTTTGATAAATTAGCTGGTGTTGCAATAAAAATATTGCTATTTACTTGCGTACTATAATCATCATAAGTTATTCCTAGATTGCTTGTGTACCTAACTGCCCAAATTTTTAAATAAAACCTGTTTGTCTCAAAGTAACCAGGCAAAGACCATGCGTTCAAACTTATAGGAATACAATTTGCTTTTCCAACATAGTGTCTTACAAACTCCATAAGGTTAAAACTGTAAAGACCAGGCATACCACCAGCAAGAGAGCTTTGTTCGTATCCATTAATTAATGCACCTGTTGATACATAATTATTGCTTCCATAAACTTCTTCTATGTATAATTCTCCTCTTAAATAAGCAACATCTGGTTCGTTTAGTCTCGCCCAAACTTCTATTGGTCTATATGAACTTACAAATTTTCTATTTATGTTTTTTATAAATGTAATTGTACTTGGCATAATTATATTGTTCTGTTTAAAATTCTATGAGCATCTTTTTGTATAGCCATCATTACATTTCTTGTAAAATACTCTACTAATTCTTTATCTATATCTTTTTTTATTTCTTTTATGTATCCTGGAGATTTTGGAGATCCTTCATAAGATCCACTTTCTGCTATACCTTTTTGTGTTCTAGCTATTTTAAAAGCAGTCTTTAATCCTTTCTTTAAATTACCTCCATGAAACTTTTTTGCTGCCCATCTTGCTAAACCTTCTATATAATCACTATGCCCAGCTTTTGTTCCAACACTATATGGCACTTTTAATGGATTTACACCATCATCTAATATTTTACCATATTTATTTGGTGTAGTTACAACTAAAGTAACTCTACCATCTCTTCCACCAGCAATTTCTGATTTTAAGCTCCTTGATAACTCATGAGTTGTACTCATTCTTTTTGCGTTACCAGGTCTTACTATTTTAAGCTGATTTCTTATTTTTTTTTCAGCTATCGCACCTGCATTTTTTATCGTTCTTTCTATTCTGCTTATTGCTCCCATTAATCCTGTGCGTTTTCACAATTAGTTTGACAATCAGCTAATGTAGTATATGTACCTGTACCATCTCCAGGATCTACACAAACACCTCTAACACAATTATAAGTTTCTGGAGTAGTTGCAGGAGGAAAATTATTACAATCAAAATCTACACAATCAAAAAATACATTTATTGTAAATGTACAAGTAACAGAAACTAAATTATCGTTATGAGTGCCTTTTTCTCTAAAAAACTGTACTGATTGATTGTCTAAAAGATCTTGACAATTACTACCAGCACCTACGCATCCTAAAAACTTTAACAATCTAGCTTCTAAAGCTGTCATTATAACATGAACATTGTCTAATATCTCTACTCCTGTTGCGTTACTTTTTGATGTTGGTCTCATTGCTGTTACAACACAAGAAAACTCCTGTACACCATTTGTTATGTCTGTCATTCTTGATGTAGGGTACTCAAAATTTAACAGATCGTATTTTATATTGTGATCAAAATTTATATGTGGTAATTTACCAAACTTAAATGTATTAAATCCTGCACTACTTGCACAAGTATTAAAGTTGGTTACTAATTTTGTTAATGTTGTTGCCATTATTTGTTTTCTTTATTATGTAAATCATTTAATGTCTTTTCATAAGTACCACATGCACTTTTCCATGATAAATAAGTTAAAACATCATACAAATTAGCTAATTGAGCACTTACTAGTGGTGTTTCATTTGGTAAAGTAAAAATACCATCTTGTGCTACACCATAAAGTGAGTTCAACCAACCATAACCATCTATTGTTGCTTTAGCAGCCCTTCTTGCTTTAGCATCTCCTCCATCTCCAGAGAGATTAGGGAATGTATCATTAACTTTTGCTCTAACTTGGTCAAAAAAAAAGCGACATCCCAAATTGTTGCCATATCTAATTCTTCAAACAATCTAGCTCGTTTGTCAATGATTGCATCATCTATTTTTTCTTCTTCTCCCTCTTTTTTACAAAGTATTGCTATTTGTCTTGGCAAAACACCTAAATTACCTTCTTTTAGCATATTACTTTGTATGTCTAATTGTTCTGCTTCAATATATCTACCAAAAGATGATTTTTTCATAAATTCTTTTGGTAAAAAATATGTTTCTTCTTCTAAAGTAAATTTTTCAATATGTATAGGATCATACTTTTCGTTTAAAAACTCTAAATGCTTCATAACCTCATTAGCAGTATCAAGATCAATCATGCTAATGTTTTCTTCTGACAAACCTGTCCAATAACACAATATTTTTGTATTATCTTCTAAATCCATTAAAGCATTGTCCAATTCTCCTGCTTTACCTTCGCTTTCTTCTGATCTTGGCACAAAACCTTTTACTAAATCAGCAAAACCCTTAAATTTTTTCCAATTTACATCATTCCATGAGTCTGGCAATGTTACTTTTGTTTCATTTAATATAAATTCCATATTTAGTTTAAATTAATTCTTCCTTCACTTGATAAATTAGGATCTATAATTAAAGCTAGTTCTAAACTATCTAAAAAATCCTGTATCAAAGATATAACTTTTTTTTCATAAATAATTGCATTGTCTTTATCTTGCATTGCAGCAAAATATCCTTTTGTAGCCCAATAAACATTATTTCCTAAAGAACTATACCAATTTTTATACTCAACATCTCCTTTTACTGCTTCCACTCCTAATTTGTTGTGGTAGGTAATAAAATCTTGCATTATATCTGTGAAACCAACAAAATCTTCTTCATAATATGTAGCATTGTCTATTATTTCATGAAGATCATATAAAAAATTAATTACAACATCACTATGTCTCTTATTTAAACAAAAAATCTCAACATATTCACTCATGCGACAATATAAAGAAAAAAGCATGGAACTTTATGGAACAAAAAGTTAGTTTTTTATCTCCAGGCCACTATTCTTTTATTATTTTTATATAAATATCTCATTCTCATCATAAGAGCATCAGCATAATCTGGAGAATGTCCTAATGTAGCTTTCATTTCTTTTTTTGATAAAATTGCAAGTTTTCCATCCATATCCATATTTTTTCTCCTTATAACCTCTAATTCTTCTATAATTTTGTTTCTTAAATCAGTATCATTACATTTTATCCAAATATTAGCAGCATTTATCTGTTCTGCTAACTTATAATAACATTGTGTCTTTAAATTTTTATAATTTTCATTGTTTAAAGATTTTGAATTATTTACAAAAGGTTGCACTCCTTTCATGTAATGAGACAGATATTGACCTACTCCATCACTATCAATTATGATGTTTTTTTGTGGTATTTTGTGCTGTTCAGCCAGATTTCTTATGATTTTCTCTACATTATCGGCAGATGTCTTGTCTTTTGTTACGATTTCTTCCACTACCATCCCTTTCCAGACACAAATGACCAATTTATCACTACCTAGTAGTGCAATATCACAAGAAAGATAGCTTTCTTCGTTATCAGACTTGACAAATGAGTTTGTAAAGACATTTAACACAGCTTCATAGTCAAAAAGTCTATCTTCGCCAGAATCGTACTCCCAATTACCATGCAAAAGCCTTTCTCTTGAAACAGGATCAAGTTTTCTTAATTGTTCTTCGTAAAATTCAGAGATATGTGGATTATCTACTAATTTAGCTTGTACAAACTTCTTGTGGTCGGCTAAAGTGTCATCTCTGTTCTGTTTATAAAAATCATACACCCAATTTTTACTTGGATTACAAGACATTAGCACTTTTGGCCTTAATTTATAGTCTGCAAGTCTAAATCTTATCCTAGAAGCAACAACATTCTTTGCTTTTTCTGTACATTGGTTTACCTCATCTATAAAAGCACCAGAAATCTCTAAAGATCCTAAAGAGTCAAAATTAGGATCGGCAGGATATTGAAAAAGGTCTTTTAAAATAATTGTACTACCATTAGTAAACTCTATAATGTTACTTTGAGCATTAAACTTATAGGTTTCTCCCTTTTTTACCCCCCAATCCGAGCAGACCATAAAAAACGAATTTAATGTTGTTTCTTTTAATGTTTTTAGGGTAGCTCTTCCCATCAGCCACCTTGTACCAGGATACCTTAAACAAGAATACAACAGCCATGCTGCTCCAAAATATGATTTACCTCCTCCTGCACTTCCTCCAAATAAAATTTCAGAGGTAGTGTTATCGTGCAAATATTCCCAAGCCAGATGTTGTTTTGGTGTTGGCTTAAAATTTATTTCCAATTTTTATACCACTTTCTTATTGGCTGAACAACTAATTTGGACAATAATAAATATGCCAATATTAATGGTGCTAATACGCAAATTGCTAATATTGCAAAACTATACTCTAGGATTGTAGCATCTTTTACTACTGAATCAAAATCTTTTTTTATTTTCATGTTATAATATGTTTATTGTGTCGGCTGCTGGTGCAGAACTTACTGAATCTGGCATGTTGTCTGGTAGCCAGGTGTTTTTAAGATAATTAGCAAAACTACTTGTTGTTAAACCACCATGATGAGTCTGTGATGCAAATTCATATTTTAAATGTGGAAACAAATTAGTTGCAGTAGCCATGTTTGCTATGTTAGCTATTGTTACTGTTCCTACAGGAGATTGTGTGTATGCAGCACTATGCTCATTTAACTTGCTGTGCGTTACAGCTTGTTCATAAAAGCTCTTTTCGCCAGATACAGTAATATGATCAGATATTTTTCTTAACTCTCCTAAAGATAATGCTTGATGTATTGTTATATCGTGAGCAATCCCAGATGTTGAGCTTTCAAACAAATTTATATGCAAAGAGTAAACCACTCCCTGTATAAACTCCGACTCTAACCCACCAGATGCTTTATTAATTACTTTTTCTTCGTTTTTTTCTATTGTAGCAGACTTTTCATCTGCACTTAATCTTTTTAACTCTCTTGCCTTTTTTATACTGCTTTCTCCATCAGAAACCTTACTTCTTTCGTAAAATCCAACAGAGCTATCAATCTTTTTTGCTGTTATTGTTATTGCCATTTTTATTCTTTTTTATTCCAAACTATGTTAATTATTTTTATTATGTTAGCACTATAAAGTTAGTATATAACTATTTAAAATTATAACTCTTTAACAATAGTTAATTTATAATATCTTTATCTATTGTGAAAGCGATTGTCAAGGGGATATTATGCCTTGTCGGAAGGAGTTTGATAATTAAATACAAAACTCTCTCCTCCACTAGTAACATCCACTCTATCAACTACAATGCCCTTCATCTTCGCAACATCTTGCAACAACAACCTGCATAAATTCAAGTCTCCAGACTTATAAGATTGCCTATATAAATCTTGCAACATAATTGCATGTTTATCTATTTCATATTCTCTCTCTTCACTAAACTGATCTGCAAAGCTCTCCAATGCCTTTTTATAATATATACTTGCTTGTCTCCTTTTGATCCCCCAATGAGCTTCACAATACTCCATTATATCAGTATATCTAATTCCTCTCAAAATTAATTTTACAACTTCTGTAGTTCTTTTATAACTTACCAATGATGTAGCTTTTCCATTACTCTTATTTATATTTAATTCGTTTAAATCATACTTCGCTACAACACTTTTTATAGTCTCTACATCTTCCTGCTTTTTAGCTTCCTTTATTTGCCTGTTTTCCTGTCTCTCCTTGTCTCTTTTATTCATTTTAATACTATTCTATCATTTACAATTTATATGTACAATAATAATAAAAAATATTTTATAAATCTTGGAACAAAAATACATATTGTGCACCAGGTGCATAAAAAGTTCAAATTTGAAAAATCTAGTGTGAATATTGGACTACCTAATATCCTGTTTTTCAATACGCAAATACATTAATTATATAGACCAGATTAAGCAATAAACAAACATTTTTTTTTATTTGATCGGCTTTTTTTGGCTGTTTTTGTGGTTGCCTTAATGCTTTTTTAATTGTTTTTTGTGTTCGGCTTTGTGTAAAATAGTGT
>TARA_R100001463_G_scaffold42137_2_pt1 | contig 20761 bp, 41 predicted proteins | sample TARA_R100001463 | Tara Oceans TARA_R100001463 (sample SAMEA2622242) | marine metagenome | biome: marine biome (ENVO:00000447); feature: deep chlorophyll maximum layer (ENVO:xxxxxxxx); material: "saline water (ENVO:00002010), including plankton (ENVO:xxxxxxxx)" | depth 40 m
GCGCATATACATCATGTCAGGTAATCCAGTTGCTATCGCCGTAGTCCAACTCGGCGCGATACCCGTAGGCACTCGCACCGCCAGCCGCACGCACGGCTTGCCCGGCAAAAGTTAAAACAAACGCATCGGCCAAGTCGGGCGAACGCAAGCCGCGCTTCTTCATCTCGTCTTTACCTTCAGCCTTGAACTTGCCCGACGAAAGTATCTTAAAGCGCAAAGACGTAAGCTCATGCAGCAGTTCATCCTGATCTGGCATCTGGCAATCACGCGCCTCAAACCATTCACGACACTTAAACCAAAGCTCGTCACGCAAGCGCTGATAGCGCGTGCCCAAAGCTGGACTTTCGGCAACATTGACGCCTCGCGCTGGCAAACCAAGCTCCAACAGGCGGTCAACCGCACCAGCGCCAACGCCAATGCTGTCACAGCAAATCTCGCTAGGGCGATCCATGAAAGGCGTGGCCTCATATTCGGCAAGAATAAGACCGACAGTCTCCATCAGGTCTTTGCCCTGCCAATGCTTGATCGGCTCAAGCAAAACATTGCCCTGACGCTTAGCCAAAGCTGTGCGGTCGCTCCCAAATCTCGCTAGGTCCAAACCCCAGATCGGCGCAATCGTCATAGGGTCAACGTCACGCCCGACCGCAGCATCAACCAAGTGCTTGCTGATAAGGCTATCGTCATTTTGCTTGGCAAATTCGCCAAGGACGCGCACGCCAAAAATTGAACTGTCTTCGCCATACTGGTGCTTCATGTCTTCGATGAAGTCATCGCTTACATACTCAGCGTCTTCGCAACTCACGGTCATCTTGTGCCAGCGATGAGCGTTCTTGTGGAAAGCCTCGTAGAAATACCCGTTGCTGCGCGTAGGGTTGCCCACCATGAGTATCTTAGAGCCAGCCGTGGATAACGCACCCTGCGCAACCTCAAAGACAATATCGTCAACGCCAGAACATTCGTCGATGACAAACAAAAGCTTCTCATGGTGAAAGCCCTGCAATGCCTCTGGGTTCTCTTTGCGGCTCACCCGCGCGTGACAGGAGCTATCCACGCCCTTAACACTGATTTTCTCAGAGGTTATCTCAAGCTGGCCTTGCAAGCCTTTCGGCATCTTACGCGCCCACTTTTGTATCTCAGCCCACAAAACTTGGCTCAACTGGTTGGCGCTGTTCGCCGTGCAAACTATGCGGCAAGGGCGGGTAATCAAGTACCACAGAATGACCCAGCTAAGCAGCGCAGACTTGCCAACGCCGTGGCCAGACTTGCACGCCACACGCGGGCCGTCCCGCACGGCTTCAAGCGCCTCTTTCTGCCAAGCCTGTGGCTCAGCGCCAAGGACAGACTTAACGAACAGCACAGGGTCGCCATGAAGCTGCAACAAAGTGTCGGCTAGGGTCGGCGATTGCTTGGGTTTGGGCATATGGATGTTCTGCAAAAAGAAAGACCCCACGGGGGGGTCTAGTTAGGGAGAGGAGGAGTAGAAATGAAAGACGAGCTAGCGGAGAGGGTGGTGGGAGTGGGAGAGAAACCCAAGGGACACTAGCTCATCTTAAAAGGAATATATTCGTATGCGGGGAGCATGTCAATAGGTAAGGATAGGTAGGAGGGGGGTAAGAGGGGTTGGGGGGGGAGATGTGGGTATATATACATATATATCCGCCCCGCCAAATCGCGTGACGGGGGGGGTCTGGCCGATTTTTGCAGATTTTTTGCCCCGGATCGGCTTGCGTTCAACGAATCGCGCTACTTTTTGGAAGGTTTACCTGGAAGATCAGCGCTTTCCTCTGAGTTTTCTGGTGTAATATCAATAAGTTGCGCATCTTCGGACGCCTCTTGCAAAGGGGCATGTCTAAGAATTGCGTTCTGCTCGGCAATCCGCGCTGCTACTTCGCCCAGCGCCAAGCTAAACTCGCTGCCCTCGCCGCTAATGTTGACTTCCTGTGGAACAAATTTGCTAAGCTTTGATAGCGTGCCAGCCGCATCTAGTTGAATTTGCTTGGATAATAGCATGTCTAGCGGCTGGCCGTTCTTTTTGCATATGTCCAGAGCGCTATAAATTTCTTTACGCAATCTTGCGGTGATGTGAGCCGCGCCGCCTGTGCCAACTGGCCGCCCCGGTCTGCGCTTAGGCTTTAACTGAGACATTTATATGTTTTTCCTTGATAATTACTTTGATTATCAAAAATAAGCTAACAATCCAAAAAAAACAACGCCTTGCTTAATTTATTTCTTGATTATTCATTTTTATTGCGGTAGAAATAACTAGAAACAACTAAAAAGGAGTGAGAGACAATGCAGAATAACCCTAAGCTAAAAGGACAACTGGCCGCGCCTAAAGAATTATTTGGCGATTTTTCCCGGTATGCCATTGCGCCGGTTCATTCGCGCTTTGATGCGGTTCAATGGTTCGTCTGGGATGCTGAGCATCCCGATTGCACAGAAAATCAGCGCACAGTTGTTATCCGCCAAGAAGACACAAAAGCGCAAGCAATGGCTGGCCTAATCGGCTCTTGACGTATCGCTGCGCAGCGCTTGCGAGCGCTGCCATGCCATGCGCCAAAGCATGAACAAACAAAACAGGAGTGAGAGAAATGTATAGACCAATAGGAAAAGACCCAAGGTACACAATAACAAAAGAGTGGACAGGCAAAGAAAAGCCGCAATTTGTTTTACGCTTTTGTGATGAATGGATTTGCGCAACATCATTTTTTGATAGCGCTGTAGTTCGTGCGGTTGGGCATAAAGCCCATCGCCAAGGCGCTTTAGTTTTCACAGAAACCACAGCTTGACGTATCGCTTCGCAGCGCTTGCGAGCGCTGCATTGCCATGCGCCAAAGCATGAAAACAAAAATAGGAGAGAGACAATGCAAACCATTACCACAAAATTTTTAAGCCCAACAAATTGCCGGGGCGACCGCATTAAAGCAAAAATGTCCTATGGCCGCGACACTGTAACGATTGGCTATGATTACGCGCTGAACAATGAGCAAAACCACCTAGCTGCTGCAAAAGCGCTGGCCGAAAAGGTTGGCTGGTCTGGCCATTACGCTGGCGGCTCTTGCGGCTCGGATAGCTGGGTATTCGTCAATGTCGAAGGCGCGCGAAGTGGCCGCATGGATTTCACGCGACCAGAAGCGCTTCCAGCATGACCCGCCGCGACCTTATCACCATCGCCAAACGAACACGTGCAGCCGATTGGCTGGGCGGCTTGGCTCTATTCGTCGGGCTTTTTGCCGGGCTATTTTTAACGGGAGTATGAGAGATGATTAAACGTGATTTAACCGAAATTTTAAATGACCTGCCAGAGATGTGCATGGCGCAAGACCTTTACGACAAGAGCAAGGCCACGATGATAAAGAAAGGCATCAAGGGCTTCTGGCAAATGGACGGCTGGACTTGGGAAGCCGCGATGCAATGGAACGAGCGCCAAGGTATCAGCGCGGCGCAAATCGAAGCTATGCAAGCTGGCTCTATGTTTGGCTTCCATGTGCCGGGTGCTGATCCGAAAAACTGCGAAGAAAGAAACGCATCTTGATACATTGCTTAGCAGCGCTTGGCGGCGCTGCATTGCCATGTAGCAAGCATGAAAACAAAATAGGAGTGAGAGACAATGCGAACCTTTGACCTAACGCCAAACTGGCAAACAGCCGCAGCTATCCTTGGGCGTTGCTTAAGGGATGGCGAAGATGAAGCCGCCAAGGGCGGGGCATTTGAGGAAATTGTCAGAATGGGCAAGCTTTTGGATCAGCTTATTGAGGGGCAGAAATGAGACGCATATTTAACCACCCCAAGCCGTGCATCAACTGCGGCAAACCCGCGAAGAAAGACATAGAAAGCTATGCTGGCACAGAGCCGTATCGTGGCAACCTGCGCGTTTTGCGCAGTACGACACACAAGCACGGCGACAACAGCCAAATTGTTGCTGAAGTGCTATGGGACGGCGAAAGCTACGCCCACTATTGCGGCCACTTCTGCACAAATCGTTGCGCCCAAGAATTTGCAAACGCCATTGTAGATGGAAAGGAACGCTGGCGATGACCCCTCTTGCACAACTCCAAGCCCAATCTGAGCAAGTCTATGCGGCGGCTCGGCTGGGCTTAATCACCGAAGAACAAAAGAAACACCGCTTGGCGATCTTGGCCAATGGCATTTTCGCGGCGGTTACGCATCAAGCTAAGCCCTAACCCCTAGCCATACCAAAGTGATCCCCAAGCGCATCCAAGGCCAGCCTTAGCGCGACGATGCCGCCCTTGGGGTCATGCCCTTCACGCTCGCCCCAATCCCGCGCCGTCATGCCTTCGATGGCCACCCACTGCGCCACGCTTGACAGGTCGCGCCCGATGTCGCGCAATGCTGCCATATAGCTGGAAAACGCTTCGCCCACAGTTTCGCCGCCCTTGCCGCCGTCAACGCGCACAGCTTCATAGTCTATCGTGCGTTGCGATCTGCCAGCCATGAACCACAATCTGTATAGCTCTAGCCCGGCCTCATATTGCCGCCTGTTGATTTGCTCGCGCTGCATGTATCTGTCCAGCATTGTTTGGTTGACAATTCGCACGCGCTTTGCGCTGCCTAGCTGCTTGCTTGTGCGCTCGTACATCACGCCGTCACGGCCAGCCTTACCTAGCCTTTCTGGCGTCCCGTAGTCGCTCAAATCGCTTAACTGGTTAAGCCTTTTCTTGGGCTTTTTCATGGGGATTGCCTTTCTTTGGCCTTGCGCAAAACCACGCTTTTAGCGGCACTTTTGTAAAACACAGTGTCCCACCCCTATAAACTTCAACTAACCACTCTAAATCGCCCCCCTGTTGAGCCAGAGCCTTACAAATTTGCTTTATGATCGCCCCATAGCCGACAACCTCTAGCCCGTTGCAACGCGCTCGCGGTATTTCATGCCATTCTGAGGCGTTCCGATATTTGCGCACGTTGTCTAGCTCGACCCTAACCATTGCCCTGCATTTCCCCCGCCAGAGCCGCATAGCCGCAAATGTCTATCCAGTTATCGTCACGATCAGCGCCCTTGCTGCGGGATACCTTCAGCAAAACCATCATGGCGGCCACGTCCAAGGCGCACACCTCAGTGTCAAGATAAGCCGTCCAAAGGTCAGCAATGCGTTGATGGCTTTGCGTTGCATCCCCGTAGGCCGCCTGTCGATCACCGCAAATCAACTGTTCGGCTGTTTGTAAAACCTCGCCGCGCTTCATCCGACCACCTCGTAAAGCCACGTTTTGTTTTTCTTCAGAGTGCGCGGCGTCTGGCTCGACTTGCGTATTCGCCCGGTTAGGCTCAGCGCGTGCAGATTGTTCGCCACCTTATGAATCGACATGTCCAGCTTGATCGCTAAGTCTTCGGCGGTTGCTGCGCCTGTCATTCGCAAAGCCGTCATCACGGCAACGCCAGCCATCGTCATTCGGCGGTCTTTAGTTTCCTGATCGCACGGCAGCGTTGGCCGTCTGCCAAGCCTGACTTGCTCGCGTTCATATTCCAGCATCCCCGCCGCCGTTACGGTTTCGCCAGCCGCTTGCCATCTTGCCCATGTAATCATTTTGACTTTTCCTTTTGCAGTTCAAATTTACGTTCTATGATTTGCTCGCGCTGGCGTTCACTCCACCGAAGCAGTTGCGGCGCGTTCAAAATTTTTCTCCGATTAGCAAGCCCAGACAATTCCTCGTAATCCGTGATATCGGCAAGTGCAGAAGCAAACTGTTTTTCTGTTAATTCTGCGTAATCAAGAAACCTCTCTGGACAGTCACTCGCCAAAGACATGACATGCACATTCTTAGGAATGTGCATGATGTCTTTCTGGCTTGCTGAAAGTGACCCCTGATGTCTTTGGCATGTCTTTGGCATGTCTTTGGGTTTACCTAAGTCGTTGTTTTTATTGTATTTGCCGTGGACACTCATGTCTTCACCATGTCTTTGCCATGTCTTTCATCCGTGGACATCCCGAAGACACCATGTCTTTGGCGTGTCTTTGGCCTATTTTCGGCGACCTCACACATACCTGATAATTCCCCCCGAATAGCTGATGATATTCTGGTCAATCAGGCGCTTAATATCGCGGTCAGCTTGGCGCTGGCTTTTGTCCAATTCGAGCGCTACGGCTTCCCTCAAGTCTTTCCGTTGAACCTCGCCGAAGTCATCCATTCGCTTGATCTGATCCAAGACCACGCCCTTGACATACTCTGGGTCTTTCTTGTCCAGCGGCTTGTCTTCGGTGTATTCCAGCACCAGCGAGTTAGTCTCATCGCCAGACGGGGTGACAAGCGGCACGCTTACCTTTAGAAACGTCATCGGCTCTGGTTCTTCTGCGTCTTTCATTTTGGTCGGCGTGAGGATAATCTTAGTGTCTCCCCAGCCTTCCACTCTGTATTCGCAATCCATTCTGCCGCGCAGTCTGGTGCTACCTCTGGCTCTTTCGGTATGCTGATGCCCAACGTGCTGCACGATCATCACCGTGGCGTTAAATTCTTCGCGCAGCCTGTCGCACACATTGAGGTACAGCGAGATGTCTTCGCCTGACGAGTCATCCCCCATAATCGTCCTGTCTAGCGTGTCCAAAACGATCAGCTTGGGCTGGCCTATTTCCTTGGCCATTTCGCGCAATTCATCAAGCAGGGGTTCACCCTTGTCTTCATCATTCAGCAGAATGGTTGAATTGCTTTTGAAGAACGGCACGCCATCCAGATCGACGTCTTTTGCCGTCTTCCAAGCTGCCACACGCCTTGCATATCCTGCATGGCCTTCGCCAGCCACGAAGATGACCGGGCCGCTTGCCACGGCTCGACCGTGATAGTCTTGCCCCGTTGCTACACACAACGCTATATCAAGCGTAACAAACGTCTTGCCGCTGCCAGACTTGCCGAACAGCATGCTCAGCGCGTCTTCTTCGATCATACCGTCAACCAGCCATTTCGGCGTTGTCATTTGCAACTGGTCAACTCTGGTAAACAACCCCGCCTGACGCTTAGCGCCTTGCAGACCATGCTTCACCGCGTTTGCCCCTAGCGTAAGCCACACATCGTTCCAATCTGCGTCACGCTGCGCTGGCGCTGCCCATCGCTGACCGCTTGCCTTTGCTGCCTTTATGCCGGGTTCGTCGTTATCGGCGGCAACCACAAGTTCAACCTCTGGAAAGGCTTCGGCAAGCGCTTCGCAAACCCGCGGCAAATTCCCCGCGTCCAGCGCAAACACTGCATTGCCGTCCATAGCCATTGCCACGCTTGCAGCCGTTGCCCAGCCTTCCGCGACAAACACCTTGCCTTGCCCCAGCTTACCGCAAACGCCAAACGCGCCGTCCTTTGCTAAGCCCTTGCTAAACCGCTTCTGCCCATCCGGGCTAATGCGTTGCTCGCCGACCCTTTCACGCTGTGCGTTAAACAGCGGCACAACCACGGTATCGCCGTCCAGCTTAGCGCCAAGCAGGTCAACACCTTTGCGCTCATGGTAAAGCTTTGGCGTATCTCCGAAGTCATCTTGATTGCTAGGCACTTCTTTTTGCAGTATCGGCACAACGTTGTCGGCTGGCCGCAGCACTGGCCAAACCCCATCATGCCGCATTTCGTCGGCCATTTCGCCGATGGTGCAGCCTTGGCGGCAGTGCGCTTTGACCAGCCCTTGATATTCCTTGATCCAGAACCGATCTGTGCCGCCGCAGCTTGGGCAAGCGCCATGCCACTCGCCCTTACTGCTTTGCTTTAGATTATACTTGGTGATGATCTTATCTGACCATTCTGACCACCAAGTTTGCTCGAAGTCAGGCATTGCTTGCCTTTGGAAAATTTGCATAAACCCAAGCTATCAGGTCGCCGTGTTCGTCGAACATTCTCCAATTCTCGGCGGCAGCAGATAGCGGATATAAGAAAAACTCCTCACGTCCGTTTAGCGCCCATTCTATATGCTGCACTAAAATGTAATCCCCAATTACCTCGACGATTTCCATTTGCAGTGCAGGTTTATCATCTTCAACTGATACGGCTAATTTGCCAACTAACTCTGACATTTTTTTCTCCAATTCTAAAACGGTATCTCATCGTCAAACGCATCACTCGCCTTGCTTTCGGTTGACGGCAGACCAAAGGGGTCTTCGCTATCGCCGAATGGGTCAGCTTCTTCGCGTTCCTTAAGCTCTATCCATTTCACCTTTTCGGGGCGCAGCGTGACGCCTGACTTGCCGCCGAACTTCCACGGCCTGATGCCGACCATGACGTGTATCTTGCTGCCAGTCGTAAGCTGAAAATCGTCGGCGCAAAGCTGACCATCTTTGTCAAACTGCTTTGGCTTGCTTTTGGCCTCGCCGTAAGTCTTTTTGTTCATCTTGACGATCCAGCAACCGCTTTCGTCTTGCTTGAACAAATCGCCTAGCCCGGTTGGCTTCCAAGCTGGCCAATCTTTGTCGGACTTGTCGTTAAACGCTTCAGTCATCTTCTTGGCAAGCTCCTTGGCTTGCGCTTCGGTAACGATAACGTTTAGCTCATACTTGCCGTCTGGATCAGTCGCCTCGGTCGGCATGCTTCGGTTTTGCGCAGCGTCAAACTTGTAAGCCCGATCTAGGCGTGGCCATAAAGCCTCTACGTTCATCAAGTTGTGGTTCATTTTCTTTCTCCTTTTATGCCCACGGGGGCAGTTCATCCACGACATGCACGGCTGGCCAACCTGTCGTGTAAGTTTGGGTTTCTTCGGCCTGTTTGATTTCGCTTAAGACGCGCTCGACGATTTCCATATCGTGCTGCATCAGGTTTTCGCCCACCTCGACAATCGACGTTGCATAGGGCGGCTCTTTCTCAACATTGGCGAACAGGAAGCGCTCAGCTTTTAGTCCAGCCAGTTGTAACGTTCTGACGTACCAAGCTGCTTGTAGGCTGTACCCTAGCTGCGCCATCTGCCGCGTAAACTGGTACGGCTCTGCGCTCTGCGTGGTCTTGATGTCTACGATCAGCCCCTTGCTTTCGATGTACAGATCAGGTCGCGCCTTCATGCGCAGCTTTGTTTCGGGATGCTCTGCGAAAACAGACGCCTCACAGATGCGCTCCTTGTGAGACAACAGCTTGTGGATATGCGGGTTGCCGTGCAGAGCGTTAACCATCAGCTCAACTTTTGCGAAATCGCCACTGGTCAGCGCCACGGTTTCCAGCAGTTCAGCCTCAGCTTTGGCGTCAGCCCAAGCATGCCCTCGGCGCGATTCCGGGCCTTCCACTGGCAGAACACCTTCCAGCGCCCAGCCATGCACGGCTGTGCCAAGGTCAAATGCGATGGACGACCTAAACGGTCTGTCAGCCGTTGCGTGCGCTGGGGTAGACTTGTACCAAGCTTTTGCAAAGCTACTGCTGTAACCTTCGCTGGCGTGATAGTCGGCGTTGTTGATGTCGTCATGTATTCCGAAGGGGTAGGTCATGCGCCTTGCTCCAATCCTTCGTCTATTTTTTTGCGCATCTCCTCAGTGGCGGCGCGTATTTTCAGCAAGCTTTTCTGAGCAATGCCGTGGTAGCTGAGCAATTCGTCATCGGACGCAAAGTCCAAGTCAGCCAGTGTTCTTACGCCGTATAAAAACAGGCTTTTCTTCACTCGCTGCGGTACGTCTAGGTATTCGACTATGCTATTGCTGAGATATGTTTTCAGTGGCTTGCTCAAAGTTTCACCTCTAATTCATCTATGCGTGCGGCTAGTCTGCGAAGCTGTGACCCCATGCCTTTTGCAATGTGGCCTGTGAACATCGGGCGTCTGTCTTTGGCGTCGATTGCATCGCCAGCTATCAGCGCGAAGGTCACGCCGTTCTTTGGATGATCGCAAAGCTCAAATGTTACATGCGCCACGATGAACTTCTCGCGCTCATATGTAGTTGTCTCAGGGTGGCGGCGCTTAGCCTTGACGCCGTGTGCGCTCATTGCTTGACCGCCCTGTCCAGCGCATCGCACAGCGCCATGATTTCCTCGGCACGTTGCTGAAGCATCTGGTCTTTCGGATCACGCTTGGCGTCCATTCTTAAGATGTCTGCTTTGCGTCTGATTGACGTTATGAATTTCTCCGCTTCACTCATTGGTAAACTCCTCTGGTCTTGCCCTTGGTCTGATTGATTTGCTTGGAATGTCGCTGACCACGCATTGCGTCATCGTGCCGGGAAAGCTCGCGTCTATCGTTTCGTGAAAGGCGTGCATCGCAGCGCTGCAAGCGGCTTGGCTTGGGAACAACACCTTGCTTTGCAGTTCTTCACCATTCGCCGAATAGGTCAGCACCATGATCGTGAACCACTCAAGCATCAGGGTCATCCTCTTGGATATACCCAACGCCATCACAGTCTTCGCACTCCACATCCTCGCCGCACGGCTCAAGGCCACGCCCGAAGCTGCGCCAAGTGATGTCCTCAAGAACGCCGTAGCCTTCACATGTTTTGCAGGGGTGGTTGGTCATAGCTTGTCCACCATCGCTATGCGCTCGCCGATCCAACGCATCACAGGCACGGCCATAGAGTTGCCCATCGCTTTGTAGCGTGGGCCGTCAGGGCAATCTTCTGGCGCTTTGTTGCGCCACGGGATTTTCGTGTAATCGTCGGGGAAGCCTTGCAAACGCTCACATTCACGCGGCGTCAGGCGGCGCACTTGCATGTTTGTTACAGTTTTCGTGTAATGCCCAGCGTTGCTATTACTACCAGCAGGTAAAGAAGACATAACACCAGTTTCGTGATGTAAGGTGTCTTGCTGGTGGCTACCGTATCTAATGGGGTTAAAAGCCACCGCATGACGATCAGCGCTCGTTAAATTTGGCGCTATGTTGTCCATCGGCTTGGTGGCATTACCGCCGTTTTCTGGCGCACGACCAATCCAATTGCCGGGGATGCCGTAAGCCACCGCCGGGGTTTTGCTTTTGTCAAGCGTGGGCGTGACATGCTCTGACACGCTATCGCCCTGGCTTGCGCTGTTCTGTGCGCCGAAAACTATTGGTTTGGTTTCGTAATCAACTCCACCCATTCCGTAACTTGCGGTGATCGTGTTCACCGTTGTTTGTTCCGTCACAAAACTTTCGGTTAAAGGGTCGTATGCGCTTCCAGTGCGCGTTGTAAGGCATTGGGCAACTTCTTCCCGCGTTTCTCTGCTCGGCGCAGGATGCCCTGACAAGCTTTCGCGCTCAAAAAGAACCGCTGCGGCACGCTTCCAGTCTCCAGAGTGTCCGACAACGAACACACGGCGGCGGCGCTGTGCCACTCCGAAGTATTGAGCATCAAGCACTCTGTAGGCGAACCCATAGCCGAGTTTGCCCAACGCCCCGATGAAGGTCCCAAAGTCCCGTCCTCTGTTGCTAGACAAGACGCCGGGGACGTTCTCCCAAACCAGCCAGCGGGGGCGATGCTGTGCAGCAATGGCAAGATAGGTGAGCATGAGATTTCCGCGTGGGTCATCAAGTCCTCTGCGAAGTCCCGCGACTGAGAAGCTTTGGCAGGGCGTTCCCCCCACAAGAAGCTCGATTGTTCTGTCATCTGGCCATTCCTTAAACTTAGTCATATCGCCGTAATTCGGCACTTCGGGGTAATGGTGTTCAAGCACCGCCGACGGAAACTTTTCTATTTCGGAAAACCATTGCGGCTCCCACCCAAGCGGATGCCAAGCAACCGTTGCGGCCTCTACGCCAGAGCAAACACTGCCGTACCGCATCAGCCAGCCCTCGCTGCGAGTATTTCACGCGCCAAGTAAGCAAAGCCGTCTGTGTCAGTTGTCAGCAAAACGTCATCGTCGTGGTCGAGCGTGCCGCCAAGCGCAAAGCTAACGGTGTTCGCCTTAAGCACAACTCGCCACTCATAACGGTCGAACTTATAGAACAGCACAGGGATCAGCCCATGCGCGGCGCTAGCCTTAACGACTTGCTGCCACCAAGCTGGGCGATGCGTAACGGACAAGCCGCTGTATGATTTAACCTCAACGCAAAACGGCCAGTCAGAGCCATCTTCGGCGAGTATCAGATCACCACGATCAGCTTGGCGGTACTGCTCGACATCGCGCTTCAGCTTTATGCCCAGCAATTCTTCGATCAGCTTTATGACCGCGTATTCGCCGCGCGTGCCTTTATCGCGTGAATTAACCATCGACCAGCACCGTAGATATGCTGTCAGACAGTTTAGCCCAATCGTGGACCTTTACCTCTTTACCTGTGAGCTTTTCAATTTGAATAGCTGTAATAACTGAAGGCGAGGTTTCTCCGACTAAATAGCGGTGCAGCGTGGGTTGAGACACACCTATCCGCTTCGCAAAAGCTGTCTGGCTGACATCCTTTGCGATCAAATACTCAAAAAGTTGCATTGATCTGCCTGTTTTTAGTTGTTCGACCTTCATAATCGAATAAAATAGTTAGGTCAAGATAAAAATAACTAAAAACAACTAAGCGAATACTGCTAGTTATAATTTAGTTGACTTATTCATTTTTGAAGGGTAAAAGACGAATAACGGGAGATAATTATGTTGAGAATGGATTACATGCCAAACTGGTTAGAAGCGGTGGACGCTACATCGCTTTACACATGGCGCGGCCTTTGCCTGACGTCCTTCAGCCAGTTTTTCCGAATTAGGGATAGAGCATTTACTTTAGTATCTCATGGCGGTTGCGCTTGTTGCGCTCAAGATTGGGCTGACCCGCCCCAAGCACCACCCGCTGATTACCCCAGCGAAGAACAGTTGGGCGGCGCTTTTAGCTTTTCTTGGATCATTGCTAAAAAACTAGACAAGCAGATCAAGAATGATAGACCGCCCTATAATAGAATTATAGAGAATCCAGACTGCTCTTACAGCTACCAAACTAGGGCTGAGCCAGATTGCGGATTTTCGGGAGACAAGGGTAAACCACAATGCACACACGCATTAAACCATTACGTCAAAAATTAGGATTAACTCAGGAAGAAGCAGCAAGGGAAGCGCGGATAAGCCAGAGTCAGTATAGCAAAATCGAAAGAGGCGAAGTTACGCGCCCGTCATACAAGAAGCTCATACGAATAGCAGAAGCTTTGGGATGTACGGTCGAAGACATTACCGATGACGTTGAGCCAGAAGTCAAAACTGCTTTTCAAGCTTTTGTAAGTCCGGGCGCGGTGTTCATTCCGCTTTACTCAGAGAAGCAACCGATGAACAAAGAGTTTAACCACGGCGATGGCTTTATCATAAGGCCAAACGCTGCCACCCAGCAGCAAATCAGGAAGCCCAGCTTCTTGGAATACAGTCAGACGGCCTATGCCATCACCACTTACAGCGAAACTATGTCGCCGCGCTATAAGGCTGGCGATGTCCTATTCGTTGACCCCAAGCTGATACCACAGCCCGGCGATGATGTAGTGCTATTGTTTCAGTTGGAAGACCGTCTGGTCGGCATGGTGCGAGAGTGCGCCTCGCCAGACCCAAACGGGACGATCACAGTGCTTGACCTCAAGTCAGGCAAAAAGATCAACTTTATGACAAGCGACCTCTACGCAGTGCATGTCATTGTCGGTTCACAAAGGCATAGGGGCTAAACAGCCCCTAACCAACCTCAACCACATAGTCATCCAGAAGCACATCGGCTTGCTTTACCTCACGGTAATGCTTGTCGGTGACTTCGCTGCCGATCACATGCCCAGCCAAGCGCTGCACATGGTCTTTCATCACGTTGCGGTTCAGCAAGTGGTTGATGTAAAACCGCCGCAACCCATGCCAGCCAAAGCTCTGCACGCCAGCCTTTTCTTGCGCCGGGTATAGCACCAGCTTGAGCGCGTCTGCGCTTGTGTAAAGCCGCCCGTTCCCATTGGTGAACAAGAAGTCATCCTCTTGGCAAAACCCGCGCCCCAGCCGTAGCTCAGCCAGATCAGCCTTGAGCCGATCACTGAGCCGCACAGAGCGTGCGCTTTGGTCGGTCTTGGTGGGCAGCACTTCCTTATCCACGGCTGAGCTTTTCACGCTGACCAACCCACGCTTAACATCGCGCCACGTTAAGGCCAGCACTTCGCCAGCCCGTATGCCGCACTCAGCGGCGAGCCTGATCATCACACGATGCTCAAGATTGTCGCACGCCAAGATCGTCTTATGCACATCTTCCATGCTGGGCGTGTGCTTGGGTAAACCCTCTTGACGGCTAAGCTTGTCGATGTCCTCACGCTGCGGCGGGGGCGAGTCTATGTGACCCTCAAGGTAAAGCCATTTTAACATGCGAAATATCAATTGAATGACAGGCTTCACCGTTTGGGTGCGCATCCTGCCCTTCAGCTTGTGTTGCAGCCTGTTGATGTCCCTAGCGTTAATCTCGTTAGCATTTAGCTCGCCAATGCGCGGCAAGATGTGCTGCTCTAGCTGGGACTTTAGCTGACTGCATCGCTTGGGTCTTATTTTGGTTTCGCCGTTGTCCAGCCCCAAGCGGAAGTTTCGCACTTGGCGATCTAGCTCGGCAATGTAAAGCGGTGCTTTGTCGCTTAAGCTCATGCCGCGCTTAGCTGGTGTAGCTTCGCCGCGCTGGATGGCTTTGAGCCTTTCCTTGGCAAAGTCGAGTGGGGCTGCGCCTTTCGGCACAACCCTCTGCACTTCTTTTTTCGTCACGGGGTCAACGTACCTCACCCGCAGCACTCCCTTGTTTTCCGTCAGGCTCACGCCGCCAGACTTCCAAATCGTTGGCATCGTATATCTCCTCTACTAAGTCATTTTCACATTGGCCCATTATCTCTATGAACGCGGCCTGCACCGCGCTGTAATGCTTTTCACCCATGAGAAATTCGTAACGGCTAACCTCGTTGAACACGCGGCGAATTTCAGTTAGTTCTTCTAGGCTGCTCTGCCCATTTTCTGTTAATTTTAACATAGAATTGGTGTTCCCTTGTTATTCATTTATAGTTGCGAAGGAATGTTTTAGTCAAGTTCTTCCGAATTTCTTCCAAAGAAAAGCCCTTCTAAAACACCCAATTTAAGGAAATCCCACACCGCTTAGTTTCTCCCAACTCATTGTAATCAAATGTATTTTAAGAGGTTTCCCGTTTATTCAGCCCTAGTAAAATGTTGTCTCCTAAGGGGCAGGTTACAGGTTCGAATCCTGTCGGGATCGCCAAAAACACAATGAATACAATGCTTTGTAACATCGGCATTTCGAATATGTCAAGAATATTTTTGGAAGACTTTTGCGATCTTCCATTTAGCCCTGCAATTCTGGAAGATTATACTGAGCCAGCACTTCGTTACCTGTCGTAATCATATTGTGCAGCGTAAATTGCTTTGTGTTTATGTTGACCCGGCTTTTCCCGCCAACCCACTCGCATGACTTCAGCAGCATCAGGTCTTTGCCAATCGCCACAAAGGCATACACATCTGCGCCGCGCCGTGTGCCTGTGAAATACTCAAAGCGGTTTCTCTCGCGTAGGTTGGCCGACTTGACCTGCATCCTGATGACCGCACCGCTGTCGTTTCGACACCAAAGGTCATCTTCCGTGGTTCTAACGTGGTGAACCTCTAGCCCAAAATGTCTTTCCAGAAGGTACGCACAAAGAAACTCCCCTGCGCGTCCTGTGTCCATCAGTTTATCTCGTACAGCCTAACCTCGCCAATTAATGCCTGAGTACACTCGACACACCACTCGTAAGCCATCACAAAGTCTCGCATTTCTTCTTGGGTTGCCCAGCGGTCAACAGGAATACCGCGATGCGCTCTGCTCACAATCTTATCGGCGATTGTCAGGACATCGGCTAGCTGTTCTTCTGTGTAAATCTTGCGCATAGGATTACTTCAGCAATTCAAAATGTGGCGCGTCTATGAAGGGGCGGCGCTTCTGCGATCTGCGCAAATCAATGTAGTTGTTCATCGCTTCCTCGGCAGAGCTATCCCAATCGGTAAGCGTCACGTTCCAAGCTGCGCCCCAGCGTATCGGGTGGCCTGTCGTTTTGCTGGCTTCCTTCATGGCGTCTGCAATGGCGAAGTAAAGCTGAAGCTCCCACCTATCACCGTTGCCGGGCAGGTACGCCATCAGGTCAACCGCTAAGCCGTCCAGGTGCTTGGACTTCATTATTTGGCTTGCGGCGCGAGCGACAAGTTCTTCTTGCTCTTTCTTGGTGCGCAGACCACAGATCACGCTGAAGTCCTGCTTGCTAATCTTGATAGCTTCTTTCACGATTTCGACCATGCGCTTGTCAACGCCTTTCAGCTTGGCATTGCTGCCTTTGCCTAATTTATACACTTTCTTTTCCTTCTTAAACGATACTTTATTAACTGCGAACGCCATTTTTCTTTCCTTTGCCGATCAGCGTCATAAACATTTCACCGCACCAAATTCCGATGGCCGTAGGGGTCGGCAGAAGCCAGCCAAGGATCAGCAGAAGCAATACCCACGGCGGGATGTTCTGATTGCTGATGTTGACCTTCTCGACCGACTCAGCCTCGACCTCTTTGATGATTTCTGTTTGGATAATGTCTCGCCCAGCGCTGGTTTCGTTTTGCTGCCCAACGGCTTGCTGCGTAGCTTCTTGGGCGACCTGCGTGCCAATAGGCGTGACGCTCACGCCAGAGCCGCCGCCAGAAAGTAGATTGAGGGGTGTGCAGCCAGCAAGAACCAAGCACAACAGCGCTATGCGTATCACTTGGCCTCTTTGTTCATCCAGATCGCAAACGATGCGCTAAGCATCGCGGTGACGATACTGACAAAACCAGATTGCTGAATACTTGGGTCGGGCAGGGTCATAAACCACAGGCAAACCTTCCAAGTGAGAAAAATTTGACATAAGAAAGCTAAGCGCGGAAGTACGCGCCATTCGTCAAGAACAGTTGCCATTAGATTTCCTTATCCGTTGACGGCTTTATCCAAGCCCCAAAACATCGCCGCTAAGCCGCCGATAAACACCACTGTTCCCAAGGTGAGGGACAGACCCCAAAACAGCTTATCTCGCGCCAAAGCTTGCGCCTCTAGCGCTTCCTTCTGGCGTACCCTTGCAGCGGCTTGCTCTTTAACGACCATCGCCCACATGCCGGGTGGCCCGTATAGCTGGCAGATGCTTTTCAATTCTTTCTGAGCTTCGCGGTGAGCCATCTTGGCTTGGGCGATTGCAAAGCCTTCTTCCTCACTGGATGTAAGCCGCCCTAATGGCCCTTTGTGCTTGCCAGCTTCGGCAAGGTTAATGTCGGCCTCAAGTTTTGCTAGTTTGCCAAAATGCGGAAGCAGATCGTGAATGTCACGCCCGGCCTTGACAGCACTAGAGATGCCGCCAGCGATCTTTGTGACCGCGCCAGCAAGGGCTAATACCTCAATCATGTTGTAAACTTACCTTTCAAGCATCCTGTCGAGCTTGGCGTCAAGCGCGTCGAGCCTAACGATTAGGCGGTCTGTGTCAGTGTTGGCCTCGGTTTTGGTGAGGTATTCCTTGGCCATTTCCTCGCGTGTCTTGTTAAGCAAAATGTTAATGCGGTGAACTTCTGCGTGCGCGTTTCGCAACACATAGCCGATCATGGCAACGCCAGCCGTTAGGCCAGCGCTCCAAAGCACATCAGGGGTCATGCGCGTAATTCCATATTTAGCTTACCACTTCTGCATCCTGAGGCTCAGCTTCTAGTGAACCTGTTAGCATATTTACAAAAGCCTCGCGCCCGACTGTCATCTGATCCAAGCTAAACTGCGCTGAGCGAATTTTGCGCTCCAAGTCTTGCACATGGTTGATGATGACCTTCTGCTGGTCGGTAAGCTGATCTTCTGTGTATTCCTGATCGTTGATCGTGATGACGTTTGTTTTTTTCTCGGTCACGTTGATCGCCTTTCTGTTTAAGAGTTAGCTGCGGTGTAAGCTGTTCGCATTGTGTCACTAAACGTGGCATTGCAAATGGCTTGAACATCAGCATCTTCACCTGAGATACTTTGGATTGGCGTGATGATATGGCGATGGAATGTTCTGGATATTTCAACACCATCTTTTTTAATGATTGTTGCCTTCCGAACTTGAACGACCGTCCAATCACCCTTATCAATAATCTCAATCTTGTCGTTTTTTGTTTCTTCTGTCAGTGCCATGTTTTATCTCCTTTTCTGGACTGTCCGACCTGCTGTTCCAAACAAGTTATGATGTGGTGCGATATTGCATGGTAATAATAAAGTCAGCCGCACCATCGTCGATATTATCGTTGTCAATAGCTGCATCGGTTGTAGTGTCTCTAATTTGCATAATTTTAATTAAATCGTCAGATACGTCACAATATGAAACACAATAAGTTGTTCCTGATACAAAGGTAAAGTTATCAAGCAAAACTGTGCCTACAGAATCTTTTGTCGTTGGGGCAAAAGGCAAGCTGTGAATCTCAAGATTTCCACTTGCACTATCACCGCCTGTTATATTTGTGACACTCATATAAACAGTAACCATGTCACCAATTTTAGTGTAACGTCCACTGGCAGAGCCGCCAACGGTTGGGTTTGAGCCTGATGAGGCTTCCAGTGTCGGGGTGAAAGTGCCTTCTTCATAGTCGTCTAAAATTTCACTTTCGCCAGTACCAGAAGTTGCAGAGAAATCAATGCCGTGACCATTTGCGACTACAAGATTTCCATCCTCAATCGTGACATCACCATCAAGTTCAAGGCTCATTACAATTGCGTCAACTGCTTCTGTAGTTTTGTTAAACCTTCCAAGCTGCATGACCTCATCGGAATCTACGGCAAAATCAAGGTCTGCATCTCCTGCACCACTTGATAAGAAGTTAGGTCTAGTTCCAGTGTTAGTAACGTGAACCATGCCTTTCGGGGAGGTAGTGTTTACTCCAAGCAGCCCCGATGATGTTAGGCGCATGGCTTCTGAGCCATCAACACTAAACGACATAGAAGAAGATTCTTGAACATCTCCGTGGTCGGCTCTGAAACTTAAATCCCCAGCAGAAAGTTGTACTATCTCACCATACAGACCGGAGACATCTGTATCTTCCAGACGCAGCGCGGGTACAGATGATGCTAGATGAATTTGTCTACTAGGCGAACTCGTCCCAAGCCCGACAGAACCGTCTGAACCCTGAACAAACAGAGCATGAGTGACAGTATCACTCTCAACCCTAAAATTTACATCATCAGAATTTTCATTAAACACTACCTCAGTAGCACCAATCTCAACTGCGTTTCTTAGATTTCCGTTGTTACGAATCATTAGGCGCATTTCAGCATCTTCTGTGCCGTCAGTTACGTCATCTGCTTCTACTTGGATTTCACCAAAAACCGTTGCAGTGCCTCCGTCATCGTCACTAAGATAACGTATTGTTCCGATTAGGTCGCCATCAGCAGGAGATGCACTGGCACGTGTCAAATCTAGCCGTGGACCTTCACTCGCATCAGCATCTGTTGATATCAAGGTTAGCTGCGTGGAGTTATCGGCAGTGGTAATTGTACACCCATCTGTTGCGGTGAAGTGGCCCTCAATGTCAGCATGACCTATGATGTCGATGCCGTCTGAGCTTGTATTTAACCGCAGTGTGCCTGTGCCAGCATTATTATGATACAGTTTGGTTTGACCACTTGATCCATCTGCTCTGAAATATACAGCAGTACCTCCAGAACCATCGTCACTCACAATATCAACGTCTTCATCGTCAGCAGTGTTTTGGATAGTCAAAGTGCCTGTGGTGCTGGTAATTGTGCTATTTGTACCATTATGTTCGATAGTTAAATCTGAGCCAGCACCAAAGATAGCCTTGTCGTTATCGCCAAACGTAATATCCGCTGATGTGCTTGCGCCAGCTAAGGATGTAGTTCCACTCACAGTCAAACCAGTCAGCGTTCCAAGGCTGGTGACGTTGGCTTGCGCCGCCGTCCCAAGCGTGCCGACCAAACTTGTGCTGGCCGTGATGGTCGTACCCGTGATCGCCCCGGCAGAAGCGCCGCCGATTGTAACGCCGTCTACCGTGCCGCCGTTTATATCAGCAGAGGTAAGCTGTGGGCTTGTCAAAGCCTGTGTGCCAGCGTCCATATCTTTGAGGTGCGCCATCATCTCACGAATAGCATTGTTTACGTTTGAAGGGGCCATGCCTTCAGCGATGTTAATGCTGTCAATGTCAGTGTTGTTAGCGGCAGTGGCGTCATATTCGCTTATCTTTGTCTTAGCCATTAGTCTAGTTCCTCTTTTCTAGCTTGATCTGCGCCAACCAAGCGCAACAGGGTTGCGGCCTCTGAGCCTATCGCACTGCCATCTTGGGCAAGGCGTCTAAGTTTCGTGAAATTTCCAGCAGCGGCAGAGTTTACTGCTTTTAGGAATGGCGTGCTTGTCATCGCCGCTGCTGAAATATATGTGCCGCCAGCTATACCCGCTGTTTGTGCTAAGCCTAGTGTCGGTGCGCCGACTATAAACGCCAGCAATGAGTTTGTTGCCGCACTGCCCGTCGATATTGGCTTTTCCTTGTAGCGCTGGGCGACAAGCGCAAGATTGTCTAACTCTCGCCGGGTTGATTGCGGGATGTTGCCGCTGGTCAGCACTGTCCTTGCGCTTTTGCTCATCTTATTCCAGTTGGTCAAAAATGTGGCTGGTGAAAACTCGGCGAAGTCAGAAGCGTCAGGCGCACCTCTTTGTCCAACTCTAGCTTCACCAAGTTTGCGCAAAATAGTAGATGATACGGTTGACCATTCTTCCTTTGGCAAACTTTTCTTGATCTGATTTAACCGCATCGTACTGCCTCTTGGGCTGTCAGCGGTCGTAAGCGCAACTATGTTTTGGTAAGCTTTTTCTGGTGTATCGGCATTAGTGATTTTCTTTAAAGACCCGTCAATGCGCTTCATGCCAGCCGCGTAAAACTTGTTAGCCCTTTCAAACGAACGCAAAGCGTC
>TARA_R100001463_G_scaffold23958_2_pt1 | contig 20601 bp, 25 predicted proteins | sample TARA_R100001463 | Tara Oceans TARA_R100001463 (sample SAMEA2622242) | marine metagenome | biome: marine biome (ENVO:00000447); feature: deep chlorophyll maximum layer (ENVO:xxxxxxxx); material: "saline water (ENVO:00002010), including plankton (ENVO:xxxxxxxx)" | depth 40 m
AGACGGTTTCTTAAACAGATTTTTAGTAGTGGAATCAACAGAACCTAGAAGGGTGGGTAGCCTCAAAAAATTTAAAAAAGCACCTAGCAACTTGATTGATTGGGTCAACTATGTGCGCAGACCAAGAACCAATTTAGGTGATCTGCAAAGAGATAACGCAGAGTTTGATTTACAACAAACCGTATTGAAGTTTGATCAGGAGTCTCAAGGTTTACTGCAAGATTTTGCTGCTGAAATAGTCAAAAGACAGGACGTACTTGAAAAAGATAATCTAGAACCTTTGTTGTCCAGATCAAGAGAAAAGGCTATGCGTCTTTCATTATCTGCAACCTTAGCTACACATATAGATTCTGAAACAATACCAGGTGACATTACAAAATGGTGTATTGACTTTGTTAGATACTATGATTCTTTGTTTATTGAAGCATGCAGAGACAAGGTGGCTTCTTCAGCTACAGAGTCAAAAATAAAACAGGTTTTATCTTATATTAGGTCTAGAGGAGAAGAAGGGATATCAAAAAGAGATGTTGATAGACATGAGTTGTTTAGAAGCATGAAGTCATACGAAGTCAAAGAAATAATAGAAAGACTCAAAAATTCAAGAGAAATACAGGAGACGGAAGTAAAAGTAGGCGGTAAAGGCAGACCAACAAAAAGATTTGTTGCCGTAGATCCTACTTACTTTGAAGAATGATGAGTATTGATAAAAAAGCTCTACACGAAGCAACTGTAGATACGACCCTAGCTTTGCCTATCAATTGGTTCTTATCTTTTTTTGTTTTACAAATTTTATTGTGGTTGGATTTCCAATCAGCATTTTTTCTTTCACTTATACAGGTAATTGTTTTGACAATATTTTCAGTAATTAGAAAGTATTTTATTAGAGTTAATTTTAAAAGGAGAGCCCATGAAAACACCAAGCTTAGAAACGAGAGACGATCAAAAGCGTGAAGAACGGGTAGCCGGATATTTAGAAGGGCTGTGGGGCGTAAGTTGTCACAAACTGCCTACTAATTATTCTATAGACTTTTGGATAGAGTCTGCAGAAAAAAGTTATTGGTGCGAAGTTAAATGCAGGAGTTTTGCAGCAACTAAGTACGATACTTTTATACTATCAGGTAACAAGTTGCGTAAAGGTGCTTCTTACGCCGTCAGCACAAATATACCGTTCATAATTGTTTATGCTATGACTGACAGCGTTTGGTATCATCAATGGGTCCCTGAGCACGTTTATGATGTCAGAATGAACGTAAATGAGACCCCTGCTTACGAAGAAGATAATGAGCCATATATTCACATACCAAAAAGCATGATGACTTGTTTGTCAGACAAACCGCTTGGTATGGATAGAAATGAAATTGGGTTACTTTAAATTATACGTCTGCCGGATAAAGCTTCGGCTAAAGCTAAACGCTCAGGACTTATCTCTGTTTGCTCAATAGGGTTTACATCAGGAAGCTCAATAGAAACTGTCGGGGGCGTTATTGCCCTTCTAATTTCATTTTGCGTATTAATAATATCTGATTTATTTGCATCCAATATTTGTTTTAGTTGGGCCGCAGCCTCTTGTGTTTCTTCAGATTGAATAATATTGTCAACTTGGTCCGAAACACCCTCAAATAAACTGCCAGAACCTTCTGATATGCCTTGCGCTGTAGCATTTCTTACTGCAACCGCAAAAGCATCTAAAACTTTCAAAACGCTACCCTTGTCAGTTTTAGCTAAACGACCAACTATAGCTGGATTGGACATAACCTCCCTGAAAACAGCAAGACCTGCAACGGTTGGCAGCATAGCCAAGTTGAAAGCATTTACTGCTATACCGGCTGCGATAAGTGTACCTGCCGCACCCCCAGTACCTACTTCACCAGCGGTAAAAATATCTATACTTTTCTGGAAGTCGCGTAACCCTCTTGCTACTTGAGTACCAAACATTTCATCCAGAGTTTCGTCGCCATAAGAATCTAAGGCGTTTTTTAAATTACCAGGCTTAAATATGTCTACTATATTGCCCTTGCCGTTGAAATCTACAGAGTTTTTTAACAGTTTTGTCATGCTGGCGTTTTGTATCTGCCCAAAAACTTCTGGACTAACTGTATCTTTTAGTATTTTTATATTTGATGCAGAGTTAGGTCTGAAGATGATATCAGTAGTTTCTTCAACCGTTCTGTTGGGTAAATCCCTAAACAAAGCATTTTGTTCTCTTTTAGCAAGTTCTTCTGAGGCTTGAGAAAGAGCGCTTAATTTTTCTATAAATTCTTTGCCTGGTTCTGTCTTAACCAAACCTGTTTCACTTTTATTTATATCGTCAATAAGATTTTTCATCTCTCTTGGTTTCAAGTTTGGTTTTAATCTATTAATTTGCTCTAAAGTTTCTCTAAGTACAGTAGCTGAATTTGACCCTGCTTGGTTTGTAAAAATCAAATCTAATTTTCCTGGAAAATTTCTTTCAAAATTTAAAATTTCTTTTGAGAATTTATGAAAATCAAAAATACCCGTTACAGGATCCTCTGCCTCCAAAGCCGCATCTTTAAATAATCTTTGAGCGATAGAATTTTTTATAAACTGTGTTCTGTCTCCTGACTGTCCTAAAACATCAACTAAATATCTATCGTAATCCTTTGTTGCTTGGAACAATGCTGATAAATCACCTTTGCTGCCTTGAGTTATAAATTTGTCATATATTTCATCAGGATCAAAGCTTCCTGTTTTAGCTTGAGCCTTCATTTGATTAATTTTTGCTTGATTGAACGGCGCAATCCTGTCTGCATATTCTTTATTGATTCTTCTTAAGTTTTTAATTTGTTTAGTAAAATCAACCGCTACTTCAGTTGGTAAATCCAAACTTTCTTTAAGTAATATATTTGGATCCTCTATCGCTTTGAAGAATTCTATCAGTTCTCTCTCGGCCTTATGTGCCGCGTTATTTGCCAAACCTTTATTTTCAGGTAAAGAGTTTTTAAGTCTTAATGTTGAAAGTGTGCTTCTTACTGTGCCAAGTTTTAAAGTTCCTTGATCTATTTGATTTATGAACTCGTCTGCCACTTTAGGTATAGAATTAATAAATTGAACAGAGGCATCATCATCTGGGACTATACCTTTTTGTAAAAATTTATCTCTATCTTTTGCTTCGTCTATATGCCTCTTCATATTTTGTAAATAAGGTTTTAGAGTTTTGCCTAAAGCGCTTTGTATTTTTCTATTTACGGCAGGGTCGTTGCTAAAATTGTTCAAGAGATCATCTATACCAACGTATTTCTTTTCAAATTGTTCGTGTATTGATTTGTAAGCTTCTTGTAGGGTTTCTCCAATCTGCTTGTGAATTGTGGATTTAGCTGGGGCTCCTGATGAGAGGCCCATATCTGTAATATTTTCTGCAGTTTCGTTCAAAAGTTTTACTAAAGACTGTGTTACATCCGCTTCTTGAGTTCTGAGCGTTCGTAGAGTTGCATCTAAACTTTCATCAAGAGATCCCTTAACGGCTTCTGATATATATTCATCAAAAGTTTCAGTTTCTAAATTTATTTTTTTCTTCAGATTATTAAGTTCGTCAAATAAAAATTTACTTGTAGAAATTTGTCTTTTGTTACCAAAAACCTGTTCCGCTACGGCTTGTCCTCTGCCAACCAATTTTCTATTAAGAGCGCTTTGTGAAGGTATAGCTTTACCTGATAAAACAGAAACTTCTCCATTTCTTATGGCTCTTTTAATTTCTTTCTCTGTCGCTTCACGTCTCAACCTTCTATCTAATGCTTGAATGTCAACAACAGATCGTCCTAACGTGCCTTGTCGATACAGTCTAAAATTATCAAAAGGCTTTTGTTTACCCAAAAGCAAATTGAAACCAACGCCAAAAAGCTCACCAACACCTTGCGCTATACCGCCTAAAAAGAACTCGCCGGTCAGAAGTTCTGTAACTTCTTTTTGATCCTGAAGTTGTAAACCTGCATTTGCATCTGCGAGCTCCTCTGCGCCTTTACCAGTTGCTGACCCAATAGCTGATTGCAATGCTCTTTGAGCTCTTGGGTTTCTTAAAATTAATTTTACAATATTCCCAACTCTAGCAGCCGGCGATAGAAAGGTTATGGCACCCGCAATAGGACCAACAATACCTGAAAGATCAGACAGATCTCCACTCGCATCAAAACTTCTTTCATCTATAACAATATTTTTTGTCAGTTGTGTGCCATCTGATAATTGTTGATATTGTTTTAAATCAGCTAAACCTAGTTTGTCCAAACCAGAGTGCGTTAAAGCTAAATTATCTTTACTGTCTCTTGTGAAACCATTTGAACCAACTTTGGATGTAAGCAATACGTCTTGCTCTTCTCTAGTTTCCATTCTGCCTAACAAGGATCGCAATCCTTGAACATTTGGTACGCCAGTTTCATAATCAAAAGCTAATTGATCGTAGTATTGACCTGCTGCTTTTGTTGCGATTTTTGTTTTGACTAAAGCGGCTGCTTCTTGAGGCGTGTCAGCCTCTTGTTGCACTACAACTCCGTCGGCTATTTGTATTTGATAGATAGGCATATCAAACTTTTTCTCCGGCTAGATTAAATAGACTACCTTTATCCTTGCCCGATATAGATCTATCAAATTGACCCATATCTAATTGTCCTGTAGTTATAAAGTTTAACAGAGATGGACTTGCTCGAAGGTAACCTAGACCTCCTTCGTCTTGCAAGAAAGTGCTTTGCGTTCTAATTTTATTTGATCTTTCGGACATACCTCTTAGTATTTGTCCTTTTGTAAGTTCAAGAGCTTCTAAAGTTTCAGCAGGCTGAACTGTCAATCTTATGTCACCCACTAATTTTGCAACAATATCTCTATCAACGTTAGAAATAGTTTTTCCTGATTCTCCTAAAATATCTCTGATATTTCTTTGGGCTATTTGGTTTAATAACACTAAAACCTGCGAACGTTCATCAAGCTCTTCAAAAGGTTTTCCAGTAGATGAAATGGCCCCTTCTGAATCAAATAAACTTTTAGCGACATTAAAACCTCTTTTTGCCAAAGCTTGAACACTAGCAACATTTCCTTGTTTGATCATACCTATGGCCGTGTTTATTAATTCTACGGTATCTGCACCCCTTTCTATCTGACCGTATTCTTCTCCCATTTCAACCGCAGTGTCTAGTAATTTCTTTTTCATGCTGTCGGTTGGTCCGGTGTCAGTTCCAGCCGTTTCAAGTATTTGTTCGCGTAAAAATTCTGTAGCTAGTTTTTGTTCTTCTTCTTCCTCTTGCGCTGAAGCGATAATTCCACGCGCTAATCCAGGACCCATTTGCCCAGTTAGAACAAGCTGTTCTCCTATATTTTTTATGGCTCTTTTAAATTCTGGGCTTGTGAAGAAACCTTCTCTTGGGACATCTACTTTAGCTTCTGCTGTTTCCTCTTGCCTTCTTCTGATATTGATCGTGCCTGGTTCTTGAAAAGTAGTTTTAGCTATTTCTTCTAAATCCTTTGCTTCATCATCAATTACAAATCTTGGATCTACTACTTCAGGAGTGCTAATGACCTTGGTTTCATCTATAGGTGCTGGTTCTGGGTCTTCGAGGTCTGTAATTCTATCAATGTCCTCTTGTCTTTTTTCTTCTTCTTCTTGTAAAGCCTTAATAGCAGGGTTCAAATCGGCAAACTCCTGTATATCATCCGCAGTTACGCCTGGTTTGAGTTGGTAAGTAGTTTCAATTACAGATGGTTCAGAAACACCAGGTATGTTAGACGCTCTTGCTTCTGCTAACCTGTCCCTACTTACTTCTAAATCATCAATAGACTGTGATATTGGTATAGTTCCTATATTTACAACGCCCTCGCCAAAAGGATTATTAAATTCAATATCTCTAGCGCTAGGTATCAATCCACCAATACCTCTTAGAAATAAACTTGCGGCATCTCCTCCCAAATTGGTTGCCATCCTAGCGACTTCTAAAGCCGCTGCTGTAGGATTTTCACCACCAAATTGTAATGGATCGCTTTTACTATAATTTTCGAAGACCCTTTGTACGTTAGCACCTAACCTTGTTCCTGGAGCATTTAATATTGTGTAAACTTCACCTCCACCAATAATGTTGTTGTCTAATAAATCTTGTAAATTGGTTGGAAAGGTAAACTTTCTACCGTTAATAATCACTTCATTAGGCCCTAAAGGTAAAGTTGTAGTTTCTGATCTTGGTTGTACAAAAGTGGAGCTATCAGGTAAATCTTGAGGTATGACGGGCGCATCAGTCAAACTTCCTAAACCAGTATCTAAATTAAGTGTGGGTAGTGTTGTAGTGTCAGGTTGAGTGAAAGGATCAACATTCACGTTGATATCTGGCTTCGGCACTTGAAATTGTGGATTCACTATGCCGCCAGCATCAGCGACTATCCTCTCTACATCAGCAAAAGAAACGCTGCCTCCTAACGCATCAAAAATTTGTTGCGCTGAAAAACCTTGCCTTACTAACTCATTTATAGCGGTTTGTTCTGCAAACCCACCGTTAGCGAAAAGCCTGCGGTCTTTGATAGCCATTAAGCTCCTCCAGCAAATTGTCCGTAGGCAGAGAATGCAGCTCCTAAGCCGGTAGCTTTAGGATCAGGCGGCAAACCGTAACCGCTAGATATTCTACTTTGACTGGCTTCGTATCCTGGCAATAAACCGCCTACTAGTCCTAGTGTTTGTAAAGGTAAAGCTTGTTGATCAGTCTGTTGTTGGAATCTGCGCCCTGCTTCTAAGTCTTGTATGCCTCTGCCAAGACCACCAAGTTGTAAAAGTCTGCCGATATCAGTACCAACTAAATTCTGTCTTTCTCTACCAAGACCGCCAACATCAGAGCCAAGGCCTCTAAGTAATCCACCAAGACCTGTCTCACCTGCTGCAAGTCTTTCAGTAGCTGCTTGCTCTCTACCAAAATCTGCTATTGATCTATCCATAGCTCTTTCAAAGCCTTGTGATCTAATGCCAGATAAAAGCCTACCTAATCCTTCACCTCTAGCAGCCTCCACTTCCTCTCTTTTTAATCTACCTCTAGAACCAAAAGCACTTTCTCCAGCTCTCGCAATATCGTCGGCAAGCATACCTTGATCTTCAATAGCAGCTTTACGGTTAAAATCTCTGATAGTTTGTTGGACAACTGCATCCTCAAAGGGGTCCATAAATTTACTTGCAGAAGTTGGGTCGTAAGCTCTACCAACCGCACCCCTGAGTGTTTCTAGTCCTGTCAGATATTGTTGTTGTGCATCACCTAAAAGATCTTCTTGTCTGCCTAAAAACCTATCAAAAGCGCCTGTTTCAGCTTGACCAAGACGAACTGCTCTTTCTTCTATCGGCGACAAACCAATAGTTTCTCTGAGGGGGATATCTGTTTGTAATCTATCGGCTGCCGCCTGTTGTAACTGATTAAAAAAACCAGGTGTTTGTGCTGTACCAAAGTATAAACTTCTTAATAGGGGATCTGTCTGTATATCGACTATATCTTGTGTTTCGAGACGAGGGTCTACAGAACCTGGCGCATCTAACATGCTTATACCCATACTTGGTTTTTGAAAAAATTTTAACATTACGCTACTCCTTCAAAAATTCTCATTAACTTCATCATGTTTTTAGCGCCCATTTGTCTATCTGGACTGCCGTTTTTTAGAAGTTCTATTCCTGTTTTTGTTTTTGATAATTTAAATCCACCAGCACCGTTATTAGCTTTTGCAGTCATAACAAACTCGCCGTCACTTAGCATAGCTGGTATGTCGTCTGATGTTCCGGTTCCAGGACCATTAACATCACCACCGTTACGCATATCCAGCTCAGCTAAACCGCCAGTTGCCATCCTTCTCCTTGGTAGTCCTACTTTTCTTTTCGGTCCAAGGCCTAGATCAAAGCCACCGCTGCCAAAAACAGGTTGTGGCATCAGATCAGGTCTGATTGTTGTTCTTACGTCTTTTATGCCGCCTTTTGTCCTCTCTGTAGCCTCTTCAACGGCTTTACCGTAGGCGGTGGCCAAAGCTAAAGCTTTAGGGTCTAGGCCACCTTTCGACGGGTCTAATAATGTTCCAAGACCACCACTATCATCAAAACCTAGTAAATCGTCAAAAATAGCCGCTACAGGATCGTCTCTGAATTTATCTATACCTAATTTATCTTCAAAATAATCTTGTATCTTTTCAGCTGTGGTTTTATCTTTTGCCTCAACTGAAGAATCTGTAGGTTCTACACCTTGCCTTCTTTGAAAATCTTCAAAAGTATTACCTGTATCCAAAGCTTGAATCCCTGTTGATAAAGCGGTCGGAGTTGTAAGAGCTAACTGAGAGGCTGAGGGAGTAGAAGATAAAGTAGCTGGATCGAAACTACTAATCATGTTTTCTACCACTTGGCCGCTAGGTAATGTTGCTGTACCGCCTCCTGCTGGTAAACTACTTGTTGGTGCAACTGAAGGTAAATTCTTTGTCAGAAGTGCGTTTGCTTTAGAAATATCGCCAGCTTTTATCAAGTTTTGATACTCTAGTTTTAGATCTGGACTTATAGCTCCAAGCTTATTTGCGTTGGCTGCTCTTGCTATTGAATTTGTAGCTGCATCTGCAATAGCTCCTCCGGCAGCTCCTAAAGCGGCTCCTACAGCTCCACCTTTTAAAATATCTTTTGCCTTTTTACCTTTTACTAGTGGATCAGTAGCGCCTGCAACACCACCAACCAAAGCTCCAAGTTTTACAGCTCCTAATCCTTGTAAACCTGGTGCAAGACTCAAGCCTACTGCAACCGCGTAAGGTGCAGCGTCCTTAACTCTTTTTTCTAATCCTTTTGCTAAAGACTTAGCTCCAAGCTTGCCGTCAACTCCTAATAAGTTTTTCAAACCAGGTTTTTTGGTAGCGCCTTTGACAAACTTCTTTACGCCTTTGCCTACGCCTTTGAGGGTCTTTCCTATATCTTTTATGCTAAAAAATTCTGGTAAACCAGTTTGCGGGTTGATTGAATTATTTGCAGATCCAACCGTAATTCTATCTATACCTACGCCTTTAGCGGCTAGGTCGTTTTGTAATTGTTTTTGTAATTTTTTATCCAGAGTATTAGGCGGTATAACCATCTCACCTGTACTCAAGTGGGCTAAGGTATCGTCTCCAAACCTTCCTAACTTTGCAATACCACTCAAACTGTTTTGTAATTCTTGCATAATATTATGAAATCGTAACTGTTACTGCTCCAACGGAAGCAGTCATAAAGGCAGGGAACTTAACGTTTTCGTTAGCCACTGTTAGTAAGGCGAAGGGAGTGCTTAAATTAACAAACTCTACCCCATCGAATAATTGTAAGCTGTTTGTGGTTGTGTTAAATATTAACGAACCTTCATTAAATTTAAGCGTATCACGCTCAGCTTCTGTTAATTGTAGCGTATTGTTTGGGTCAAAACTACCTAAGTTGATCTCTAAAATACGAACTAATCTGTTAAATAACTCTGGTGTTACCTCGACGCTTGCGATTGGTAATCTTGTTTCTAACAGCTTTGCCATTATCTTCTACCATCTCTTACCACGTCATATCGCGTAGATCCGTATCGCCAACCCACACCTAAATTTGATGATTCTCCATCGTTTGATGAAATTCTTATTGCTACTTGACGCCCCCTTGCTCTTATGTGGTTTTGCTGGGTTGTCGGAGTAACAGTTGATGTATCGGCGGTAGACAGACTATCACCAGGAAAGTTTCTTGTTTTGGTTACTATATTTACGGTTGAGCCAGAGTCATTATCTAAAAACTTAATATCAGGTATAAGCCTTCTGATAAAAGAAAACGAATCCCCTTCTCCAATATCAAAGTCTGAAGACTCAATAAATACATTCGTCATCTCTGAACCGTCGTCATCAAAGCCATCCTCATGCTCATATAGATAACCGCCTGATGCAGCTTGTGGATAATTTTCAATTCCAGCATCAAGCCAAGCAGTTCTTGATAGTTGTCCGTAGTACCAGATTCTGTCTCTGTAATTGTAAATGACGTATCTATCTATTTCTGAAGAGCTAGCTGATGGATAGTACCAACCAACCTCTGAATGTTTGTTGTTAGTAAAGGCCTGTACTTTGTATATTTGTGAGTTGTTTATGTCGCTAAAAACATAATTTTTTACCGTGCAGGGGAGCTCTGCTACGGTACCGTTATAGGTGTAAAAAGAGTCATAAGACATAAAATATACACCATCAGGCGCAGTAACAGCTGCTTTTGGACCCACAAGACCGGTTGATTCGTTTATCAAGTTGACTGCAAAAGTAAAAGGCGGTCCTACAAACTGCATGTTGTAAACAGATGTGTCGGTAAAAATTATAATCTCTTGTCTTGACTTAACTGCTCCCATAATTTGCGAGCCTGAAGATAAACGCAAAGAACCTGCTGTATTAGTTAATTTAGGTTCAAACTCCAATAAATCTTCTTGGTCGCTGAAAGCTATAAACATAGGATCTATAGCTTGCGTTCTGGCTGTACCCGCAGTATTAAGTGGATCTGCGCCGAGAACTATTAGATGTCTATCTATTTCAGATGTTAATACTTGTAACCCAAGAGTAGGGACAAGATTAGCTCCAGCAATACCGGAAAGCTCTTGGCCTCTTTTTGTGTTCTCTGTAGAAGCAGCGCTGCTAGGTAAACCGCTGCTTTGATCCCATCTGTAAATACCGCCTCCTCTTACGTTGAAAACTAAGTCTTCTCCGTAATTATCGTGCGTGTATAACCTAAGCTGATTAGTTGCAGAAAGCGGAGTCGAAGAACCCCAGCCGCCAGATCCCCAAGCGCCTACACCCCAACCCGTAGATTGTACGAATAAATCTAGACCTGTATTTATTTGATAGTAACCGTCAACGCCTGCTCCACCGTTACCTGAATCACTAGAATTTGCTGTTACTGTACTGCCTGATGTGTCTTTAGCTGTAATTTTGTACGAGTTACCGTCAACAATAGTGGTTATTTGATATTCTTGATTGAGAACGGCTGCAGTTATATTACCACCTAATGAAACAGCACCTTCAATACTAACAAAATCATTTTGTACTGCGCCGTGTGACGAATCAGTAACGGTTAATTCAGACGATCCGTTGGTGGCAGAAAAAGTTATGCTATTTGTACTGGTTTTTCTTATTGGCGTTATGTCTGAAAAACTTGCGTTGTTTTCTACTATGTAATATTTGAAATGTGTACCTATACCTAAAAATTTTGTACCAGCTAAAGATATCCAATTGTGTAAGGCTCTAGCAGTTCCTTGATAGGTCGTAGATAAAAGTTTTGACCAGCCGCCAAACTTTTCTGGGTGGCCCATACGAAAACGCACAAGGTTGCAATCAAACCAGCCGCCTTCATTATCGTATGCAGTCCCTTCTCTATTTATTCCAGGCTTAAACTGTGCTTTTTGTAATGCCATCTATACCTCATGCCAATCTTTACCCTCAAATAACAAAGACTCTGCCTTTCTTCTCCTGACCAGGCCTTTCAAAACCTTGCCCCCAGCTTTGTTCCATCTTTGCATTTCAAAAGAAACATCATTTAGTCTACCTTGATTTAAAACGGTCAACATAGTTGAGTTTCTTAAATTGTTTGGTCCTAAATTATAAGTCCAACAGACTAAAGCATCAAATTGATGTTGCTCAAGCGGGTGCGTCACATATTTCTTGACGTAATCTTCATACTCAGGCATTTCCTCTTGTAACATAACTTCAGCTTCTTCTTGTGTAATTTTTAATCCCTCTTGAACGTCTTTCGTATGACCGTAACCTATGGTCCAAACGCCAACGCTGTCCTGATAGGCTTCTAATTCACATCCTTCAAATTTTTTCAATAAGGCAATACCTTCTTTTGATATGTTCATTTGTTTCTCCTAATTAGTTGTTACGGTTCTGTAGTAGACGACAACTTCTTTCAATTCTTTTATGTATCTCTTTAGTTCTTGCATGTTGTAAGACATAAGTTCGTAATCAGGAACAGACATAGCAACAAAGACTAATCTACCCTCTTCTTTTTTTACTCTTTCCAAAAATACATCAATATTTTTATCAGAAACGACATACCAATACGGAGCTTTTAAACTTAGTTCTCTAGGTAGAATTGGTTGTGCAATCTGTCTTTCAACGGGCTTTGCTACTACGTCTACCTTTTTAGGGATTAGACTGCAACTGTAAGCCATCATCAAGACTATCAATATTGCGACTGTCTTGTTCAATACTTTCAAATACTTCCTTTGTACCATTATTTACTCTCGTTTCTATCAAGCCAGGCTTAGCCGCAGCTAGTTTGCTTAGATTATGCCGTTTAAATATGTCTAGGTATCTAGACATTTCAAGCTCGATCTCTTGATTTTTGTTTTGTAAATTAAGCAGGCCTTGAGTTTGTAAGGCAAAGTCTTTTTGTAGTGTTTGTATTGTTGCTTTTTGTTCTTGATCTCGCAAATCAAAAGCCTGATTCAAAGCAGATAATTTCTGGTTTTGGTAGTACAAAAACCCAGATAAAGATAACAAAGCTGCAATAACGCCTAAAAATACTTTTGCCATAACAAATTATCTTAAATTTTAACCTGAACTCTGTCTTATTACTATTGTTGATGCGCTTCCGCCGTTTACCTTTACCTCGTTGACAACGCCATTTTGTTCTAAAACAACGGTGTAACTATTACCGCTGTCTATATTAATTGCTGCGTTTGAACCAACTGCTCTAGTCATTTTAATCTTTTCACCTGTAACAATAGTTGTAATCTGCGTTTTGGTGTCTTGGCCAACGCTTGTGCCCTTAATAGTTGTTGTTGTTGCCTCTTGTGCAAGCCTGTCTTCATCTTGTATTTTATCGAGCTCACTAATAATATCCAAAAGGTCCTCCAGAAAATTTACGTTCAAGGCGTCGTAATCAAGTTCGGTAAATTCTAAACCCTCTTCCCCTAAGTTTTCCTCTGCAAGATAATCAATATCTAATTCATTAAAATCTAATATAGGATCAACTGAATCAGAAGATTGTTGTTCTTCACTAGTTTCTTCAGACTTTTTTGGCGGCGAAACAATAAGCATGTTGTCAATAAAATCCAAAGATAAATCTAATATAACAGGGTCAGAGGGCAAACTTTCAAGTGTGGTGGTCGTTGTAGCCTGAAAAGCTTGATTTAATAAAACGGTGCCCATATTTGTGGTTATTGATATTTCTCCTGAAGGGGCGCCGTCTTGATCGGGTAAAAGAATAAATAAAGATTCTGAAGTGTCTGGATTTACAGTCACACTAAAATCTGTACCTCTAATACCTACGGTTGCAGAGTTTGTACGCAAAACCATATTTTCTTTAGGAACTTTGCCAGTAAGTCCTGTAGTGAAGCGTGCTGTACCCTTTAAAAAATTTACGGCTAGTTTGGATTTAGATGGGTCTGGATCAAAAACAAACTCATCTATTATTACTTGGGAGTGTTCGGTAATTTTTATTGTGGTGTCATCAACAAATTTTATACCCATACGACCAGCTTCTGTTTGAGCTTTGTCGTAAGATTGGACTATAAAGTCTTTCGTAGCCGCAAAGGACTCATCTCGTTCTATTTGTGCAAAACCTGTAACTTCGTTGACCGAACCTACATCAACAACTTGTTGAGGTTCCTTGGTCGTTTTGGATAATGCAGAAAGATCCATTTGAGCCGTTACTAATGACCCGTAACCAATCGTTATCCAAAGTAGAAGCTTGTGTGACATTTAACGTTCTTGAGCCGCCTGTATGATCTAAATAAAAGTAGCCGCCTTGGTAGCCATCGCCGTTGTAGTTTATCGTATTATCTGATCCGTCGATATCCATATAATTTGTTGCAAGATCTACATCAATATCAGAATCTATCGTGTTGTTAGAACCGTTGATAATCCAATCTAAGTCTAAAGTTGATGCCATAGCTGCGGTTGCTTGATCCAAAGACATATCGTTTGATGATCCTGTTACTTGTATGTTGACGTTGCTTGAATCGGCTCCGTAAGTGTTGTTTGGATCTGTTTGTATATCAAAAATATTAGAATCGCCGCTGAACTCAAAGAAACCGGTATATGAGTCTGCATAAATATCACCTTTAAATAAATTGCTTGAACCTATTTGATTGACGTCCAGGGTCATAGTTACCCCATCAAGATCAAGAGCAGTCATGCTTCCTGCGGAAGCTGTCGCCCCTCCAATCAAGTTCCCTGATCCTAATTGCTCTACATCTATATTTATAGTGTTACCAACTTGATCTATAGATACTTCGTTATCTGCTGCAAACGCAATACCAAAGAAAAAAATTAAAAAATATTTAATCATCTTTGTAACTCCAATAGCCTTTTATTATACCTTTTTCAACGTTCTTTAATACTGCCATCTCGACAGCAGATTGCAGGGCTAAAGTAATTGATTCGTTTTCAACATTTCCGTTTTCAATTTCGATAAGTTCTGTATTGTTTCTTACAAACCTAAATATGTCTTCGTTAATACCAACGCTCAATATACTTTTAGTTGTTGTTACTTCTGTGAGTATTCTACCTGTTAAAACAGAGATAAATCGTAAGCTAACCGTAACTGTATCTTGCCTGTATTGTCTGCTCATACCAATACCTAAAACTCTGCCGCCTGCCCCTCCAGTTCTAATATTACTTTCGTAGCTTACTACGGCTCCCTCTACAATTAAGCCTGCAAACATTAAGCTTTTAAGCTTCTGCGGTTCGTCAAAACTTTCTCTGGTAGATCGTATCAGTTGTCTTTCTTTGCTGAGATTGTCTAATCCAATTCTTTCAACTACTTCAAAGAAGTTACCTCTAGCTGTATTTTTTAAGGCTTGTATTAACAGAGTATAAGGAGCTTGCGTGACGGCTGTACTGAATGTAGCAAAGGTACTATTACTGCGACGTTGACCTGTTTGGTCTAAGAAAGAGTTTGGATATACAGCTACTACAGGCTTTACTTTGGGGGGTTTAAGTTCCCAAAGCTCTGTATTAATTACGGTTGCAACCTCTGCCAGTCTGGTTACTTTGTAGTTTTCTAATGAATATTCGGATTCTAATAAAACGCAACTAGAAAGTGAAACTATTAAGAGGAAAAGTAATAGTGGTAGTTTCGCCGTATTCATCTGTAACTATAAGTGTAATGTATTCATCATCAACCTTATATTCTATAGTGTTTCCTTCTAGTTCTATCGAACCTGAAGTCTGGGCATTTTCACCAAAAAGACTATCAACCAGTTGCGAACTAAGCCTAGCGTAAACTCTAGATTCTAAATTCCTAATAAATCTAGCAAGCGTAGTATTGTTGGCATCTCTTTCTGCTTCATCTAATAATGTTTGTTTTTTATCTTCAAGGGCCTGTTTTCTAGAAAACTGTTGATTTTCTATAGTAAGAAAATGTTGTGAAGTGTTTATACCTGAAAAGCTTGGAGATTTAAATTTAAATACCATCTCATCAGAGACTAAAAAATTTGAATACAAAAGCAAGAAAATACTTAACAATACAAAAAATAATATTGTATTAAGTTGTCTTTTCTTATGTTTCTTCCAACTTTTCATTTGGGTCCTTTAGTTTATGTTCTTCTTTCAATTCCAAAACAGTATTGACCTTTTGCTGTAATCGTATCATATCTTGATCTAAAAGGCGCAGCTGGTCGGTCAACCGTATTATTGTCGCTTTCATTTCTTGTACTGCGGGATCTATAGTTTTGGTTATCGTTTGCCAGACGTAGAAAACAAAATAGCCAAGACCTACGACCATAACAACCGGAAAGCCAAAGTCTGCAACTATTTGTACAATATCCATCAGTCTCTTCTTGCATCTATTTTCCCATCCTCTACAAAATTTTCAGCTCTAGCTATACGATTGAGATCAGGGCTCAAATCTAAAGCTGAAGAAACGCTGGTATCTATACGAATCATATCGTTGTTCATTATAGACGCGCGTGTAATAAGCATTTGTGTAATACCTTGAATTGTTTTAATTTCTGCAACTAAACCGTCCATTAGTTGTTTCATGACAAGAAATATAAAATAAGCCATTACTAAGGCTCCGGCGATAGGCACACCTAATTCTGCAATTAGGTCGAACCATTCCATTTAATCCTCGCCTTTGAAGTTCTTACTTGAGTTTGATGTGCCTGCGTACAGACCGAACCAGGCGGCGCCTGCGCCAACAATAATGGATATCAAGCCGCTCTGCTCTAGAGACGGATCTTCTAAGCTCATGAACCACATAGTTGAATAGTATAGGAGAAATATGTAGACACTTAAAAATAACCTAGGAAAGATCCGCCAAGAATCTATTGCTCGTGCAAGATGTATCGATTTTTGATAAGGATTAGCACTTTGATTGTGTGGTGTCACATCAATATCTAGCTCTAGTTTTTTCTTTATCGGCTGCTCTTCCATATCTAAATACTGTCAGGATCAAATATACCTGTATCTATAAGTTTTTGTCTGTTTATCATGTGTTGCTCTTCAACATCAGATTTACTTTGACCGTAGTATTTTACAGCAAAGCCACCGTCTACCATTCCTTGATTTACGTCTTCACCATCACATACAACGGTACCTAAAACTCTGCCGAACTTACCCCTAGAATCTTTTAATTCTGTTCTAATTACAACTTGATCTGCTAATTCAATAGCTTTACTTAAAAAAGCAGAAGCAAGCTTGCCTCTAGCTTTTTCATCTTTATTTCTTGTGCGGCTTTCAGGGGTATCAATACCGTATAAACGTACCCTTGATTTATAAGATACAGAAAAACCTAAGTCTAGTGTTACATCTATCGTATCGCCATCAACAACTCGCTCTACTGTACAACTGTATTCATACATCAGATTACCCTGGAGGTTATTTCTATAGCGGCCATACCAGCGTATAAACCCCATATCATCAGCTCTAATCTACCAAACCTTTTAGATCCTTCTTCTAATCTTTTTTCTATATTTTCATAACGAATAGCGCATTCACGTTCATGTGAGTGAACTTTGCTCATAGCCTCTCTAGCTGTATCAACGTTATTCATTTTTTCTTTTTACGTTTTTTTGATTTTTTTGTTTTTTTTACAACCGTAAATGCTTCATTTTCTATTGTTTTTGGATCGTCAGCTACATATCTGCCTTTGTTATCTCTCGCTCTTACTAGAATATTTTTATCTCTAGTAAAATAATACAAAGCTGGAAAAAGAATTACAAAACAGACCGCTGCAAAAATATAAATTACATAATCTTCGGCCATCTTACTCCTCCTCGTCGTATTCTGGATCGTAATTAGTTACTTTATTTAATCCGTCGTATTCGTCTATTAATATCATGTTAAATTTATTATATAAGTATACTTGTTACCTGTGGGCACGTCATTTTCGTATTCTATTGTGAGCGTTCTTCCTATGAAAGAGTTAGGTATGCCCCCAGCAGAATTAGTAAACCCAAAAGTAAATTGTGTTTGTGCCCCGTTACCGCTAGTAATTTGTGATGTTTGCATGACTCTTTGTGTAGTGCCTAAAACAGATGCTGTGGACGGATTGCTACCTGATCCTGATTGTTGTAAATATTGAGTTTGCGTAATGTCTTGATATACGCCGTCTCCCCCAGAAATTTGTGCTTTTACATAATCAGTAGCTAATCCATTTGCTGCGGCAAATCCTTGCACAATACTTATAGTTACAGCTAGTCCTCTACCCGCAGCGGTATTGTAATCAAAAGTAAAACTACCGTCCGTATAACCACTAATCGCAGCAGAATAGTTACCAAAGTTTGTCGTAGTAACTCCATCAGTTATTCTTCCGCCTATATATTTTTGTGTAGTGCCGCCAATATAAGAAGGCGAAAAATCTATCGTAGAGTAACCAGCTCTACCGTAAAAACTTGAAAAAGATATTTGATTGCCGCTTGTTAAAACTGGGTTTGCTGGAGCTGATACTGTAGTGGCTGCTAACTTTCTAACATCAGCATCATTCATGCTTCTTTGTGCAGTAGCACTTGACCCAAGAGTCAGGTTTACTGATTCTCCTGCGGTTGAACCACCTAAAGATACTGAACCTGAACTATTTATTTCTTGTGGCATCTTTTATATTTTCTATTTCTGCTTTTAGTTCCTTGATGCCTTCGATTAACAAAGGCACTAATTGTTCGTACCTGACTGCTTTTGTGCCGTCAGGTCTAGTTGCACAAGCCTCTGGCAAAATAGCTTCTATCTCTTGAGCCACTACGCCCACATCAGACTTACGGACAAAGTAATCGTCCTCTCCGCCTCTTTCTTTTACAACTTCATCTTTCCAATCAAAGTTGTAACCAGAGATGGCTTGTATTTTTTCTATTGAGTTTTCTATTGGATTTAAGTTTTCTTTCAAGCCGATATCGGAAGAATAGTAAGCTGTAATGTTATTGCTTGCTCTTATTTCACCAACCGTTCCTGATGCATTAGTACCTAAACCTAAACTATCTATATAGGCGTTTTTATAGGCTAAAGATGTTGTTCCAAGATCAACATCAGAATCTGTAACAGGAGCCAAATACCCATCATTAAGTTGTATTTGATCTGTTCCTCCCACTTTAAAATCTATTTGGTCGTCTACATCTGCGGTAATGCTGGTGTCGGCGTCAGCATCTAAAATAAGTTCTTTACCGTTCATGTCTAGAGATGTAGCAATTTCTACACCTCCACCATCAGCTATAGCTATAGCGTTATCTCCATCCGTAAATTCTATTAAAGGAGTTTTTAAGCTAGTTGATGCAATTAAAGCATCTGCTGTAAGTGATGATGTTATCGTCATGTTAGTAGCTGATGGTGTTCCGCCTAATGCTACGTCTTGAAAAGCATCCACTACAGATGCACCCGATCCTGCTCCATCAGAATAGACAACTTTTACGGCATCTGCAGCTATAGTTACAGTTGCTCCTGACCCTTGTTTTATAATTATGTTTTGCGATCCGCTAGTTGCGTTTTCAATAATCCAAACCTTTGAAACGGTATTCGGTCCAAGAGTTATAGTACATGCAGAATCTAATGTGCCTGTATATTTCAAATACAAAGATCGACCAGCATCTGCGGAAAAATCTGCAATAGTAGTAGTATGTGTATCGGCATTAGTAGTAATAGCTTCAGATCCAAAACCAAAAGCATCAGCAATCAAAGATAAATTTGTATTTGTGCTTGTACCCCAACCACCACTTTCATCACCTGTAGCAATCTCTTTTAATCTCAAATCGTTGTCATAAGTAGCCATAATTACCTCTAAGCAACATCTTCCCAACTAGCTGTTTCACTTTCATCTATATCAGACCAACCTGGGGTTTGTGTATCGTCAATATTACTATAATTTGGAGTTTGTGTCGTATCAAACTCGTGCCATATTATTAAGTTGTCATTAAGAGCACTTGTTGCAGAAACACCATCAGGGCTAACTTTAGCCGCAGCGGCTGGTGTAATAGAGCCAACAGCAGAGGTTCCTACTTGACCGCTTGGAGTGACATTAGCCTTTCCTACAAAAGATAACCCTGTTCCAACCGCTCCTGTTGCTGTTTGGCCAGAAGGTATTACATTAGCCTCAGCGTCTACAGAAATGGCTCCTACGGCAGAAGTTGCTACTTGACCTGTAGGGGTAACATTAGCTTCAGCATCAACGCCTACAACGGTTACTGCGCCTACAGAGGCATTTAATGTTGGTAATGCAACAACTGCTTGTGCATTTACGCCTGGAGATGAAAAACCTCCTGTCGCTACTTGTCCTGTAGGTGTTACGTTAGCTTCAGCGTCAAACGTAGGCGTGCCAACAGATCCTGTGGCTGCGAGTCCTGCAACCCCTATGTCTCCACCAGCAACAATTGCTATACCACCTAATGTTGATGTTGCTGATTGACCAGAAGGCGTGACATTTGCTTCAGCATCTGTAGTAACAGTTACAGAGCCTACTGAGCTTTGTAAACCAGAAAGAGTGGCTATTGCTTGGGCATTTACACCAGCAGTAGGCGCTCCACCTGTACCCGCTTGTCCGCTTGGCGTTACGTTTGCTTCGGCATCTACACTTATAGGTACTTGTGTAGGATCAGATAGCGAAGCGGTTGCAGCTACACCTGATATGTCTACTTGTACGGGGGTTCCACCTAATGACGCAAAAGGCGACTGGGAAAAGGCGGATATACCAAACATGTTAGATCTCCGCTACGGCTTTAGGTTCTTCAGTCTTTACAGATGCAGTTAGTTGTTGTTCAAAGACAGATAGTGCTGCGTTCACTACATCTGTTTGACGCATAAGGTCTTCTTTTTTCATGCGTAGTTCTTGTATCTGACTCAACAAGTATTTTTGTTGATCGTTCAAATCAGCTACTTCGTAGTCTTTATCGTTTATGGTAATCGTGTCTGGCATTAACTACCTATTGTTTTAGTGACAGATGTAGGTGTAATTTTTGCAGCTATCTCAGCATCAAGACTAGCTTTCTTTGCAGTAACTGTATCAGCTCCTAAAGCTGTTTCAACCCAACCTTGCACATCACTTGCTGCTAAATCGGCAAAAGCTTTGAAACTTGATAAATCTGAAGTGTCTACTACTTGACTACCGTAAACTTCCGCAGTCCAGTTGTTACCGTCTGAGTCTTTATTGGTGTCATCAGTAGCTTTTAATCGCCAATGCACGTTGTACACCACATCGGACTTAGAATC
>TARA_R100001463_G_scaffold33080_5_pt1 | contig 20584 bp, 21 predicted proteins | sample TARA_R100001463 | Tara Oceans TARA_R100001463 (sample SAMEA2622242) | marine metagenome | biome: marine biome (ENVO:00000447); feature: deep chlorophyll maximum layer (ENVO:xxxxxxxx); material: "saline water (ENVO:00002010), including plankton (ENVO:xxxxxxxx)" | depth 40 m
GTTTCCATCAAAAGTCAAACCATCTTCAGCAGCAAAACCATCTGTACCAGTTGCAGTCACAACTCTATTGTCAACACCATTTGATAAAAAGTCTGAGACGTCAACAGATATGGCATCTGCTGCAACATCTATTCCAGTTCCAGCACCAATATTGAGAGTCACATCACCAGTTCCACCACCTGTTAACCCACTTCCAGCTGTAATTGTTTGGTCATCTTTTGCACTGGTTTCTATTCCGTCTAATTTTGTATGATCAGCATCTGTAAAAACATTTGAGTCTGATGCGTTACCTACGAGTGTTCTAATTTCAGATGCTGTTTGGTCTGCAGTTGCACCCGATTCTATTCCGTCTAGTTTTGAACCATCTGTTGCTAAGTCTCTTCCATCTATTGTGCTAGCTATTGCTATAGATCCATCTGTATTTAATGTTAATACTGGGTTTGTTGTTGTATTTCCAAACTTTAAAACACCGTTAGCATCTGAATATATGTAAGCTTTCGCAGTTCCAGCATGTTGAAAATGTAATGCTGCATTCGAGCCACCTGTTTTATTTAACGCAAGTATGGGATCAGCTGCACTTGTTACTAGTAATTCACTACCATCAAATGTTAAATTGGATTCAGCTGTCATAGCATCTGCACCAGTAGCAGTTAATATTCTGTTATTTGATCCATTACCCATAAAATCTGAAACATCAACTGAGATGGCATCAGCTGCTACGTCAATACCAGTTCCTGCACCAATGTTTAAAGTTACATCTCCACTTCCTCCACCAGTTAATCCACTTCCAGCTGTAATAGTTTGATCGGCTGTTGCACTTGCCTCTATCGCGTTTAATTTACTATGATCTGCATCTGTGAAAACATTGGAATCAGATGCTGCTTCTACAGCAGCTCTAATTTCTGCATTGCTTTGGTCTGCAGTAGCACCAGATTCTATTCCATCTAATTTAGATCCATCTGTTGATACGTCTCTTCCATCAACATTTCCTGTAACTGTTACGTCTCCGGAAACTGCTAATGTGCTTCCATCAAATGTTAGATTTGACTCTGCGTTCATCGCATCAGTACCAGTTGCTGTCACAATTCTATTATTGCTACCGTTAGCCATAAAGTCTGATACATCTACTGATATTGTATTGGTCGACACATCAATACCGCTTCCGGCACCAATGTTAATAGTTCTACTTGATTCTATTGTACCTCCACCAGATAATCCTGATCCTGCGATAATCTCTACACCGCTATGATCTATGTGTTCATTGGCTACAAACCCACTTAAATTATCGTGAACTATTTCAGAGTCATTAGTTGCAATTGAATCAGATGAAACTGTAATACCAGTTCCTTCTCCAATATTAAAAGTTCTATCAGAAGCTAGTGTTCCACCACCAGTCAAACCTGAACCTGCTACTAAATTCCTTGCCTGTAAAGTATCGACATTTGATTCTTCAGTTGTAATTCTACCAGATAAAGATGCAGACAATGCTGTTGAAGATCCTGTAACATTTGCCTTAAATTGAGAATCTGTAAAATCTACAGCTAGTGTTCTAGTTCCAGAAATGTCGCCTCCACCAGTTAGTCCAGTTCCAGCTGTTATTGATACTGTAGTATGGTCTATGTGTTCGTTAGCAACAAATCCGCTTAAATTATCATGTACAATCTCTGAATCATTCGTTGTTATATTATCTGCATTTGCCGTAATACCCGTTCCGCCAACAACGTTAATGGTTCTAGTAGATGCTATAGTTCCACCACCAGTCAAACCTGCTCCTGCTGTTATCGATACAGCTGAATGATCTATGTGTTCGTTTGCAACGAATCCACTTAAATTGTCATGAACTATTTCAGAGTCATTAGTGGTTATATTATCGGCGTTTGCAGTTATCCCTGTTCCACCAACAACATTAATAGTTCTACTCGATGCAATAGTTCCACCACCAGTCAAACCTGAACCTGCTACAATGCTTACACCTGAATGGTCTATATGCTCATTAGCTACAAAACCACTTAAATTGTCATGAACTATTTCACTATCGTTTGTTGTTATATTATCTGCATTTACAGTAATTCCAGTTCCAGCTACTGCGTTTATTGTTCTACTAGATGCAATAGTTCCACCACCGGTTAAACCTGCGCCAGCTACTATGCTTACTCCTGTGTGGTCAATATGCTCGTTTGCAACAAATCCAGTTGTATCGTCGTGAGTAATTTGAACAGATCCACTAAATACACCATCTCCTTTATATGATCCACTAACGTTTGCTTTAAATTGAGAATCTGTAAAATCAATTGCAAAACTTCTGTTTGTCGTAATATCTCCACCACCAGTTAAGCCTGTTCCAGCAGACAATGTAACTCCACTATGATCAATATGTTCGTTTGCAACAAATCCACTTAAATTATCGTGCACAATCTCTGAATCATTAGTTGATATATTTGTAGCATTAACTGTAATACCAGTTCCTTGACCAACGTTCAAAGCTCTAGTAGTTGTAATAGATCCACCACCAGTTAAACCTGCGCCCGCTGTTATATCAACTCCAGAATGATCTATGTGTTCATTTGCTACAAAACCTGTTGTATCGTCGTGAGTGATTTGAGCTGAACCGCTAAATACCCCATCACCTTTATATGATCCACTTATATGAGATCGTAAATCTGAATCAGTAAAATCTACAGATAACGAATCTCCGCTTAAAATTAACCCAGTTCCAGCCGCTAAATTTGTGTCATCGCCAATATCGATTTGATTTCTGGTTATTGTTTGGCCACTAATTGTTATGTAGTCTCTCGACCCTGCTAACGTTACATCACCTGTATTTGTACCTGTTAGATTACTAGCATCTATTCTTCCAAAAGAACCAGTTGATGTTGCTGAACCGCTAACTCCGCCAGCAACAGAAAGGCGATTTGTTGTTTTATTAAACGTAAAGTTTGCAACTCCTCCAAAAGAACCACCGTCGTTAAATTGAACCTGTGTATTTGATCCACCAACAGTTGCTCCAACTACTGGATTACCGTTAACTAATATTGCTCCAAAAGACCCAGTTCCAGAGGCAGATACTGCTGAAGCCGTTAATGCTCCAGTTATAGATGCAGAAGCGACTGTTAATCCAGTTATAGTATTTCCACCTATCAAAGTGTCTAATGTTGAAAATTGTAATCTGTGCTGATGATTACCTCTAGCAAACTCACCTACATTACCTGGAGATGCGGTTGTGGATATATCATTTGGATCTGAAGCATAAGCTTGTAACGCTGGAGCACCCAATGTACCAGCAACTTGACTATCATTTGTAAACGATTCTCTGTTTACAGCTGTTCCAAAATTAGCAACACCACTACCACCTCTAATTTCAATACCAGCTCCGGTCATTTTTATGAAACTGTCTTCAGAATTGAATATTAACAATCCATCCTGTGTTACTTCTACTCTTCTAGTATTTGACTTTAAAGAAAAATTATCAAAAGTTAATTCTGTTTCTGGAAATTCAGCAGTTGTACTTCCCTTTACTTCTACATCAACTTTCTTTTCTTTTAAAGACTCATCTACATCACCTTTTGCACCTGCAAATAATGGTTTTTCTATTGTAAACCCAGTATCATCATTTACAGAGCCAGATAAAATTACTCTAACAAAATCTGCAGCTCCTGGTAAATCAGCCGATGCTCCAAAACTACTGTATTGACCGCTTCCTAAAAAGTATTCACCATACCCATTAGATGCTGTAAATTGAGCTTGAGGTAAAAATGGAACAAATTGTCCACTAGTTCCCGATCCACTATACTCAACTCTAAAATACTGAGGAGCCAATGCTCTATCTCTACCCTTTCCTCCAAAGGATGAGCTAAAACGAGCAACTGAGCTAAATGATAGTGTATCACCAGCAGTAAAAGATCCAGTAACGACATGTACTATCTTATAATTGTTAGCAGTTGAATAGTTTCCAGATCCAGCTGGTACAACAACGTCTAATGTAACGTCACCAGTTACTGCTTTATCTGCATTTCCATATCCGCTTCTATCGGTTAAACTTATATTTGTCGCACCGCCTTCTGTAAACGACCAACTAGTAACAGCTGAAACAAAATTTCTTCCAGCATTAATAGTATCCAATTCAAAACTATTATTTCCAATTCTATTAGTGGCACCTCCAACTGCGGATAAAGAACCAGATTTTACCAATACTCTATTGGAACCACCTGCGTCTTTTATTGCAAGTCCTGGAAGAATGCTACTAAGCTCAACAGTATTATCTGTATTTCGTAACACTTGATCTGTTAATTCAAATCCTCCAATTTTACCGCCAGTAAATAAAACTTTAGAACCAGTAATATCACCAGTTGTTTTTACATTAAATGGTGCACTTCCAGAATTTTGTAATGATGAAGCTGCCGCAAAAAATCTTGTATCTCCAGTTGATGATAAACCTGTAAACGTTCCGCCTGTTGGTTTATGAATTGTGTTACTTCCAATTGTCCAATCTGCAATAAACCCTTCGGAAGCAGTTAACACACCTTCAATAATAGCTCCACTTGCTATCAATTGTCCAGACGAAGAGACTGCAAAGTTAGTACCAAACCTAACATAGTGTCCACCTGGTGTAAAATCTATATAAAAACCATCATTTGGATTTGTGTCTGGGCCCTTTGTTGACATAAATAAAGCAGACCCGTCTGCATCTAATGTTGCATTACTACCACTTAACTTACCATCTACAATTTTCCAGTTACCAATATCTCCAGATGTTGCAGTTACAGATCCAGAAATTACAACATCTCCACTAGATGACAGATGAAAGGCAGAAGAACTAATCTCTATTATTCCACCCGAACCAGAAATAAATTGACTTCCTGAATTACCTACAAAAAATGCATCTGCAATTACTTCAAATCTAGAAGGTTGTGTACCAAACCTTAAAGAACCACTAGCACCAACTAATTCTAATCCTACACCAGAATAATTATCACCAGAATTTGGTAACACAGATCCGCTATATATCATAAATCCAGTATGCGAAGCATTTGCGCTTGCACTTGTAAAACCTTGATATTGTACAGATCTAATAAATCCAGATGATGTTGCTCCATCTTTTCCAGTTTCTGGTAATTGAGATTCTATACCTCCAAAGTGTATACCTGAAGCTGTAGTATCTCCACCTAAAAATAAAGATCCACCAACTACGTTATCGTTACCTAAAATGTTTATGTTTTCACCTTCAAACTGTACACCATCTGGATGATCAGGTAACGTCGTTATGACTGTTGTGGATTTTTCATTATTGGCATTATAAAACTCAAACGCAAAATCTAAACTATCTGGTCTCTTTTGTAGAGGTGGAACTACAGCATTTAATCGTATAAATTCAGGTGAAAAATTTGTATCTGCTGAAGGTCTAATCGATAGTTCTGAAAGTTCCCATATTCCTGAATCGAATCTAACATGTAACGTTGCGGTGCCAGTACTATCAGCTACAAACACCTTTTCAAAATATGGGTTTTCTACTCTACTAAGTTTGTTGGCTGCGTTTTCTACAGTTACTGCGGCAATGGCCCTACCGAATCCATCGTATTTGTTGGAGTCTCCAAAAGCCGAACCAGAAAGGTGAAAAACAGCCTTAGCTGTATTAGAACTTCCACCTATATTGTTTACGACTGCACGACCACTTATTGAATATGCCACACCTTCAACAAAGCTCATTGAATATTGTGGCTTTAACTGTAATACAATTCCAGTATCCTCGTTACCATCTAGTAAATCTATAGAAACTGAACCAGATATGAATAACGAATCGTTTAAATATTGATCATCAGAATATGTTTGAAGAGTTATGGCTCCAGCACCTGTTGGTCCAGAATTAAAATCTCCAGAAAAAGCATTCCAATACTTTGTAAAAATATCATCCCCAGAATAATATCCCAATCTTGTTGTTCCAGTTATACTGGTTGGATCTATCAATAATTCTGGTGATTCTATTGGTGTGTCTATTACCTTTTGCCAATTACTAAATGGACCATTATTTTTAACATATCCAGCTATCCTATAAACATCTCCAGAAAATGTTCTTACATCATAAAGTTGAACATCTGCAAACGATCTAAAATTTATACTGCTAGAATCAAATTCTGTTGGTTCTGGCCAATTCACATTATATGTACTAGAATTTAATGCTGAAACCTTAAATGAGTTACTTCCAGAATCATATATTCCAAATGGTTTTTGTACTTCAATTGTTTTCTTATTTATGACTCTTGATATTCTTGCTGAATATTTAGGTGTACTGAATTCACCAGATGGGTTAAATCCTAAATTTGCCTGTGGATCAGTAATCGAAATGGTTCCACCAACCATTGATGAAGAAAAATCTGCCCCTTCAACAGTAAACGTATATTTTGGAGATGTTATTTTTTGTACATCATAATTTCCAAAAGGACTAAATCCATATTGTTCGTCTGTATAAGAAGGTATTTCATCATACGCTGCACTATCAGTTACAAATGTATTTCCCTCGGTTCCCACCGCTGGAACACCCAATACAGTTCCAATAGATTGATTATTTGATCCGGTTGTTGATGCAGTTGGGGTTATTTGTCCCTTTATAATTTCATTAATTACAACCTTAGGTCGTTTAAAAAACCTAATCGGTCTAGAGTTTATTATCTCTTTATTGATCGATATAATTTTTGTAAACTTTACATTATAAACATTAACGAACTGTTGTGGTATTTCAAAGTCGACTTTTGTTGGGTCTAATTCGCCCAATATTGTTAATTCAGCTGTTCCCTCTGGTACATCATCGTATACTTCAATTGAAACCCTTATTCCTTGACCTTCAACATAATTGAAAACTGGTTCCATGTATATTGGTCTACCTTGAAAATCGACCAATTCCATTTTTAATACTACATTTTCCCTTAGAAATTGTGACCCTAAAATTTTAAACGAAGATCTACCAGTAGACAGTTCTTCAGGAATGTCTGTAATGTTAAAATATCTGTTTTCGGAATCGGTAATGTATGTTGTTACATCCGATAAACCTTGAAGTTGTACTGTTCTTTTAGTTACGGCCATTGTTTAGATTCCAACTATTAGTCATAGATAAATATTGCATTATCAAAGATGTGTTACGTTTTTACAATAAAGTTATATTTATATTATATAAAAATTATATAACAACAAAGAAAAAGAATAATATGAGAACCAGAGTGAAACGAGCTAAAATGTGTGTGTATTTGGATGTAGAACTTAGCGATTGGATAAAAACGCACGCTATACACGAATACAGAAGTTTTAGTTCATTCTTAAATAAATTGATGTTAGATCATAAGACACACATTGAAAGTACATCTAACATCGAACTTCTAAAAACAGAAACTAAAAACTAATACTGCTAAACCCGTCTTCTTTTTTAATCTCTAGCAATTGATCCGTAAAGTCTCTCATTGCATCTATATGCGATATAATAAGACTGAACGAATATCTTGTCTTTAGGTACTGAAACAACTGATACGTTGCATTTAGATTATCAGCATCCATAGATCCAAAGCCTTCATCAATAGCTAAGAAGTTACTCCTAGGCAAATTTGATATATTAGTTAGAGCAATCCGTATTGCTAGCGATGAAACAAATCGTTCCATTCCAGATGCCAATTCTAATGGCCACTGTTTATCATCTCCATAACAAATGTAATTGTTAACCATCTTTCCGTCCATTTCGAACATCAATGTAAAATCTACAACTTGTGATAATATGTCATTGACTTCTATTTCAACAGTAGACAATATTTTAGATATAAGATCATAACAAACGCCATCTTTATTGACTGCCTCTAAATAGTACTTATATGCTTCGTATTGTACTTCTAACCCTTTTACGCTGTCAATCGTTTTTACTATATCTGATTTTTTGGTTTCTAACTGTACCTTTTTTCCAATATATTCTTGGACATCAGCAGTTATAGCTTTCATTTCTGTAGATATAATATTCTCTTCGTTTCTTTTCTTATCTATGTTTTCGTTTAGCTCATCATTGTATTTTATATCTTCTACAGAGTCGTTATGTTTCTTGATATTCCTAAGCAAGTATTCCCGTTCTTTTGATTGGTAAGTCAAGTTTCCTTCTTCAGTATCTATTTTACTTACGCTAATACTTCTATTGCTTATTATTTCGTTTAAACTGTGTTTTAGTTCAAAATATTCATCATATCTTACAGGAATATCTGAGCTTATTTGAATTTTATTTTCTAAAGTTTTTAGCTTCGAAACAGTTTTGCCAGCAATTGCCTTATCATTTTCTAATTCTTCTTTTGTTTTTATTGCATCTTTAACAAATACATTATCCATACAAAAGTTACAATTTGGATCATATTGAAGATCACCTAATTTCTTAATCTTGTCTAGCTTTGTGCTAACATCCAATTTTAAAGAATCTGCCTCTGATTGGGCCGCAGTTTTTGATTCTAAAAGTGTATCATATTCGGCTTTTTTTGCTTCTATGTCTTGATACTTTTCTGATTTTAACCTATTAAGTAATATCTCTTCATCAGATTTGCTTTCTTCAATCTTAGCTTTATGTTCAGTTATCAATGCCTTCATAGATTCTATATCAGATTCTACAATCGATAAGCTATTTTCTAAATCTTCTTTAGATTGTATACGTGGATCAACTGGCCTCAACGATCTTAAGAGAGTTACAATTTCTTCTTTACATGAATCTAACTCTTTTTCTTTTGTATCCCTAGAAACTTCTAACTTTTCTAACGTGCTATACACAGATGTAAGTTCGTTTTCTATGTCTGATATTTGTTGATCATAATCTACATCCATAAAGTTTTTTAACATTGTTTGTAGGCCACTAGATTCTTTCATTGCTAAATCATATAGTTGATCAAATATTGAAAGACCTAAAAACTTAGATAATATTTCTTTACGTTCTGTTTGGTTGTGATCTAGAAAAACTGCACTATTTGTTTGTGACGAAAAACTTGTGAGTATAAAATCTTCGTATGTACCAATTACTCCCCTAATTACTTTGTTTGTGCTAGCCCTTTGATCTCCGTTTAACGATACATGTTCACCGTGTCTATCTGTCTTAGAAAAGTTTACATCTACCTTTACATTTCCCCTGTATGCGACTCTACCATAACGCTCAACAAAATATGTCTCATCACCTATTTCAAATTCTACCTTACATGAAAAATCAGACTTTGAATGATTCATTATGTTTTCTGCTTTCCATGCCCTAGTGGACTTATCAAACAGGCAAAACGTTAGTGCGTCTAATATACTAGATTTGCCACTTGCATTTGAACTAAACAATCCAACAACACCGTTACACTTTTCAAAGTCTATAACGTTATCTTCACCATAACTAAACATGTTAGAAAACTCAAACTTTTTAAGTTTCCAGTTTACATTTCTTTGAATCGATTCTTCAACCAACATAGAATTTAAATCAGAATCTATCTTTCGTATCTTATCAAATGTTTCGTCAGATATAGAAGGAAACTTTATTTTTAAGTAATCGCATATTAATGATGCTCTATGTTCTGGATCAGTAACGTCTCCAATCGTTAACGCAGACGTATCTGAATCGGTCGATGTATTATCTGTTCTTATCACCGCTACTTCTTTTAAATTGTATCTATGCCTAATGACAGTTAATGCTTTCTTTAAATCTGTATTAGATGTATTAGCAAGTCTTACTCTAAGTCTTGCATACTTTGGCATATTTTCTACCTTTGGTACCAAACCATTTTCTATATCCATAGTGTAGTAACCATAATCATTCTCTATCTCTTGATGTTCGAACGTTCTATCTTTTACATTCCATACAGATACACCATGACCCAATAATGTTTCACCATGGTTTTGTTGTACTAATGATCCACAATATCTAACAATTGGCTTAGTAACTTTACCAGGTTTATATGCTTGCATTGTTTGCATTTTATGAATATCACCTAACATTACCATGTCATATCCATCAAAGTCTTTTAACTTAACGTCACTAGGCAATGCAAAACCTAAATCAGTTCCAGCTTTATCAACCGTTCCATGGTATAATAAAACTTTATGGTCTGATTCTATTTTCTTAGGATCTGGTAAATTTGCTTCATCATCCCAAACATCTAACACTCCGAAACCTACACCACCAACATAATATGTTCCAGTATCTTTCCAATAGTGCAAATCTGGATGTTTTAGATTGTCAACAATAGGTGTTAGAACGTCCAATCTAGATCTATTATTTAAGTTGCAATCATGATTACCAGCAATAATAACTGTTGGACATAAATCAGCTAAGTTCTTAAACAGTCTTGACAATTGATCAACTAGTTCTGGTGACATGTCAGTTTTACTATGGGCTATATCTCCTCCAATATAGACCATAGAATTACCTTCATCATCCTTTTTTATAAATTCATACAAGCGCTCAAATACTTGTTCGTATTCCTTATGTCGCTTTAGATTTCTTATTTGTATATCAGATATATGATATACTTTCTTCAAAACCCTAAATGGTGTTTTTATTTTCATAGTAGCCTTTGTAGTATTAAATTGTACTCGTTAACTGGAGATCTATTTGTAATTGCCGTCATCATATCTTTATAGCCTAATTCTGACGGATCTTTATCCTTTAGACTAACAGCAGAAACTTGTATTCCAAACTTCATTAGTCTATTTGCTATTTTTATTTCTGTATCTTTAGCATCCGAATCTAACGCAATTATGCATTCTTTGACTCGCCTTTCAACCATTCTTTTTACTAGTACTTCTGGGATTGTCTTTCCAAGGAGAGGTATTGCATTTCTCTTAATTGCCATTGCATCAAAAACGCCTTCGCACAATATTACTGGATCATTCCAATTGATGTACAAATCGAATGGTATTATGTTTTTTGATGTTGGCGGGTTTTTATACTTTAATTTTCCAGGATATATGGATCGACCAACGAAATAGTTTAGTCGACCTTTATCGTCATAGGAAGGAACAATTATTCTATTTGAATAGTCACCACCTATGCAGTAACCAATATTGTATCTGATAATGTCATCCTTAGTAATGTCTCTAGATTCTAGATAACCGATCGCATGGTTTGCAACTATACCATTTTCTGAAGATTTTATCAGTGGCTTAAACTCATTAGGAAGCTGTAAATTAGTTATGTCTCTTTTACTTTCGTATGTGTCTAGATATGACTCTAAGATAGCGTTGAGCTCTGTATATACGCCTTTAGGAGCATGTAACTTTTTGGCTAATACAAATATCGATCTCCCCTTTGAACCACACACCCAACAGTGCCATTGCTGAGTATCAATGTTTATTTGTAACTTTCTCTTGTGGTGATCACAAAATGGACAATAGTATATTAACTCAGGTCCCTTTGCTTCTTTACCAGGTCGGTCAAATAATGTATTTAAAACTTCTAATATTCTAGTTTTCTTATTCATCTAGTAGATCTAGAAAATCCTTTAGTTCTAAGCAAGCATATGTCTTAGATCTGTTTCTTTTAAATATTAATAATGGTTTTAAAGATTCATCTATTGCTGCAGATTCTGCCTGTTCTAAGCATTTCCATATACCGATAGATTCTTGATTCTTACATTCTACAGCCCATGGAAACTTCTTTCTTGCTGCTGGTGAAAGTTGAATATCTATACCAGATTCACCCATAGTTGTAGACTTAAAATCGCCTTCTTCAAGGACTTTTGAATATTTTTCAACTAAAAGATCTCGGACTCTGTTTTGTAGTCTCTTTCCTTTAGCTTTAGCACTTTTAGTTTTCATAAACTTTAGAAGAGTAGTTTTTAATAGTTTTATTATTTATAACATTTATTAGCTTTTAGCTTTAATAGCTTTAGCATTTGTATTAGCTTTTTCTGTAATTCAAAACAAAACGTAAACCTAATCCGAGGGGACAGGTAATCTGATTCGAATAACCGAACTAATTTTAGCATGCTACTATTAATATATATAAGGTTAATTACTTAAAACGCATTTTTTTATATATTTTTTTCGCTTCTTTTTTTGCAAAGTCTTCAGCTTGTTTCTCGAATGGGTTATCCCAGTAAAAATCATTACCCTTCTCTACTTCCAGCTGACCAGCAATTGTATATTCTTGCTCGTATCTATTTGCACCATACTTTTTTCTCATTTTGGCATGATCTATTTCGTGCAATACAGACTCTATAAAATCTAATAAGTTATCAGGTCGTGGATCTAGTGTTATAATATCCTTGACCCAATCATAATCTGCTTTGTTTCCAGTTCCAGATTTAAATGTTAATTTAGATCTTACACCATATTTTTTAGTTAATTTTTTTGCAACATCCAAAAGATCAGTTTGCTTAAGCTTCTGCTCTCCAACTATTTCTCGTTTGAACTTTAACGTTTTTACTGGCATGTTATAACCAAAAGCTATAGCCATCATCAACCTAGAATTACCGGCTAGTAAATATAAATCATTGTTTTTGTCTCTTACAACTAATGGTGGAGGTAATTTTTCATTTTTAGAGAACGCCCGGTACAAACGCTTATAGTTCTTACCGTACTGTTTCATCAACCTCAGTGTCGCTAACATACGAGCTTTCTGAGTAGGTTCTGACAAGATTTCTTTTACATCTGAATTACGTAACGAATTTAATTCATTTCGATCCAATAATTCTACAGGTGCATCTTTTACATGGTACGTAACATCGTCTCTATCCCTAAACATATTAGGTAGAGCCTTCATTGTGGCGTCATTATCGAAATACTCATCTTGTTCAGATCGTATCTCGTCTTCGGTATATTCCCTATAATGTCTGTATGCTTTTAAAGAACCATCCACCATGCTGCCGCTATTTCAACAAATAAATCCGTGCCAGTATTCCAAGCCCATCTTTCCTTTGTACCGTATGTTTCTTCTGTTCCTTCAACGTATACTTCGAAAATCTCCCATGCGACACCTATAATAACAACCCACATAACAGCCCAAAAATCAGTAGCTCCGAGCCATTGTGCAATTTTAGCGATAAACAGACCAGCAGCTAAGTGGTAAGATGTCCATCCATCTAGTGCACCAGAGTTAACTTGCCAAGAATAAAATTTAGCAATCGGATTATTCATTTACTTGCTCCCAAATATTTTAGAGAAGAAACCTTTCTTGGATTTCTTTCCCTTTTTTGCTCCAACTTTCTTACCTTTTTTCTTTTTCTTCTTTTTTACTTCTTCCATTCCAGCCATATTCATATCAGCTGCATTAATGGTTGGTACAGCAGCGAAAAGAAATACTGCTGATAATAAAATCTTTATTACGTTCTTCATAGGACTTCCTCCAGTTTTTTGTCTATTAAGTTTATTATTCCCTTAAAGGCTTTATAATCTTTTTTTATAGCCTTGCCTCGATCTAACTTTACAAGTATTGTTTTATAATTTTGTACCAAACTACTACCATATATTTTTAGCATTGATAGTCTCATTTTATCCGGGTCACCTTTAAACGCATTTTCCTTTATCTTGCTTCCTTTGAATTTATCAAATTTAAATTTAGCGGATCCATTTTTTTCGATATAGGATATAATATGTTTTGCGTTTGTTGTTGACTTTAAAAGTTTAGCTAAATATTTTACTAATGGTTTTCTTGGACCGGTCCATAAAATTTTATTTGGTTTAAGGAATATGTCGTACTGTTGATAGCCCTGTGGACTGTCTTCATTAGATAGAGCTATAGTGTATGCTTTCATTACTTTTTGTAGTAATCATCTAGTCTTCGTTTAGCGGAAGACTCATCAAATTTTCCCTGTCTCTTTGCTCCAATTTTAAGTGCATCTATAAATGCATGTTTTAAGCCTGGAGAATTGAAACTACTGAGCTCTTTATCGATCATTGACATGTGCTTACCAATATCTTTTATAATAACAGTTAAATTGTTTCTTAACCTTTTTGCAGCTTTCGCATCGTCATCTGCAATAGATTCATCTACGTTGGGAGCAAACGCTCTACCTGGATGATGATTGGATATGTGTCCCTTTTGCTTGGACTGATCCAGTAAATCTTTCATTTTAATCATTAGAATACTCCCATTATAATATCATGATTACTAAACATCTTCTTAGATCTAGCAAATAACATCTTGTCGAGTCTAGCGCGAGCTTTACCTGTATCGTTTGAATCCCTTAGTAGTTCTTCTACATACATAAGACCTTCATATGCACGAATAAGTCTCTTATCTCCAACTTGTCTAGCTAACTCCATTCTAGCTCTAGTATGACTGTTTCTATCAGTTAACATTCTAATAGATTCAATATAAGCCGATCCTAATTCTTTCTTTTCGTTTATAGAACGACTAGGAAATGGATTGTTTATTGCTGTGAGAGTAACCAATCCACCAATACTTTCCTTTAATATGTCCTTAAGTTTAATCATTATCTGTTCCTAAACAATCTGTCATACTCATTTTCATCGTATTTTATACCAGCGAATTGAGCAGCTACCCAAAGATCCATATATTCAGTATCAGTTCCAACTTTTATTTTCGGTCTATAAGAAGGTTCTCCGGAGATCATATCAGAATCTGTCTTTTCAATAAGTTTTTTTATTGCCATTGCCTCTGATTTAGTAAAGGTTGTTCCCCAAATGCTCCACATACTACCACTATCTTTACCATATTTGTATACTGAAATTTCTGCTGATGGTTGACTGTACATTGTCATTTTTTTAATTTTAAATCCACCCTTTTTAGCAGCTGCAGCAAAAATAGGTTTTGCAAATTTCATCTGTTCAGGTGTCATTTTGTTCTCAACAAGCCTAGGCTTCTTTTTCTTTTCACTAAGTACCACTTTGATACCTTCTCTTATGATGTTTTTGAGTTGTGATTTTTTAATTTTCATGATCTAATCCTTGTTATCCAAATCTGTTCGTTTGAAATCTTTTAATTGATTAACGACTCTGCTCATATCACCGTATTTTCCTGGCCAAAATCCTGCACTTGATACGCCCAATTCTATTTTTCCAGTTTTATATACGTATACTGGCAATATATCATTTCCACTGGCAGCTTTTACTGTGTAAAATGCTCCATATATTGCTCGAGTCATTCCTCTTTTCATAGGTTTAATTTTCTTAACTTTTATTCCAGCTTTTTTCATAGCTGAATCTATAAAATCTTTTATTGCTACAACGTGTTGATCTCCAACTTTTTCGTTCATTAAACCTTCTTTTAAGTTTCTAAATTTATCACCCATTTGAAGCAAATCCATTATGTTGCTCATTTGGCTCATATGACCATTAAACATGCCTCGACCAACTTTGTTTCTAATTGCTAATGCCCATTCTCTTTTGTTCTTATCAGGTACTTCCTTATGTTTCTTCATAAACTTTATAAAATCTTGATAATGCTCAACAAAAGCACCGAGATTTAAATCATACTCTTCTTTTGGGAAACCATCAAAATCTTTATATGGGTGCAAAGCTTCTTTTACCTCACCTTGCATAGACGGATAAAACCCATCTAACTCATTCCACCATTGTTTAAATTTTCTGTGCTCTTTTTTGTAGCCTTTTTGCTTAAGCATTTTATCGGTATAAACCAAAGCATCGTGAAGATCATCGTATGCTTTATCAATGTTTTCGTTTATTTTATTCTCGTTAAACCTTTTTTCTTTTAATGTATCCTTGAGGTAATCTACTAAATCTGACATGTATTCGATATTCTTTATAACTTCTTTATCGTCCTGTTTCTTTAATGCCTTAACAAATTCTTTAGCGGCTAATGGCATATGTCTACCACGTTTGCTCAATTGTGAATACCCAGAAACTGTTATTCCCTCATTTACATTTTCGTTTGCTAATCTTAATGCGTCCTGTACCTTTGGATGCTTAGCCAATCCTTTAGCCATTTTTTCAATTTTCTTTACAGCACCAGTCATGTTTCCACTCATGCCAATTGCCAGCATTATTGCCTTTTTAACCTTAGAACTTAACTTTCCCTCATTTGCTGTTTTCATCATTTGAGCAATTCTACTTAATAATTGTTTATCTTTTTTGGATATATTTTTGAGTTGACGATCTTTCGCCATTTTGGCAAGCGTTTTAGCGTAGGCTTTAGTTGATTCATCGACGTCTTCATTTTTTGCGTCGTAGTTTTTATCAATATAATTAAAAAAATCTTTCTTTTTAGAGCTGTCTAATTCTTGTGGAGATTTTATACCAAACTTTTTCATAGCCTGATTGAAGAATTTTTGATATTCTTCTTTTCCTTCTTGAGCCACATTTATCATCATATGCTTAAGAATCGCTTCGTTATAATATCCCATTATCGGTTCCCTGTTATTTATAAATAAATATGGTCAACTTTGTTTATTGTTCAACATAATCACTGTTGTACACGTACTCAAAAAATCCACCATATTCTCCATCGGCATTTCTAGCAATTTCTTCGAAGTCCTTTAGTGTATTGTATAAAACAGCGTCACCAGTAGAAGGCTTATATATTTTTGAAAAATCCTGTGCAACGTCTTTCATCATTTTGACAATTTTGTTGCATTTCATCTCTAGCTTCTTTAAATCTCTCTTCTTAGCGGCAACTTCATTAACATCTTCCTGTTCCAATAAAAAATCTTTTAGACTTACCATTTCTTACAGCTCCAATATCTTGCTTTCCATTTTGGTCCTGGATTGTCGCAATTATGTCTAGCCCTAAAAGAAGCTCTCGCTTTTGGATTTGACTTTCTAATTCTCATGGTGCCACCCTTTGCATCACCACCTTGACCAAAATGAACTACTACAACATTACCTTTTTGGTTTTTAACGTATACTTTAAATTTTTTCTTATCGCCCTGCATAGGTTTGTTCAACTTAACCTTGCGTCCCTGATATTCAGCTTCGCCAAGTGTTTCTTTACAATTACAGAATGATATTGTATAACCTTCACCCAGCTCTTCACTAGATATGTCGTACGATTCTTCGTGTTCACATCCACAATGTTCTTTTACTTCTGGTACACAGTTTGGAACACTTTTACCATTCTTCTTTTTCATACCTATTTGTTTATATCCAGTCCAGCATGCCTTCTCAAGAAGGTTTACTGCCTCTATATGGTACATTTTCTTTTTTGCCAATGCAGCCTTTACATCCTTAAGATCTTTTTTCAGGAGCTTTAAAATTTTTGGGTTCTTAACTGAATTCATCATACCCTTTAGGTCAATAATATATTGCGCAAGTTCATTTCTAGAAAATTTATCGCCGAATTTCATTATTTTTTCCTATGCTTTTTAACCTTGTTCCACTGAGCCGAATCAACCTTACGAGCAGGTCCACCAGCTAAGAATGAATTGACTCTACCCATTGCCCAAGCATGTTGACTTGCGCCTGGTCTATGTCCTGTTCTCCAAGCGGCCAAACCTTTATTGTAAACAGTAGTGAGTGCACCCTGAGGAGCGTTTGCTTTTTTAGCTTTATTTTTTAAAGCCTTTTTAATTTTTGCTGACATTGCTTCATGTACAACTTTTTTGTTTTCCTCTGATAATTCACCGTACATCTTTTTAAATTTTGCATTCCATTTAGAAGGTTTTGTTTTTACACCTTTATCGGACTTAAATCCCTTGTATGCTTTAGGATCGTCGCTATCCATTTTTGATCTCCGTTTAATAACTCTTTCTCTCTCTTCTTTATCCTTCTTAGACAATCCCTTAAAATATTCTGGATTGGATTTTGGAGTTGCATCTTCCTTTACTACATGATCTACTAAATCTGGCATATCAAATTCATCCGCTATTTCTTCTAATATATTGTTTATTTGAAATTTAATGTCACCTAGCATTTGTGTTGCCATTCCCATCTCACCTCGTTTCATAAAAGTAGCGCTACCCTTAGAAAATCTTTCAACTTTAACTAATTCTTTCCTAAAGTACTTATTGTCTTTAAAGTATTTTTGGTAACCCTCTCTATTAGCCTCATAATTTTCTTTAAGATTCTTCATCTATACATCCTTAGCTTTTTTTCTCCAAGTATTGGAGACTTCATCTTTTGTTATTGGTCCACCAGTTGCCCATGTATTGCAGCTTCTAGCGGAATGACATTTAAAATGGTGCATCCAGCAATATCCTAAAACACCAGTATTATCAGATGTTTCTCCTGGCATGCACTCTAACATTTTTGGTGATATATCAAATGCAACACAATTTAAACACCTAGATTTCATAGCGGCTTCAGTTGTTGTATTCCACTGTTTTGCTATTTTTTCCCAGTAATCACCAGGTTCCTCAACATTTAATGGACCATAGTTGTGATTCTTTGTTGTTTCATCTCTATTTTTGGTGTTTAAGTCTATGTCTTGTGTAGCACGAGGACAACTATCGGCTTGTTCGTTTAGATCTCGCCAATCTCTGTATTTTTTCCACATTTTTATTCTGTTCATTTGGTCACCTTCTTGACTTTTTCGATTGAACGACCAGCAAAATATGCAGCATAAACGGTCATTAATAGCGTTTGATAAACAGGCACATATGCAGAGCCTATTGTAAATTCTCCAATGTTTCCATCGAAGATGCTTAATATAGTAAATATCGCCGTAAGAAAGATTAATGTTAGTGGTCTTATATTTTTTGACAACCAGCTACCATGTTTTAAATCTGCTTCCCATCTAGCAGATACTTGTGCTTGTGCAGCTTGTTCTGCAGCTGCTAAAATTTGTTCCATCTTTTGTTTTGCTTCGGCTTTTTCTTCTTTTGATGTATGTAAATTATCAATTATATTACCTACATCTTTTATTGTATCACCACCTAGTAAACTTCCTGCGCCTTTTGCTATTGTTGCTAATAAACTCATAACTGTTCTCCTATAGAGTCTCTATTTTGTTGTCTCTCATCCAACCTTCAACCTTCGAAACACAGTAATCAAATACTACGTTACGACTTTTATCTCCACCGAATGAGTTGTAATAATCTTTTGCTAAATAATATGCTGGTTCCACATCTTTTTGGCCCTTAGATAAGTTTGCAACAATTTGTGCCGCTTGTAAATCTGATGTAACGTGCCATTTTTTGTATGAATAATCAAATAATTTATGTTTTCCATTTTCGTAAAACCATTTTAAAATAGGGTCAAACTTTGGACCATCTAAAAACCAACCAGCTGGACCTTTAAATTTTCTATGTCCCCACCCCTGAATGTATGCATAGTATTGGTACATTGGACTATTAACCTTTCTGGCCCGTTCCTTCTTTCCCTTATAATCGTATTTGTTTATTCCCAGTTTACCGACCAATTTACACAGACGTTTAGTTTCACCAGGAATCTTATCGTTGGCACCAGTTTCTTTTTTTGCCTGTTTTAGATTCTTTTCAAATTCAGAATCTGTTATTACTTCGGTAATTAAGTTTTTTAGTTTAATCATTACGGAGCCTCTATTGCAGCTATTTGTCCCTTTGCCTTTTTCATAGATGTATGACAATTGGAATGTTTCTTACCCTTTTTATCGGTATAATACATAACAACGCTACCCTTATCTCCATCAGACTGTGTACACGATTGTTTTTTAAAGTTGTATGCCTCTCTGACTTTTAGTGCATGTATTAGCTCTACTAAATCTTTCATTTTGATTCGGTTCATCTTATTGGCCTCTTTATTGGTGCCAAACCTTTACGTTTTGCATGTTTTAATATTGCCTTTTTATTTAAACCTGTATGCTTAGCCAACCACTCGTCAGTTGACATTACATCAAAGATACTGTAGATAAAATCGTTTATTTGAAAAATTTTATCTTTACCAAACATTTTCTTTAAATCATCTTCGACTTCATCAAAATATTCTTCTTCTTGATCAGTGTATGCTTCGTACGACCAATGTTTTTTATATTTTCGCTTGTACTCATTTAATAATATGTCTTGTAGTTTTATCATTAGAATACATCCCCACCTATTGCATTTTCAATTGCTTCTTTAATATCTTTAGGCTTAACTTCTATTATGCCGTCCATGTCACCTTTCCATGTATCAATCTTGTCACCGTTAACAAATAGTGCTATAGATGGAAAGTTTCTTAATCTTAACTTTTTACATACTTTTTTGGTGTCTTCTGAGGAAGCTTTAATTATTTTTGCATCTTCATGACCTTTAACACCATTAACATATTCCATTCCGTCGCTTTCTGCCCACTTTGATGTGAAAACAACTACTGCAACTCCATCACCAGTTTTATCTTTAAAATTTTTGTCTGTTACTTGTGCGCCTAATGAAGCAAACAGAAATAAAAATAAAAGCACCTTTCTCATAACTAACTCCTACTTGTCTCGTTTTCTTTTCTCAAGATCACGGATCTCTTTCTGTAAATCTTTAACTAGTTCCTTTAACTCATCAACTGTATCGTACATATCGTCCATATCATCTTGAAGAGTTCCTACTTGATCTTTGTATTGTTCATAAGATCGTGGCCAGTTATAACCTTCTGGCCTTGAAGGGTATTCCGCTTTATAAAGTGTTTCCAGACTCGGTAATTCTTTTGCTTCTTCAATCTCGCCAATCAACATATAATAGACACCAACAACAGAAGCGATTGCAGTTCCTACACCAATCATTGTCCCAACTGACATAGAAAATTT
>TARA_R100001463_G_scaffold54243_2_pt1 | contig 20535 bp, 22 predicted proteins | sample TARA_R100001463 | Tara Oceans TARA_R100001463 (sample SAMEA2622242) | marine metagenome | biome: marine biome (ENVO:00000447); feature: deep chlorophyll maximum layer (ENVO:xxxxxxxx); material: "saline water (ENVO:00002010), including plankton (ENVO:xxxxxxxx)" | depth 40 m
CTCATCTCTGTTATCAAAGTTATTTAACCTAGGGTCTTTAATAGCTCTTTGTAAATAATCTATTAACACATCATTAGGCACTCCTGTTTCAAAATCAGAACCTAATACTTTATTTAATTCTGCAGAATTACCATAAGCCATAGGAAACATTTGTGCTAAATCTGCTTCTATTAATGCAAACTTAGCTTTTTTCCTAGCAACTCTTTCACCAGCGTCAGTAGTTGTATTGTCTATAACTTTAGACCAGTAATCTTTTGTTGCTACCTCTATTGAACTAGCAAGAAATGTCTGTGTTGATACATAAAATTCATCTGGGGTTTTAGGTGAAAATAATCCTAAATTAGATATGTAGCTAACACCACCATACTCAACATTACCCTCGTCTAATCCTGGTGCAAACAATACTAACACTGGTCCATAATCTGCAGCTAGTTCTGGATTGTCTAATACAAAATCATATTCTGGTGTAGTTCTTGGCAAGATACCACCTTCAGATATATTTTTACCTTTTATCTGTAATGCAGTAGAAGTAAACCCTTCTGATAAATCTCTGTTATCTAATCCTAATAATTTAGCTACTTCTAATAAAGCATAGAACTCACCTTGTGGTCCTAGTGTCATTACATACTCATCTTTTATATCTTGATAAAAACCATGTATGACTGACAACTCTACAAAGTTGTTATATACCAAACCACTATCTTCACCCTTTGAACCATACCATTCTGCAAATGCAACTTCGTTACCTTCTATTGCGTACAATACAGATAATCTAGGTATAAATGGATTTACAAATCTATCCCATGCTTTTAATTGAAAGAAGTTAGCTGCTAGTGTCATAGCTACAGTTTCTAATGCTTCTTGGTCATCTGCTAAATCTGGTCTTAATATACCTGCAACTTGATAAGCTGTGCTAACAGATGATAACCATTGGTCTTCGTCTAATCCTGCTGTGTCTAAATTAGTAGCTACTTGGTTTAATAAGTTTTTACCAACTGATGGTATTGTAGTTTCTAACAATATTCCTGGTATATCTTCTAATGAATCATACCTAGCACCTGTTAATTCAAACCCACCAAATACATACTTTTCTAAATTCTTTTTAGCTTTAGGTTTATTTCTTACCAATATTCCTGTAGGTAATGCTAATGCAGGTCCTACTGGTGGAAACAATCCACCACCACCTACATTTAACGCACTAAGTGGTATACCTCTTTTAGCAATAATTTTAGAATCAGCAAGTGCCATATCATCTGTAAACGCACCTCTACCTTCAGACTTTACATAATCTTCAAATGGTGTTCCACCTACAGGAACAATAAGATATTTTTCACCTGAAGGGTCTTCATATATAAAATTATGTTCTAGTCCTTTTCTGTAACCAAATCCAATTTGTGCTATAGCTTTAGGATTAGCTAAACCTAAATTGTAATATCTACCTAATACTTCACGCCATGCTTCAAAGAATGCGAAACCTACTCTATATGCTTGTGAAAAAAACCCTCGTTCTGTTAAGTTATACAGTAACCTAGAGTGCAACTCAAAAGCATACTCTACAGCTCTTTCATGCAAATCTTCCATAGACATTACTCTTGGTGTAGATGCAGATTTTATATCTGACAAATCTAACATAGATTGATAATCACCACTAAATGTTCTGTCTAGTATTGGATTGCTTTGTGGTTTTAGTAATTTAACTACACCTGCTTTTTCATCTACTATTGCTTTAATTCCTGCTGTTTGTAATACATCATTTCCAATAACTGCACCAGCTCTAGGTAATGTTATAGCTACATTAGGTTTTAATATTTTTTTGTTAGAACCTATAAGTAAATCTTGACCTGCTCTTCTTATTACATCTACTGCACCTGCAGTATTACTTGGTATAGCACCTTGGTATCCAGCAGTAGTTATATTACCAATAGCTTTTTGGTCTCCTAGTATTGCTATGTATTGTGCTTTAGCAAGAGCTTCATCTGTTCCATCAACTACTTGTGCAGCAACACCTTTTTTAACTTTTATAGAAACATCTAAATTTAATTTACCATTACTTGTATCTACCCAACCACCTAACACATGGTCTTCTTTTTTAAGTAATGTTTTATTTTTAAGAATAAAATCTTCTATTTGTTTTCTAGTTACAGGTGTATCTAAAACAACTTCTTTTGTTTTGTATGGTGATACATAATAACCAGGTATGTTTGTATTTTTGCTTCTTCCTAAATCTATACTCCAACCTTCTGGATTAGCTTGTATATATTCGTAAGCTCTATCTATAGCGTCCTCTACATCTGCTTTTTTTCTAAGTATTGGTCTTGATATTTTTTTACCTAATACTCTGTTTAATGTAGTAATACCTACATCATGTGTTATTTCTCCTTGTGCATTTTTAACTTTTTTAGTTGTCTTGCCTTTTTGTAATTTAACTTTTATTCCTACAATATTTGGTGTAGAACCATCAATACCTAATACTTGAAACAATTCTTTTTTAGTAATAACTTTATCAAATTTACCTTGGTTACTAGCTAAATATTCTATAGCATCATCTACTAATGCTTCTGCATTTACACTGTCATCTAGTGCATTAGTTACAGCTCTTACAAGTAATTCTTTGTCTGGTATAGACCCATTAATAATTGCTTCAGATTTATTTACAGAAAAATTATAAACACCTATTTTATCTCCATCATCACCTAGTCTGTAGTCAGCAACAGCAGATTGTTTTTTAAATACTTTAAGTTCTGTATTATATAAATTTAAATCAAATACAAGCTCGTCATTAAATGTATCTATTCTTTTTAATGATGTAATTTGTTTTTGCCCATTATCGCTATATGCAATTATTGATAGTGAATCACCATTATCAAATACTTTTACTGGCACTGTTCTTTCTGTTACAGCTATATCTGGTGCTAAATCTTTTATAGCGTTGTATTCTTTTTCTACCATTTTAAATATATCATCACTTAATTTAACTGATGATTCTGGGTCTTTATGTGCTGCCATAATTTTGTTCAGACCTTGCTTAGATGTAAATGGTATACCTGCTTCTATAAAATGTTCGTATGCTTGTTTAAACAAAGGCACTCTAATTAAGTCTGCTTCCATTTGTGCAGTAGCAAAAAACAATGAGTCTAATCCTCTTTGATACGCAGTTCTTTCATCTAACTCAGGTTTCATTTTAGGAACTTGATTAGGCATTTTACTTTGATTTTTTAAAGTAAGTTTTTTAATTTTTGCATTATATACAGCTAAATTTTCTGGTGTCATAGAATCAGTGCTACGCAAATCTATTCTACCTACTTTACCTGTAGCTATTATTTCTATCATGTCTGCACTACCACCAGTAAAGTTATTTATACTTTGTACATAATGTTTAGATAAAGCAGCATAGTCTTCTGGTTTAGTAACAATAGGTAATGTTCCTTTTGCATACAAGTTTCTTGATTGCATCATCTTGTTAGCATCTTCTATAATAGTTTGTACTGCTGGTGTGTCTTGATAAAACTTAGCAATATCTGTATAGTCTAAACCTTTTCTCATTAACGCTGCTGTTATCATAGCTAAATCATCATCAATGTACTCAAACAAATATTCTTGCACAGCTTCTATATAATCATCTGACAGCTTAAATGCTTGTACTCCATCTGGCATAGGAACATCTTTGCCACCTAACTTATTCATTAATATATATCCTGTATCAGGAAATCTTCTACCAAAAGCAAATGTTGGTGAAGCAGAGGATAAAGATTGTAGTTCAGGTATTCCATATTCTGCATTATCTTGCATTACACCTAATGCTTTTCTTACAGATTGTGGTAATTTTTCATTTAATCCTTGTAACTTTTTATTTTTAAATTCCAATGGTCTGGTTATTTTATATGGACCAACTAAAGATGTTTCAGGTGTGTAACCTATTGCTCTAGCTACAACACCATTTACATCATTAAGTAAGAATCTAAGAAATTTAAATGGACTTCTAAATGCAGACCTAACTCCTAATAACGCTGCTCTAAGGTGTCCATCTACTGTAAGTTTTGCTGGATATGAAAATCTACCTAACAACTGTAATGGATAAAACACACCTCTTACTAATCCAAATGTACCTTTTTCTATTGCTGATAAAACTCCTTCTTGACCTTTAAACAATAATCCTGGGTCTCCTAGTCCTTTAGCTATAGCTGATATTTCTTCACCCATAGGAGTTGATTCATCCCAAAATGTTCCTGGTTTACCCTTTTCAAATGCTTCTCTTGCTTTATTAAAGACTTTATCAATACCTTCTTTTTCTATTAAAGCTGATGCTCTTAGTCTTCTTCTTTGTGATGTAGTTTTAATTATTCCAACTACATCAGGTATTTCTATTGTATAACCTTTAAATTGATTTATTAATTCTATAGAGTTTCTTACAAATTCTTGTGGTACTTCTACACCTTCTACTTGTCCACTAAATTGTTTTTTTGTAAGAATGTCTATTTCATCTACTGGATAAAACTCATCTGTTCTTGATGGTGTTAAAAAATCTCCTACATCATCACTAAACATTCTTGGACCTTGTTTCATTCTTCCAAAAAATTCTGTTATTTCTGTATCAGATAATCCATACAAATATCTAAGTTGTAATGCACCTTCTGTTCTAAGTAAACCATCATAATAAATATCTTGTGCTTTTGTATATAAACCTTCATCTGCTGCAGTATAAAAATCATTAAGAAGTTTGTTTAAACGAGATTCTGGAACTTTAAATACATTACCTACTCTTGAAAACATTACTACAGCTTCTTGTATATTTCTTAAATCCACTTGTCCACGATTAGGCAATCTAACATCAGTACCATTAATTAATTCTTTTAATGTTCCACCTCTTCTACCTGTTGCAGTTATACTGTTATCTAAATCTTTATCACCAAAAGCTCTAATTAAATTATCTGATACAACTTTTGACTGTATTCTAAATTGTCCTGTACTGCCTAATGACGACTTTCCAAACACCATATCTGATACATATTGATTATTAAAACCATCTATAAGATTATCTCTAATAATTGCAGGGTCAGTTGCATCAGATAAAGTCTTTGCAAACTTATGATTAAATCCTGAATTAATCATATTTAAAAATGTAGGTTGTCCAGCTTTGTTAGCTTCTACAATAACAGTAGATAAACCATCAAGTATCTCATCATTGTTTTGCCAAAATTCTGCTACACTTCCACCTTCATCAACAAATCGTTTCATTTCTTTTTGTGCACCAGCAAGAACTTCATCAAACTTTTCTGGAACTTTACCACCTAATCCAACACCTTTTAATGCCATAACAAATGGGTCTGTGTAGTACATAGCTACTAAATTCATAAGTCCACCCATTGTTCCTGCTAAACCTTTGTTAGGTTCAAATGCTATTTTATTTAACTCTTCATCTCTTTCGTCTTCTAATTTGTCTACTAATTTATTTTTTTCTGTTATAGATATTTCACCTGAATCAAATGCTTGTTCTGTTTGTAATATTTTTAAATCGTATAATTCTTGTGTTTCTTCATACATAACATTTTGTGGTGCATACCTACCTGGCATATTTCCTGTAATTAAATAACTACCAAAATCACCTAAGTTAGAAGATATTTGTGCTTTCTCATATCCTTCTCTTAACTTTCTGTTTTGTGCTACTGGCGTAGATTCTCCTAATAAATTAATTAATGGATTATCAGACACATCTTCTGTAACAATTTCATACCAGTTGTTTAAAGCTAGACTTGCTTTTTCTGTTGATGTAAGTTCTCTTTGTAGTTCCTTTTCTTGTATTTTAATTTCATCTAATGTATTTTCTTTTGTTGCTTGTATAGCAGCTTCTATATCTGTTTTCTGTAAATAACCTTCACCATCTGCATCTACTATTCCTTGTGTAGCTAACCAAGATTTTGTGCTTTCATTTAAATCTTTAATTGATTCTGTTGGTGTATCTAAACCTAAAACATTTAACAATGATTCTGCACCTGCATCTGTTAACTTAGATACAGTTCTTGCAAATGCTTGTGCTTGTATTCCTTTTACTTTCCATTCACCTTGGTTTTCATTACGACCTTTTTTTTCAAATTCTATAATATCTTGTCTAGTTAATCCTTTTTCTGCAAGTATCTCTTCTTCTGTTTCAAAATATACATTAGACAAATTATTAACTCCACCTCTTTGTAAAGCATCAAATATAGAATTTAATCCCATAAACAATGTGCCAGTAAATGCCTTGCCACCTTTGTCGTAACCTAAATCTTTTTTTGTTTTATCGTATATTTTTTGATTATTGCGAATTGTTTTTTGTACTTTTTTTAAAAAATCTGTAACAGCATTAGGTTTACCATTAGTTATGTTTACTTGTATAGGTTTAGTTGTTTTGTACAATTCATAATATTGTTGTGGTGTAACATTTAACTCTGCTGCTGAAGCAACTAATTCGTCCATTTCTAATGGTGTTAAATCTTTTAATTGTTGAAAGTTAGCAGTTATAGCATCTATATCTGTATTGACTTTAGTTGCATCTTTTCTTTTGTTATATGCAAGATATTCGTCATGTTTATTGTAGAAGTCTTTATTCCATTTATTATAAATGTTCATTAAAACCTCTGTATAGTTACTGGTGCTTTTTCCTTAATTAGCTCTACAAGTATTTGTGTGTCTGTTCCTACAGGTAAACTAACAACATCTTGTGGTGTACTATCAAATGTTCCTGCTTCATCTTGTCTTTCAGTACCTTTAGAAAATATATCTTCTGGTTTATATTGCATAGCTGCTGCATCTTGTGGTATCAACATATCAGAAGGTGGTGAACCTACTGCAGCTATTTGTTCTTCTTGTTGTGTATAGCCACCAAATTTATCAGAACCTGGAATAGGTTTTAATGTTAAATCTTGATATGCACCATCTACTTTTGGTTTTCTACCACCTGGCATTATTGTCATCCTCATCTGGATTTTCTATTTCAAATCCCATACTTATACTAAACCATATACCAGGTAATGGTGTAGGCAATATAAAAGCACCTAAAGGAACATCACCTTGTGCTAATAAATCTCTGACTATCATAGGGTCTGCATCTACTTCAGGTATATCCCAATCTTCACTATTTATAATATTAAAAAATTGTGCATTTACTTCTGCTGGATTTTTAGCCAAGAGGTCCTCCTAATGGTACTTCTGGTCCAGCAGCTAATTGTTCTGGTGGTAATCCTCCACCTAGTTGTGCAAGAACACTAGCTATATCTGGTTCTGCCTGTGGTATTTGTGGTGCTCCTGCACCAGTTAATGCTGCTTCTTGTGGTGTCATTTCTGGTTCTTCTGGTGTAAAGAATTTATCCAATATACTTGTCATATTTTGTGGATTCTTTCTAATCTCTATAGCTGCCATAGTAGCTTTAGCGTTACCTTGTGCAGCTTGTGCCATTAATGATTCAAATAATACATTTTCTGCTTTTTCAGAGTTTACTCTGTTTTGTATTTGAGATATATTATCTAAACCATCAAGGTTTTCTTGTAGCGTTTGCATATCTATTACACCCTGTTGCTTTAATTGCAAACCTGTAATTATTTTTTGTGGTTCATCAAATCCTGCCATAACACCATATACTCTTCTAGTCTTATACATCTTTGCTATATCTGAACCAGGGTCGTAGGATTCTTTAAATGCAGTGCCTTGTCTAAAACCTGCAATAGGTTTTCTTTGACCACTGTACATAATTTCATCCCATTCAAGTCTTTTAGAATCTATTTCTTCTAACGCATCAGTTAATACTGTTTGATATTCTCTTACATGTAGTGATGCAGACTGTCCTAGTTCTTCTAATCCTCTACCAGTAACAAAAGCATTAGGGCTTTGTCCATCATCTGATACTGGATAAGCAGAACCTAGTCTTAGGTGTCTTTCAAGTCTATCTATTTGTTGAAACAACTGATAAGGTAAATTATTAGTTGGTTTACTAACTTGCGAACCAGGTGTCAAGTAATTGACTGCGAATCTACCTTTTCTATATTGTCCAGATTCTATCTCACCAATGATGTTGGTTTCTGTAAACACAGCATCTTCCATAGCAATAACAGATAGAACATTGATTTTTGCCATATTTGCCATTAAGCCAATTACATGATGGAATTGACTTTGCATTTGGTCAAAGCTGTAACGCTTTGCTATAACAAATCTTGGTCCTGATTTAAGTGGATTAGGAATAAAATCTAAAATAATTTTATTTTCTGGTAAAAATACATAAGTGCCTTCTTCGTCATAATATTCTGCAACTACTTTACCTGTACCATCTGCATTAGCCCAGCCTTCATCATAACTAGACATGTATGCCATAGTGTTATATTCAGTGTTTACTTCATCAAGAATTACATTTTTGTGTTTTGGATACATTTCTGCAAGTGTTTTATGAGGTACTCTTTGTACTACTGCTAACTCTTTTGGTTGTTGGTCTACACCAAAATAACCAGGGTAACACAAGTATGGGTCTCTTATCTCTGCAACAGGATATGGTATGCCATTAGCATCTTTTTTTTCTTTTAATATCCATACAACAAATCCATAACCTGGTAGCCACCTACCTACTTGTGGTAATTGTTTATCAAGTTTTTGCATATCATCATACGCATGTACAATTCTTTCTAGTTTTTCTGCTCTCTTAGTAGCTCTTTCAGAATCTTTATCGTTGTATATATCTACTTTTAAATCTGGTGCTCTACCTAATTTTTGTGCAAATCTTTCTAGTGCAGACATTAACAAATTAGGTGCAGGTAATTGTTTATAATCCATATCACGCATATCTTTGCCTAGTAGTGCTTTTAATCCATCTGCACCACCATTCATTATTGCTCTGATGTTATCTTTGTCGCTTACATAATCAGAGTGCATAGCTCTTAATTCATAAACTCTTGCGTATAACTCGTCTGCTGTTTTCATGTTCTCCAAACATCTATATCTATGTCTAGCCCTGAGTATCCACTAAAGCTAGGTTCATATTCCATACCCATTGTAGCAAGTCTTTCTTTTTGTAAACGCCTTATTGTTTTCATTGGAAACCAACTTGCCATAACTAAGTCAGACTTTTGTCCTACACTTCTACTTTTGTTTTGTGCAGAACTAAAATATACTAACTGACTTGTATATAAGTTTACCTTTTCTTGTGCTTCAAAGCTACGATAAGGTAAATTTATTAACTTCTGTTCAAACAATGGTCTCATGGCTGTAACACCATACACTGGGTCATGCTTGTTACCATAAGTCTGCGTACCTTCTAAAAATATACCATGCTTACCTGAAAACTCACGAATTGATTTATCTTGTCGTATTGCTCTTTGAAAACCATTTTCTTCTATAACCCAATGTGCAAGATTATATTTTTTGTACCATTGTTGAATTATTTCTAATGCTACTGGTATACCACCACCTAAACTGTTTTCCATATCTATCATGTACAACTTGTCTGTGCTTTGGTCATATCCCCATAAAAATGCAGCTTGATACCCTGTAGACGCAGGGTCAAGACCTGCAATTAATCTTACATTGTGTGGTATATGTCCTATGTCTCTGTTTTGGTCTCTACACTCTTCTATTTCTGGTCTATCAAATAAACTCATACCATCTGGCATAGCTACATTAAGATATACCATTTCATAAATAGCTCTACCACCTGTAGTTTCAGCAGCTTTCTTTCTATCCATAAGCCACTTGTATGTTCTTTTTTTAGCCCACAACATACAATCTGTATGTAGCTTTTCATCCCAATCTGTTAAGTTACAAGCTGTGTCGTGTGCTTCTTCTACAATAGTTAGCCATGATTCGTTATCTAACAAGTGTGAATATAAATCGTCATAGTGTTGTCTTGAACCTATAACTACCATAGCTGTATGTTCCTCTTTACGACTAGACAATGTTGTAGTCCACCAATTTCTTGTGTTTTCTCTTGATGCAGGTTGCATAGTAGAACTGTGGTCTTCTATGTCATCAGCAATAATAATATCGCAGTCTCTTGACAAAATTTTACCACCTCTACCTATACCAACCATGGTAGGAGATTTAATACCAGTAACAGTACGAGTACCAACAGTAAAACCATTTTGCGACCAAGACTTACCTGTTCTGCTTGTTGGTTTAAATTTAGGTCCTGGTCCACATATTTCTTCAATTAATAATTCATTACTTTCTAATTGGTCTAATACAGAACTAACTGCATTCTTTGCAATCTCTTCATTACCACCAACCCACAAAATTCTAATATTAGGTTTTGTACATATAAGCCATACAGCAAAGTGTATTAACAAATCAGTCTTACCATGTCTAGGTGGGGATAATATCATTTGCTGATTACCCTGTTCAATAGCTTCTAATATAGAATTAATCCACTTGATGTGAAAGTCTGGTGTTTCGTATGGGTCTCCTGTTTCTGTTTGAAAATATCTATCTCTAAAATCTCTAAAATCTTCTAATGATTTTTCTGCTACTTGTGGTAACTCCCAAGTTTTTCTAGCTTCTTCTTCTTCTAAATCTTCTATGTATGCTTGATACGCCATTGATACTGCAGCTATAGAAGTATCTAATATTTTAGCTACATCTTGTATTGTTGTTTTTTGGCTAAGTATATCTTTACCTAAACCTGATTCTTTTAAATCGTTATATACAACACCTCTACGACTTTGTACATTTTTTTTGCTAGGTATAATTAAATCTTCTTCTTTTTGTTCCCACTGAATACCTTTTGCTTTTGCCCTTTTCTTTTGTGTTTGTATTCTGTTAGCACACCTATCACTACAATATTTTCTACGCTTACCACTAAGCACTCTTTTACATCCTGCTGCGTAACAGAGTTTATTTTTTTCCATAATTTTTACAATCTTTGTTAGTACACTTCATGTCCTTTTGTGGTAGAAGGTCTCCACCACAACGAGGGCATTTAATAATCAATTATTTTTTTCGTTTAGCTTTATTTTTTTTACTATTAGGAAAACCTTTTTTCATCTCACTATAATTTTTTTTACTTATAGTAGAGTTTTTTTTGGACCTACTAGTACCAGCTTTTTTTCTTTTGTTCATGTTGTAATATAAACCTTTTTTAGCTGCCATAATACTCCTTACCACATTTTGCAAGACCAGTACCTAGGTGTAGTCTTGTCTTTTGCTGTATCGCATTTGTGCCTTGCACGAAACGATTTTCTTGCTTCTGCGTTATCTTTGCGTATTTCCATGTTTGGGTCGCCAAACATAACTTTTTTAACTTTGTCTCCATCTTTAACAAAGACTTTAAATTTTTTACGCCCATGTCCAGGTTCGCCTTTACTAATCCTAGAAGGACTATTAAGTTTTACTGACTTACCTTGATACTCTGGCATAACTATTTACCTATTTTCTTCATAGCATTTTCATGTGCTTTAGTAAAAGTAGCACCACGCTTCATACTGTTTGTCATAAATTGTATATGTTTTTTTGTATGATGCTTACTATGTTTTTTCATAGTTTGTTGTTGTCTCGTAGTTAAACTAGAAACATCAACTCCCTTAATTTTTTTCATTTTCTTTTTTTCTTAGAAGGTTTCTTTTTCTTCTTCATACCATAACCATAACCTTTTGGCATATTATCTCCTAACTATATTTCTTTATAATACCACAAAACTCCACTTGCGTGGAGTTCTGTTCGTACAGTCGTGTCCACAACTGTTATGAAAGAAAATGAATTACACAAATCACTTGACTACAAAGTCTTATATGATTTAGCATATTTCTTTTCTAATTGTATCCTCATACAATACCTAGGACTTTCCTAGGTGTGTATAGTGTAATGTTGCCCTCGCACTATAGTGTAAAAAAATTTTTTTTATTGACAGTCAGTACAAAGACCTTCAGTTAGTTCGTCTTCCCAAAAAGGATTCCAACACTTATCACAATCTTGTACATGTATATCCATGGGGTTATTGTAACAGTCTTACCCATCACTTGCGTGATGGGCTGACTGAACAAACAATCAGGAGGTATCCTGAAAAGCTACGAATGTAGCTACACAATTATACCATAAAATAAATATAAACAAGTAAAACTAGGGGGTCGCAGACAGGGCGTAGGCGAAAGGAGGAAACTCCTACTATGATACGCAACCCCCTAAAATAATACTACCATTAAATTTTGTGGTATGATAAGATACAGATAACAAGCAAGAGGTTCTTCCTGCTTTAAGAAAAGGACCTTTGACAATACATCAGTAAATAAAGTGGATTAGCAGGACCATGGTAACTAGCGTAATAGGCTATTATTCCACATATTTAAATGCTACTTATTTTAGTTCATTCTGGTTTTGGGAGGGAGTGGCACAGGGTTAGCTGTACATACCTCTAGTACACTAGATATTGTATACACAATATATAGTGTTATCTGGTACACCACTATATGTAGTACCACTATATCTTGTACCTACTTAACAGAATATATTTAGAGGGTACATCAATAGTAATTAAGGGGTGCACATTAAACCCCCCCAACTAATGTTACTTATATTATTGACTACCTCACTGTATAATTATTGTACTTTGTTTCTGTGTGTTTAAACAATGTACTAACTATGGCTAGGTATGTATAGGTTATGTACTGGTTTTAAAATAAACAAACAGGAGATAGCCCATTAATTAATATCTAAATAAATCTAAAAGAAATACCTTGTTTAAACTGTGAGTTCTGTATACTGGTGTTAACAAACAGAGGAGATACATAATGAGATATTCACAAACTAAGGTGCTTGTGAATTTTGTATCAACAAACAATGAAGGAGATAAATAATGAAATCACGAAGTGAGTTCAAGACTATAACTAAAGAAGCATATCCAAAATGGATAAATGAATTACCAGTGAGCAAAAAGGTAACAGCCGAAGACTACTTAAATTCTTTCGCTAAGTTCTGTATCAAAGAATTAGCTAAAAAGAATATTGGATATTCTTCAGCCATGGGCAAGGATGGTATCAAGGTTCATATCTCAGATACAAGAGGAAGGTCTAATAAGAATTACAATTCTGTATTAGGTCAATGTCATTACCTAGGAGCTTCAGCTACTGGAGAAACTAGGAAGGTGGAGATATCCAGAGAGCTTGACGAAACTGTTAAGGTTCTCATGGTTACAGCTCATGAGATTACTCATGCTGTCTTACACGAAGGGACTGGTCATAAAGGAGAGTTTCTTGATGGAGTATTTGGAGTGTTTAAACAAGCTGGTATTCCAACAGCCACCACAGTATCAGAAGAGTTTATTCAGGTAATAGCTGGATGGTTAAAAAAGAATGGTAAGTATCCATATACTAAATTTATCTACAAAGGTAAAAAGCAAAGCACACGACAAATTAAATGTGTGTGTAATGATGTATGGTGCGAAGGTACTAGCGACAAAGCAAGGCTCAAAGGTCATGGCACTGTGTTCTACATGAGCTCAGGTGTTCTTAGAAAAGTAAGAGATATAACATGCCCAGTGTGTCAAGGTGTGGCTTATATAGAATCAGACATAACCATAGGAAGCTATGTTTAAACAAGCATAACACTATCCCCTTAGTGTACAGAGAGCCCCTGAGAAATCAGGGGTTTTTTGTTTTATACCTAAGCCCACGATACAGACGATTTAAGAGCACAATACCTGTTCTGGAACTGTTACCCAGTGTTGTCATAATAGAGTAATACAGAGGCAAATAGAGCATACAATATATAGTGGTATCTATCATGATGTTTAAACAAAGAGAAAGTTGTCAAGAACTAAACAAATATTATATGTAAATAGGTGTTGTATATATCTGGAAGCTGGTAGATTTATGTATAAGTGAATGATTGAATAAATTATTTACTCCTTTCAATATGCTGAGGATGATGGAGAGATTAAGGTCGCTTTCTAGGTTAGATGCCAAGGAGCTAAGAGCTAAACAAGTAAACGCACACCTAGCTTATCTCTCCAGAATCCACAGGCAAACAAACAAGGAGGTAGCAAATTGGAAGAAACAATTAAACAAATACTAGAGATAGTAAATAGAGCAAGTAAATTTTTAGCAGAGCAACAGCTCAAAGATTTACAAAACGATTTAATACATGGTGCATGGAAGAAAATGTACGAAGGTATTGAGGCTGACTTTAAATTACTACAAGATGAAGTTAATGGGAGGAGTGTTTAAACATGGACGAAGTAACCCAGATAATTTTATACGAATCAGGTGAACTTGATTATGAAGGTACTTTGAATCTCTTTAGCAAACTAATAAAGAGTGGCAGAGCATGGACATTACAAGGACACTATGGACGCACAGCTAAACAGATAATAGAACTCAATCTAATATCTAAAGATGGCAAGATTACACAACATGGACTTGATTCAATAGAAGGAGTCAAGCAAGAACAAATGTTGTTACAAGAAAAGTAAGGAGAGTGTTTAAACAATGACACAAATAAAAGAAACAATAACTAAAGGACAAGCTATGGATATTGCAGACGCAAAGAAGTTTAATGCTGATGTAGAATCTGTGGCAGTAGATGGCAACAAACCATGGAAGAGTACAGATGGTTACAAACCTGTAAGAGAGTACGAACTACAAGACAAGGTAGACTTCGTAGACTTTGATGTCAATGGTATCTATGGACATGGTAGCTCTGTGTTTAAACAAAGATTATATCTTACAACAGATAGACATTCAGGTGGTATCAGTCTTACTGGGTATGCTACTAGGGATAAAGAAAATAGAAGAGACAGAGAACAAGCAAACTTTTCTATTTACTTTGATAACAAAGAACAGATTATTCAATTAGCACAACAGTGTTTAAACATGCTGTTAGTAGCTGAAGAATCTGGAGAGATAGCAAGAAGGTACAAAGGCAACTGGGTAGATGGTAAGCATCCAGATATCTTAAAACATTTTCCATCTTTGTTGGACAGAACTAAATGCAGAACTGGTAGGTACTACTGGGATGCTAGTTTAAACAAGGTGCAAGAGATTACCAAAGATACACCAGAAGATATATTGGAAGCACATAATTCTTATGATGTGGATGAGGATGGTAAGTTTGAACCAGACTATGACAATGAGAGAGCAGAAGATATATTGGAAGGTCTCCTTGCAGGTATAGAATCTGACTGGGATACAGAGAGATGGCAAGGCATACGATTAGCAGACTTGCAGACAGGAATAGGAGCAGGTAGGTACAACGCTGATGGTATATCTCAGAATAAAGGTAGGAATCCAGAAGACAAGAGAAGAAAACAATGGACTACTACATTTAATTACACTGATGGTACATGCGAAACACTTGTAGGTTATTGGGAGATAACTAGAAGTGGAGTGCTACAAAGAAACACATGGAAGGAAGAAGCGTAAAAGCAGATGACAGCAGGGAGATGTTACAGCCCCATCTCCCTAGCTGTTTAAACAGGAGGTAAACAATGAGTGATGTAAGAAAATATCAAGGGTATGTAAACCAGACCTTGATGGACGCAGGTAAACACAACGACAAAAATTACATTAAAATTATGACGAGTTTGTTTAAACAAGGTCATCTTAACTTTGAACAATGCACAATGTTCTTTAGAACTTTGATTAGGAAAGCAGACCAGAAGGCATATAGAGAATATCTGGACAGTGATAAGGCAATAGCAGACCAAGTGCAAGACATGATGGACTATGGATGGATTACACAAAATGGTGAGTACACAGAGCACTGTTTAAACAAACTTAAAGAGATGGGATTTGGTAAGACAATGGGAGAGACGACAGGAATGGAGGAAGAATAATGCCAGTATTTAGAGTAGTGATAGAAGTAGATGAACCTACATTAGAAGACGCTGAAGAACATATACAAAGTCTTAGTGGCAGTGATTTAGTAGATGAAATAGTTCAGTTAGATGATGAAGAAGAAGTGTTTAAACAAGCATGGTGTACTACATGTATAGCTATCAAGATGAGTAGCAAAGCAGAGTATCAAAGCGAGTTTACTTGTAACACTTGTGGAAGTGAAGTGTATACAAAACAATTAAAAGCAAAGGAAGAAGAAGAGTAGGTACATGTTTAAACAAGGTGTAAGTTTTGTTCATTGTACTTGCACCTTGTACCTCAACAGTAGTTTACAATAGAGAAAGTCAGGACTAAAATGAAAACAGGAGATTACATAGGAGCACTATGATATATCAAGTACGAAGCACGAGTGTGTATGGTGGAGTTATGACTTGGGAGTACGACAACAAGTATGACGCACAATGTAAAGTACGAGAACTCAAAGACTTAGGTGGTATGTTTATCGTCAAGTTAATTGAGATTCAAATAGAAGACACAGTAGTTTAAACAACTACTAATAGATAAGGAGACAGTATGCCAGATGGCAGTGGGGGATTCTTTACCCCTGAGAATCTAAAGAAGTGGTCAATAGACTTAGCTAATTCTTGTGGTGGAGCACGAGTTATTAAAAGTAAAGTCTTAATCAAAGCTAATCCAATTAAAGCTAACGCATTGTTGGAGCAGTTCGCAGTTGAATATAACAAACAAGTACAGAATATGAATAGTGAAGGTAAGGAGGAAGAAGAATAAATGACTGAGTTTCAAATAATAAATGATTCTGATATTACTGGTAGTGATGGCAAGGTTAGTTACATTAATGGTGTAGAGATAGACTTTGATTTAATACCACAAGGTAAGCATGACGAAAGATTAGTTCATCTAACAGAAATGATGAAGACACACAGAAGATTAGAAAGAAAATTGTCAGAGCAAAGAGCTAGTCTTATAGACTACATAATAACAAACAAGGTATTGTCTGTTATAAATGTTGCAGAGATAATTGAAGTTAGTAGACAAAGAGTTTACAAAATTATAGAGAGCAAACAGGAAGAGGAATAATGGCTAAATTTAATCCAGCAGAATATGAAACTGTTGAAGATAGACTTAAAGTATTTTGGAAGGACAATCCAGAAGGCAGAATAGAAACAGAAATTCTACACATTACACCAGATGGTCAGTGTGTAACCATACAAGCGTCTGTGTTTAAACAAGCAGAGGATGCAAGACCAGTAGCAACAGGCATAGCACAAGAAACTAAAGGACAAGGTGGATTTGCTAACGCTGATGCGTGGATGGAGAACTGTGAGACATCTGCTTTGGGTAGAGCACTGGCTAACTGGAAGTACCAAGGTAGCAACAAAAAGCGACCAAGTGCAGAAGAGATGATGAAGGTTGGTAATGAAGATGTCAAAGTTACAAAGGTTGATAAGCGTAAGAAAGAAAACAAAACCAGCGAAGAAGTAAAAGCTATAACAGAAGAATCAATAGCTAAGTTTGAAGAGGATATTGGATACAATAAAGAAACCAGTTTAAACAACGCTAAACAAATAGCAAAAATTATAGATGGCTTTGGATTAGCAGATGATATAAAAGATAAAGTTAAATCAAAAGCATGGAAACAATTTATTGGTGCTGGACATAACAAAGATGTAGAGCAGTGGGATAACGATACCATTGGAGCATACCTTGATTTGTTTGAAGGATTAATACCAGAGTTTGAGCCAAGTAATGATACAGATATTGTAGAAGATGTATTTGGTGAAGTTACTACAACAGTAGTAAGGACATGCCCAGAGTGTAATAGCCCAGACTGGATAGAGGACAACAGAGAGAAGAAAGCAAGTGATGAACGATTTGCAAAGATACCTTCATGGAGTTGTAGCACATACCAAAGCAACAAAGGTTGTGGTTGGACTGCATGGGGAGACACTGATTGCCCTACAGAGTGGCTATAGAGGATGGTATATCAATTAATGTGGATAAACTCAAAGCTAAATTGCAAAAGAGGTATCCTAATTATAACTTTGATATACCACCAGAGCCAGACACAAAATGCAAAGCACCTTCTGTTTGTTTAAACAACTCTATATTTTATACAGACACAGAAGGTAATAAGTATTGTGGTGCAAGATACAAGCAAGTAGAAGAAGGTAACATTTACAAGTGGGAATGGAAGGTATGCCATGCACTTGTAAAGAAAGCAGACCAAGGAGGTAAACAAGATGAAATCCCATTTTAAAAAAGAAGCAGACTATGGATACCAAGGGGTGATAAATATATTTAATAAGAAAGAAATAAATATATACGATTGGGTGTTTAAACAACTACATAAAGAACGAGGTGGTATAGAATTTGCAACACCAAATGTACAAGGAATTATCTATTTAAATTATTCAGACTTATATAACTGTGATATAACTTTTGTAAATAGCAAAGAAAAATATGAAGCAACACTTGTGTTACCTGAATTAGAAGCATTGATACAAAAGATAGAAGACATGCGATTAAGAGAAGTAGAGCGTATACGCAACATGCTTAAAGAAATGTTTAAAGGTGATGACACAGAGAGGGAAGATGGAGCACCTTTTTAATGGAGCAAAGCGATAGACCATATCACGACAGGGTTGCAGACGAAGTAGGTAAAGAACCAGAAGACATGTTTGAACTGTATTTAAAACAGTTAGGACTTGTTAAGAATCAGACATGGATGAAGACTGGCACTAGCCCATGGGAACACACCATGCCATTGTTCTGGTTCTATACATTCATAGTTATTAATCCAGATTACCTAGTGTACATACAAAACGAACTGCGATTGTGTGAAGTTAAAGGTACAACTAAGTTGAAGTTAGATGATTACCAAAAGCTATATCAAATGTATCAGAAAGCCAAGCAGTTTAAACAAGTAGATGTTGGTATATATTATTACAATAGTTTTTACAAAGGATTCAAGTGGATACCATTTGTAGAAATCCAAAGAATGTGGAACGACATGGAGCATTGGGGTACATATCCAGAAAAAGATTTTCAAGGTAATGATAAGTTGTTTAAACAGCTACCTTTTAATCGTCTATAAAGGATAGTAGTTATCCCACCCTTTGTTACTTATAGTGAAAGTAAGGACGCCAGGATGAGACCACAAACCAGTTCTCTCTGTAAAATCTATACTCTTATCTATTGATGGTGCTTGAAACCAAGTTCTATCACCTTGTTGTTTCATTCTTAAATGATGGTAGTGTGCTGTTACAAGTATCTCTGCATCTCCTACTGGAAGCCACCCATACATCTGACCCTTCCACCAATTTTCTATTTTGTTTTCTGGATTACCTGAGCCACCAGTCATGTGTCCATGTGTAAAGGCAACTGTCTTACCCTTGATGACCAGCGTTTGGTGAAAGCCAGAAGGCACATTTACTTCTACCTTGCTGTACCTGTCAGGATTAGCAGACATAATTTCTTCACAGATTTGTAAGTGCATTGTGTCTGAGTTGTCTAATCTATTTGTAGATACTTGTCCTTTACTGGTTCTTGACATCTCACCATGATTACCAGGAACACCTGCCAAGATTAACTTAGGTGCATGTGGTAGAAATGTATCAATAGTTTTCATAATCATAGACCTAGCTAATGCGTACTGTTCTATTAATGTAAGTTCTACATTGTGTGGTTGTGATTCGTAGAAGTGTGGAGTACAGTTTTCTGTTAGGTCTCCTAAACCTACCATGTATATCTCATCTATCTCATTACCTAATCTACGCAAGTCTTTTATTCTATTGACAGCATCTTGTAATGCTCTATCGTATCTTTTAATAGTGTTCTCTACACCAAAGTCTTTCTTACCAAGTTGCCAATCAGACATAAACCACATAAACGCTGTGTCTCCAGCATTATATTTTTTTACGATAGGTGGTTTCTTAGCTGCTTGTTTAAACAGTGCCTGAAAATATTTGTCATGTCCAGGTCTTTTCTTTTTTACTATACCCTTAAACGCATAAAAGGTTTCTGTCTTACCACCTTTGAGTTGTACATTCCAACTGGATGCACGAACAGAACCTTCTATCTCGTAATGCTTAGGGTCAAACCCCCATTCAAGCAATATAGAATCTAATTTATTCCTGTAATTAGGGTCAGTTCCAACATGTGTGATTTCACCTATGCCAGTCTGCTCATTAACTTCTAGTCCTGGTTGCCACCCTGACTTGTAAAAGTTATTACCCCATTCTTCAGGTATGTTAGGCATGTTTACCTCCTTTGCCCTGTACTTGTATTATACAGAGCCAGTGTGATAATTTATTACTTTGTAATTTGTTTCTTAGCGTATGTTTTAATGACTGCTAAAGCTGCACCACCACCAGCTAACGCAGCTAACTGAATTGTTTCAGCTTCTACACCAACTAATGGAGCAACTGTTAAAGCACCAATGAACGCTTCAATGAATGTCCAAGCTGTTCGCTCCAACATATCTTTGAGTTCTTCACTCATTTTATACTCCCATGAATCAGACCAAGGTGTCCACCATACATCCTTCTTGAATGTACCATCCTGGTTTCTTGCTCTTTTAAATCTTTTAATCATTGTCTTCTTCGTTCTCTTTTGCTAACGCATACTCAACATCTAAGTCTGGTCCACCTATCATTGTATTATCCTTCCATTTAGTTTTGCTTTTATTGTCAAAACATTTCCATTTATTTCCTGCAATTTATCATAAACTGTGGTAGC
>TARA_R100001463_G_scaffold2185_2_pt1 | contig 20493 bp, 17 predicted proteins | sample TARA_R100001463 | Tara Oceans TARA_R100001463 (sample SAMEA2622242) | marine metagenome | biome: marine biome (ENVO:00000447); feature: deep chlorophyll maximum layer (ENVO:xxxxxxxx); material: "saline water (ENVO:00002010), including plankton (ENVO:xxxxxxxx)" | depth 40 m
CTTACCAGAATCATCCATCTCATCCGACGCAGCAATAGTCGGTTGCTGAGTAGAAGTATCTAAACTACTAGGAAAATTTGTAGCCATTTAACCCCTATTCTTCGCCGTAAAGGGACTCCTCAGATGCGGTATTCTTACCAACCAAAGAAAATGACTTATCGCCAACCTTCGTAGCAGCCCAACCTTTAAGAACTGACAACACAGCAGCAAACCCAGAAGCTGCTACTAATTTCCAGTTGCTTACACCCATGTCAAGAAAGCTATTGCCACTAATCGTGGCTACTGCTGCTTGCACAAACGTTGCTGCACATCGCTCAAGTAAATCTAAATATTCTCTCATCTAAGTAAAGCCTTCCAAGTATTTGGTCCAACTATGCCGTCAACATATAATAGCCGACGCTTCTGGAACTCCACAACAGCCTTCCGAGTAAGCCTGCCATAATCCGAATCTACTTTATACCGATACAATCCCTTAGCAGCTAACAACTGTTGCACCACTTTAACCGCTGCTCCTTTAGAACCTTTTTTCAAAGGGCGGGAAGTAACTAGAGCTTCTATTTCAGCAAACGCAGCAGCAATACCCTTAACATCCTGCTTGACTGTTTTAGTAGCTTTCGTACCTTTCAAAGCAGGCGCATCAAACCATTTAACTTTACCATTAACAACTTTACAAGGCTGATGATGCCACCATTCGCCTCTAACATACGCAACCATGCCATAAGATTTAGCTATGGCGTTCACTTGAGAAGTACTAATACCACGACCAGTAATTCTAAAATCAACGGCATAACCCCAGTTATCAAACGCTGGTTGTTGCATGTGATAAGAACCTTGAAACCCTGAAGATGTTTTACGATCAGGGTTAGCAGCTAGGTTAAAACCTGCTTTACCGCTTTTGTATCCATCATAAAAATATTTTTGCTGTGCATAGGTACGCACACCAGATACAACTTTGACTTTGTTACGGATACGGCTGTCTCTAAAGAACGCTTCTAATCTGCGTTTGAACTCTGGGTGTAGTAGTTCAATGTTAACGTGTTTACTCGTCGTCGGTATCATTTTGTTCTTCTGTTAGCTTTCTGATTTGCACTGCTTGTATGCAAATCTTTAGTTGTAGTGGGTATTGTCTTTCTAGTTCTTGAAGTATCTCTACTGGGTTGAGTTCCATGTTAATAATCCAATGTTACAGTTAATACAGGTTTGTTTGTTTGCGCTGAACCATCACACACAGAATATATTTGAGAAGTGCTTCCGCTTCCTCCGCTTGCTACCCACCCTGTTGATAATTCAGATACCCACATTTGTTTAGCAGATACATGAGTAATAAAATCAGTTAAACCAGAAGAAGGCAACGTTAATACTTTAGAAGCGTTTTGCGCCCAACTTTGTAAATTAGAAGCAGCAACAGTTTGCATGTTAGTAGTTTGCACATACGAACCAGCGTTGTAACTAGACATAGCAGTTCCATTAACTTTATTGTGTTGTCCAACAAGTAACGTTTCACTTGTAGAACTACTAATAGGATTAGTACCACCAGTAGTTCTATATAACGTTAATGTTGCACTTGTTACGTTAGACCTTACAGCAAGAGCTTCAGCTAATGATGTGCTTGTGTAGCCACCTGTGGTTGAATCGCCACTAAATTCAAGAACAGTTAAGTTATCACCAAAAAAAGTAAAAGGGCTTTCAGTGCCTTTGAATGCTCCAAAACGAACTTTGTTATCTGTTCTCCACTGATTATTACGCCAACCTTGCGAAGCATTGCAAGTAAACGTAAGAGTTACAGGGTCAGATTTAGCCCAGACATCAACCCAAGCACCATCGTGACGAACCTTTACCTTAGTAGGATTAACCCAAGCATCACCATGACGGACCTTAAAAGCTGTACCGTTACTAATCGTAGTCCACGAACCACTGTGACGAACTTTAAAAGTACCCATTAAGCAAGATCAATCCAAATATCCCCATTAGCAACAGCGTCACTACCACCGTTATCGTTACTAGGGTCATTTGTTGAAATGTAAATAATAGCGCCTGTGTTAATATTACCTGCAACGCCTTTACTTGCAGCGCCACCATCACTTTTGTACACACTTACAGGACACGGTATTGCTGTTGCGCTCCACGCAGACTGCCCAGTACCAGTACCAACAAGAACAGTCTTATCAGTAGGAGTCGTATCCCCAATACCTACCTTCTCCTCAATCTCAATAATCGCATCGTTACTTCTACCGTGCATCTCCGCATGGTTAGGGGAGTTCAACGCAGCAGTATTAGAAATAGTCTTAGGAAGACTATCATTAGCGTCTGTATCAAGACTAGATGGAAAATTAGACTCAGGCATTCACCCTCCTACGGAGTCAAATCAATAGTAAATATACCGCCAGCAGCAAACGTAATCGTAAACGTTCCATTACTAGACGAGAAATCAGAACCAAAATCAATATACGCAATCAACGGGTCATCAGTCAAAGAATCATCATAAATCACAGCGCCCCTAGCATTCGTAATAGTTGCAGACGACCACGACGTATCAGCAGCATCAAACTTAATCGTGCCACCTGTCTGAGTTAAAGCTAAACTACTTAACGTGTTACCACCAGCAGTATAGTTAGTTCCAGAAACTTCGTTAGATACATCAGCTTTAAAGTCATGCGCCCCAAAATCAGGAGTGTACGATGATGTAACCAACATAATTTTAATTGTGTCACTATCTAAATCCAACGCCAAAGTATTCTTCAAAGCGTTAAGAAACGTTATTCCATAAAGTCCGCTAGCCATCAGCGTTCTCCTCGTCTGCCACAACCTTCGCCTTAATAGTCTCAGGTGCTATAACTACGTGTACTTGTTCTTCTTCCATGATGTCCAATAATAATCTAATCAAATAAAAAAAGATAGAGGGTAGGCTAACCTCCCAGTAAAGTCAGCCTACCCTACTATTGTTAGGTACTATTAGTTAGTTCCTATTGAGGATGATGTTTCAATCCTTCTGATGGATTCCTCACGGAATCGCTTGTACCCAACTAGATGATACCAACCAACTGTGTTGAGTCGGCGTAGGCTGTCGGTCACAGGACCAAATACTACGCTTGGGTTTTCACCAAATCCGGCTCCTCGGCTAAAGCCTTTAGCTAGAGCCTGCTTACCGCAGATAATTGTTTTGTATTCATCAACGTTAGAAGCACCAGCATCTGCTGTGAGTTCTACACGAGGGGTTTCAATAAAATCAACCCCACCGTAAACACCAATGCTACCATTTCGGATAGCGCCAGCATTTTGCTGGTTTTGGTGTGCGATTACGTCAGTTACCGTAGTAGCATTTCGTAAATCGTAGGAAACGTCAGGATGGATAAATCCAACATAAACGCCACCATTGAACGTAGGTGCAGAATCAGTTCTAAGGTTAGCAACAGCTTTACGGATAAGAGCTGCAGTCATAATATCGGTTGCTGCTAATTCTCCAGTGTTTGTTGCATCGCCACCATATAGAACGTTAGTTCCTTCAGTAAGTTCATCGTGAACAATGTTATCAAGGCTATCAGCCATGTTGTAACCGATAATGTTCGCAGCGTCAGAATCTATATTCAAAAAATGTGTTCCACGGGCTTTAGCGGTTGTCTGTACTGAATTACCATACTCAGCAAGTGTTACCGTAATCTGTGCATCACCCATTGTTGCAGGGGTAACGTCGTTGATTTCGTGTAATGCTGTTGTAGCTTGTGCAAGGTCACTATATTTTGTGAACAAAATAGTAGCGCCAGCATGAGATTGGTTAGTTGACTTAACGTCACACACCATCTCAAACATAGGTTGTGATCGCAAAGCAAAGTAGGCAAGCTGCTCAAAAGCGGCTGTACCAGCACTTGCTAGCGAACTCATTTGTGTTGTTGCCATTAGGCTATTCTCCAATTAAATTTTTGGAGCCTACCTTACGTCATAGCGTTCCAAGTACCGCCGTTAGATTCCCACAGTTGCCGTAATTCGGTTTCAGTATTCGTTTGTTTAATTAAACTCTCAAATTGAGGATCTGCCACAGGACCAGCATCATCACCAGCTTCAGCGATTCTACGCTCCGCCTCTACTTGCGCTGTAAACTGCGCCTGTTGCTCCAAATTAGATGTATCCGCTTGAGCTACCACATTAGATAACCCTGCGCTATTAGCCTCAGCTTGAATTGCATCAACAGTTAGCTCGCCTTCGTAGCCTTTCATAAAGTACTCAGTCATCCTATTGGATGGGTCTAAGCCAGCATCACGAAACACTTCTTTGCGTTGCATCTGTTGAACTTGCGCTTCAAGCTCATCAGCTCTCTTGGCTTTCGCCTCAAGTTCTCTACGCCAATTTGGTTTGGATTCAGTACTAGAAACTTCTTCCGTTTCTGTAGACTCATTTTCCATTATGTCACTCACCTTTACGTACACGCTAACAACGGTGGAATGCTAGCGGAGTTTAATTTTGTGTGAACGGCTCACCCTCTTAGTGGGGCAGATCACATAATCAAATATAAGTAAAATACAGGGTTTTGTAAACAACCTATGACATTTGGGCAGAACCTAACCCAGTAACACCTACTTGTTGAGCAGAAGCACCCATGCCTCCACCCCCAACATTAGCCCTCTTTTGACGCAACCTATTAACCCTAGCGACCATTTCACTATCTAAACCAAAGTTCGCAGAAGCAATCTCATCACTAGATAATCCTTGCGTACCAAGAGTTTCCTCTGTCAAACCAGCAGTTTGCGCCATAGCTAAACTAACGTCACGTTCCTGAACATTCTGATCTACTAACTCCCTAGCAACACCCTTAGATAAGCCTTGCCCAGTAGCTTTTCTAGAAGCTAACGATATGCCAGCGCTTTCAAGTTGTAAGCGTTGCTCAAGAACAGTTACCGCCCTATCAGGGTCTAAATAGTATGCAGTTAAATCAGCGTCATCAATATTATACAACGACAATAACTCTTGTTTTAAATCTTTGTTTGCTTCAGCAGTTGCTTTAGCAGCTAACGCAACACGTTCCTCTACTTCAGTAGCTGAAACATCATTACCTATAAATTCTGCAAAGTCTTCTGGGTCATCATAAAACCTTTCAGGCAACCCATACGCAGCCATAGCCTGCTGATAATCACGTTCTAATTGTATGTAATCATTAACAGAAATAGCAGGCAAACCATTTTCTCGTCGTTTATCCATGCCAGAAAAACGTTCGTTAAATTTAGGTTGGTTACGTAACTGCACAAGAATATCAGAAGCAGTTGACCCTTCAACCCACAAATTCTGAGCAAAACTATACAAATCTTCTAACCCGTAATCTTCTAATATGGTCATCAAAACATCATTTGCAGCCATTAATACTTCACCATTCCAAACTCTTGCGCAATCAATGTAGCTACTTCTCTAGCTTCTAACTCAGCGTTCTTAGTGCCTTGCCATTCAGAGCTTTTCCTAATCTTTGTTTCTAAACCAGACAAACTTATAGGGTTACCGTTCTCATCAGAAAATTGTAGTATGTCTTTAAATTCTTTATACATGTCAACAGGGCGCTCAAGCATATCTTCTATAGTTGTTTTATGCGTAGAAAAATAATCACTTGGCATAATGCCTAGTTCCATTACAGGTCTAGCTAACGCAGGGTACAAACCAACAGCTCGTTGAGCAAATTGTTCTAAAATTTCTGCATCAGATATTTCCCCAGTAAATCGGGCTTCAGCTAAATTTGTAATTTCGTCAGGATTTAAATTAAGATAATAATTATTAGCGTTAGCTCTTAGCCATCTTTCAGTAGACATTAACTCTGTATACTGACCAACAGTTTCTTTCTGTGCCTTATCAGCCATAACAAATTCTTTAACAAACCGTTCATCGCTAACTTTGTTACCACGTGCTAAAAACAATGATTTTTCATCTAACTCATCATCAGTATAAGCAATACCTAACTGCCTTGCTAAATCTTCTAACATCCTTCTAGCAGGCAACAACTCCTCTTCTTTCTGAGGGTCACTCATTCTTTCAAACCGAGTATCAAACTCTCTTTGGAAAGAAGTCGTTGTTTGAAAATAATCAGTAAAAGAAAATAGTTGCTCTACCCTAGCTGGATCATCTAGAATGCCTTGCTGTTGTATGTAATCAACAATGTGCATAGTAGTAACTTTGTTAGGGTCATTAACATCAACAGGTATTAAAAACGGAGTTATCATTCCCGTTGCGTAAATTGGTGCTCTTGACATTGCCTCTGGATTTGAACCAAGACCAATATGAAAATCTAAATTATTAGAATCAAGAAACAACCCATAGCCACCATATTGCTCTAACACCGGATTATCTAAAAATTGTGTTAAATAATTGCGTTCATCGTCATCGTTCAAACCAGCATCTTGCGCCATTTGGCGACCTACATTAAAACCACCAACACTTCTAGAACCAAAATCACCGCCTTTAGGAGGTCCGCTAAACGTAGCAGTAGTAGTGCTTTCCCCAACTACAGGTGCAGCAGTAGAAGTAGGGTTTAAGTTAATCTTTTGAGATTGCACTAGCCTATTTACAGTTGGATGATACGCTAAATGCTTGTTTATACTAACATTATCACCTAACCCATAGTTTTGTGGATTTTGACCTTCAGGGTCAACCATATACTGACCTTCTTGTTTCCTTCTTGTTTCTAAAATTGCTTCTTCTCCAGCTAATTTAGTTCCAGTTGTACCAGCCCAATGTTGTGCTAAAGGCTCGTAATCACCAGACTCAGTAGCTGCAAGAACTTTACGTATAGTTTCAGGACCAGAAGAACCAGCATTGTAAACTAAAGACAAAGTAGAAGCCTGCACAGTTTCAGGCATACTCATAAAAATTTGACGACCAGCAGCTATAACTTCTTCTCTGTCGTTAAAACCATAAACTGTAGTATCCCCATTGCTTTTTACTTCTAGCCGTACAGGACCATCCCCACCTTCATATTTAATAGGAATACCTTTGTCAGGGGCAGGATTATCTCCAAGTCCCCAAGCACTTGCCCAATTATTTTTAAGGCTTTGATCTGCAAATTTTGATATTACATTATTTTCACCATAATGAGTTCGTGCAGATTCACCAAACGCTAACTCAGCATAATAAATTTCTAAATGCGTTTCAAAATCTTGTTCAAATAACTTATACGCAGCATCATCAGGAATACCATTATTAGGACCAGCAATATTGTATGTCTTGCCATCAATAGTTATACTTTCATTTTTAATTTCGTCATCAGAAAGACGATGCCCAAAACCTATTGTTTCAATTCCTTTAGCATCGTCGTAAACAGGATGCAAACCTGTTGCAGCATTGTATTTTTCACCTTCAAATGAAAGAATCAGCGCTTTATGATTATCAAAATTAGAAGATGCAGGAGGAACAGAATCTAAACCTTCCTGTGCAACTTTTACATAATTAGTAGTATCACCAGCTATACCATAATCCAAAGAACCTAGAGCTTGTAAATCTTGTTCAGACATTGCCACGTGCGCTACCCCCCAAAGACCTAATAACATTAACAACCTGCTCAGCAGCGTTAACAGATTCCCTAGCCTGATACCGTTGCGTAACATCCCTACCCAAATCACCTTCAGTAATAGCATCACCAGCTCTTGCAGCTAAATTAATATTAACCGGAGCATTCTCAGATAATTGCAAATCAAAAATCATTTCCATAAAAATATCTTTTTCTCGTTTAGTAGCTTTCCTACCTAACAAATTAACGGAAGCAGTTTCCATAGCATTGAATACGCTAACTTGATCTATCATTCTAAACGCATCATTACGACGAGTTGCTGCTCTTTCTTGCGCAAACAAAGTTCTAATTTCATCACTACTTAAACCTGTTTCATCTGTTTGTACACGTGCAAGAATATTAAAGAATAAAGGCACATCAAACCCACCAGTAAATTGATCTGGCAACAATCCTTGTGGGTCAGCGAATTGTTGTAAATCTGGACCAAATCTTGTAGCTAACCGTACAGCGTTATTTACTGCTTGGTCAAACGCAGCGTAATCTAATTCGTATTCGCCTTCATCTTCGCCTCTTAAAAAAACAGCATCATAATTGTCTTTGCCATATAGCCCGTGATAAGCAAGCTCCATCGCGAAATCAATTAATTCGTCGTCAGTTAATTCAGCAAGTATTTGCCGTACATCACGTTCAGTTTGGCGTGTTCTTTCATTAGTTTCTTCATCATAAATGTATCCAAGAGTAGGTTCTTGCCCTGCCCGTAATGCGGCTTCTTCTTCAGGATCTGTTACGTCGTATACTTCTTCTTCAAAATCAATAACTGCATTCAATAAATTATTAGCCGCATAATTAGCAAACTCTGCATTATTGAATGCAGTACCGTCAGCATTTTTAAATGCCTTGTTTATTGTTTCATTAGCTAACTCATCATTACTTATTTTTAATATTTCTCTATCTAAAAAATCAATCAACCCGTCTGTAATAGAATCTTTACTACCAGCATCACCTAATGATCTTCCATTAAAAGCCGTGAAAAAACTGTCAGCAAACTTTTTAAGTTCGTCATCGCTTAAACTTTGAATATACGTAATAACAGCTAACGCATTAGCTTCTGATAAAAACCGAGGAATATAATTTCCATCGTCGTCTTTGTAATCGTCAAGGTCTCTACTCATAATTATTTGCGTACCAAATCTCTGCTTCTGTTAATAATAGTTCAAGTTCCTGCTCTGGGAATATACCTTTGTCAGTAAAACTTCTAGGAATAGTCCAAGTGCTTTCAGCTACCATATCATTTTGAAAATACCTAATATACGTACTAGCAAACGCAGGTCTATTAGAATAATCAGCTTTCATACCAAGCCAAATTGCACGAAGGTCACTATTTTTTTCATTTGTTATATCTTTGTTTTTTCTTTGAGACAACAAAACTTCTATCATTTGCCTATCGTTAATAAATAAAAGCAAATCACGTGAAGCGCCATTAACTTTCCACGCATCACTCTCATCTTCAAACAAAGCAGCAAACCCTCTATACACCTCACGCAACCTATTATTTGCAGAAAAATCTTCATACGCATCTTTCCACTGAGGGAACTCCCTACCTAACTGGTGCACAAGGAAATCTTTTTGCATTTTCAAATCAAAATTAAACTCATGGTTAATATCGGTATACGCACTATTTAATTGCCCACGCCTATACAACTCATTGTTAATATCCTGCATACCTTCACCATTGTAATAAATAGGATTATCAGCAAGAAGAACACCAGCAACAGGCTCATAATAAAAAGCACTAATCTCTAAACCTTTATCTTCTTTATACGGATACTCTCGCCCAGTCGCAGGGTCTATATACGCTTGCGGAGTATTCTTAAATTCTCCATAATGTTTTTGAATTTGCTCTGGGTCAAACCCACTATCATAAAGATTCCAACCCCTATCCAACATACCTTCATCTAATACTTGATCTAAACTTTTTAAAGACCGCATCGGCTCATTAGAACCAACAAAAAACTCATTTCTTTGCTTGTTATAAACTACAGAACTAAACATTTCATTAGTTGTAGCTCCAACATCTCCTTGCAAAAACGCAGCAATAACCGGATAGGCTTGTATTAATTCTTTATGAGCTTCATACAATTTCCAACCTTCAACAGTAGGAGCTATACCATACGCTGCCCTAGAATCAGTTAAACTTTGCGTTAACCAAAAAAACTCGTCGCCTTCTTCAGCTAAAAATCTGGCATCCGTATAATCTCTACCAGTTAAAATAGGACCATTAACCATTCGTTTATTTCCATCAGGGTCTGTTATTTCTATTCTTGCTGGAAAACTTGCATCAGGATTATCAGGGTCAACAAATCCACGTTCAATATCTTCTTCTAACATTTCGTTATATCTAAGTTTTTTAGCATAAAAAGGAGACATTTGATCTACAGCTATAGGAATATTTAAAGCTGCATACGTTTTAAACCAGCCGAACCCTTGCGCAGCTACGTGTGCGTCACGCATAAGACTATTACGTACTTGTTCATCAGATAAATCTATATACGGATTACTAGAGTCTTCATTGTTTTGCTGTACTTGCGTTAACTTATCTAAAAATATTTGACCAACACGTGTTTCATATTGATTTCCCCTGTATATACCAGTTCTGTACGCTATAGATTCTGTCCACGTAGGCAAAGTTTCTTTAATAAATCTTTCATACCAAGGACCGCTTTGCACCCCATAAGGAAACATAAACCCAAACACATCTTCAAGTTCAGGGTCTGCATACATTCCTTCTTGAATAACGAAGTTCACTAATGGACCTGTGCTTGGCAACGGACTTGATGTAACTAACGAAAATAAACTATCAGTATCAAACGCTATAGGATTTTCAGTCGCTAATTTAGTTATACTTCCAAACGGACCAAACGTCAATTTATCACTATTAAGCAACTCTTTAAGAACAGGAATATCATTTAAAATACTTTCACTAAAATTAAACACTAATTTTTTTTCACCAAAAGCGTCTTTCTCTGTTGTCAATCCAAGAACAGGTGCTTGTATATCGCTTGTAAATAAACGTATACCTCTAGCAATATACACAGGATTATCAAACGCTAACGAAGCCCACCTACCAATAACTTCTTGCCATGCGTTAAAGAACGGTGACGCAAACCCTAACACTTCCGCAAATCTTGTATGCTCAACTAACTCATACATAACTGTACGTGTATCTTCTAACGCTCTGCGCCTAGCGATAGCTTCCATTTCAGTTTTTTGTCTAGGCGTAAACACATAATTATCATCAAAGTTTTTATACGCAGTAGTTTGCTCTAACAAATATTCTTTATATTTACGATTGTAAAAAGGATGCCTTGATAACGCATCAGAAGGCATTGTGCCAAGAGTTTCAAACATGCTGTCAGTAAATTTTCTAAGACGACTTACTTGTTGTCTAACTACATTAGCTCTGTCAAGAATACCTTCTGTTCCGTTATGTTTAGCAAAATTTTCATACATGCCTCCATCCATAGTTCTAATAACATTAACAACTTCATTAAAGTTTACTGAACTATCTAAACCTAAATCACTTTTAAATTTCGGAGAATCAACGATGGTTTGTATATCTTCCCATTTAACAGCCTCACCTGAAGCAGCTTTCCTACGCAATCCTTTAAATATGCGATCTGGCAATATGTGATTAGCGTCTAAAACAAACCTTGTAGAAATATGGTGAATGTAATCATCCATAGCAACTTTAGGAATAGTTATATCAACAGCTACATCTTCTAAAATATTTGGATTGTTTTTAAAAAACTCTTCTACTTTTTGTATACGTTGCGCTACCGGCAATTCAGTATCAAAAACAATATTAAAAATTCTTTGTTTAGCAGGGTCAGGGCTTTGCCATTGCTGCCAATGTTCAGTAAAAATATCATTCCGTTTTGCAACATCACGCACATCTACAAAATCGTAAGTCGTAATTGGACCTTTACCCTCCAACTCCAACAACTCTCTAGTATGCGCACTATAAATACCTTGCATAGCAGACTTATCACTTCGCCTAGCAGAAATTTGGCTAGCGTTCATTTGTTGATGCGCCATAGTATCACCCATAGCGTTTTGAAAAACATTATCCCCAATGCGTACAGTAGGCGCATCATTAAGCACAGCATACGTATCAGCTATTTCAAAAACATCAACAATATCATCAACATTTTTAAGGTTAAATCCTTCACGATTACCTGCTTCTAACAAACGTTGTTTAGTTAATTCCCCCTCAAATAACGCTCTATCAGCTAATTCATTCCAAGCCGGATTATCAGGGTCAGCTTTGCGTAACAACTCTCTACCAATAGTATAATAAGATTTACTCATTGTGCCAGCAGCTTTACCAGACATGTAATTATTTAAAGAGTTATACCTATGAGATCGATATTTTATAGCATGATATACTCCTGCCACTGGATGCACTAACCCACTCATAGCTAATCTAGCTGCTGCGCCGCCAGCAGTTTTAGTTTTGTACGTTAAAGTATTAGCGTTTGCAACGCCTTCTTTAATAAGTTGCTCATAAGACAAACCATTTTTTTCTAACAACGCAACTTTATCAGCAAGCTGCGCATCTTTAGCAACTTTAATTTTTTTATCTTTTAATTTTTTACTAGCATAAATATCCAGCCAATCATCCCTAACTTTTGCGCCTTTAGCAGCTTGGTCTTGAAGCAAAGTTCGCCAATTACCTTTAGCTTTAGTTAACGTTTCTAACGCACCAAACACAGCAGCAAACCGCAACTGCTCATCAGCACCAACCACACGCATAGCCCAACGAGGCGTTAACAAAACAGAAGCAGTCCAAATAGGTCTAATCGTTGCATCTATACCCGTTGACACAGCCTTACGAGCTGTTCTAACCATCATGCGAGGATTATACGCAATATCATAATTTTTAAATACGCCGTTTTCGTGTTTGCCTACTCTGTTGATAGCATCCTCTAACAAATCCCAACGAGGCATCGGACTACTTTGCGCCATTTGCGTAGGAGTTACACCATGATGCGCTTCAGCCAACAAACTACCGTCAGGACCATAAAAAACAAAAGTAGTAGCCTCTTTCTGATTACCACTTTTTCTAAGAATTGTTTTGTCATCAGTGCTAAACACAGGCTTGTAACTAGAATCTACAGCATTCCCATTACGAAGCATCTCATCATACTCAAGTTTAGAATTTGTTAACTGATCGTACAAACTAAAAACTTCATTGCTATCTTTTTGAGTAAATTTAATATTTGTTTCGCTTGCTATTAACTCATCAGCACGATCACACAACAATTTAATAGTTCTATCATAAAGTTGTTTACGTTGCCCTACAGTAGCGTTACGAGCAACTAACGAAACATATTGCCCATTAAGCGATTCAGCTTCAGCACGTGTAAGTATTGGTTTGCCATGAATAGCAAACTTATTAGCATCAGCTAGCATTCTTTCAAATTGTTGGCTTGCTTGCACACGATCATAATGGTGCATTACTCGCTGACTAACTTGTTGCGTAAAATACGTTAACCTTTGAGAACCTAAAGGTTTTAACGTAGAAGGAATAGGCAACACATCCACTAAAAAATCATCTGAAATGCCTACTCGGTTACGTAACTTTTGTGCATTTAAAGCAGCAGCTTTAGAGTACGCATTCCCACTAAAAGGTTTTACAAGCAAATTAGTAGCAAAATCTTTAACGCCACCAAACACTTCACCAGTTAACGTATCCCGACCCATACGAGGAAAATCTGTAACAGTCTGAGCGCCTGTACGCAAACTTGTATCAGACATTCGTAACGGAGAACCAGTAAATTGATCTACATAATCCACACGCACGTTACGTGCAGCGTAATCTAACACATCAGCAAGAACAATTTTATCTAACGCTATATCTTCAAACGTAGCTATTTTGTTCATATCTAACCGAGTGAACCCTGTTTCAAACGGACCGTTAACAACTTGTTTTGCAATAGACTCTCTTAACGTAGCCCTAAAATCAAAAAGCGCAACCCAATCAGTGTTTGTTAAAACCTCATGTTCCTTCATTAAATTAGTTTTTAATTTTTGTGATTGTTTTCCAAGAATAGTATGTTCAGCATTAGCTACTAACAAATCTTCTTGTTTAGAAAAAATAGTTTCAGCTAAATCAGAAGGCAAACCTTTTTCTGTCATTTCTTTTAACTGAGCTTTAAGTTTTTTAATTTTTTGTTCTTCTTTAGGAATAGTTTTTTTATCAACTGGAGATTTATTTGTTTTAGTTTTTAATTTATTTACATCTTTTGTACGTTCTACAATTTCTTTTTTTAAATCATCAATATTTTTTGAAGTTCCTCGTAAAGTTTCTAATTTCTCTAATTCATCAGTTAACTTAACAGCGTCTTCACCAGCAGCAACACTTCTTGCTTGCAACGAATTAACTTCCTCAAGTAAATCAAAAAAATCACCATCAACTAATTTATTAAACGCTGCGCCAGCATTACCCATAGCTTCAGCAGCTACAGCAGTATCACCCAACACAAACCGTAACGTCTTAGCCCTAGCCGCAGAAGTAGCGCCTCTAGCAACCAAATACAACGCTTCAGCAGGCAACTTCTTAGCTTGCCTTCCAGTCAACGCAGCACGCAAAGCACCAACTCTTTTATTAATTAACGCATTATCGCCTTCACTAGCTAAATGCGTTAACGCATACTGAGGACTAAACTCATCCCCACGTGCAGCGTTTTCAATAACTTCATCCAACGCTTGCCACGTTTTAGAACCAGTTAAAGCTCTCGCACGATATTGAAAACTAGTCCTAGCTAACTGATCATAATTTAACGCTAACTTTTCTCCACCTATTGTTATTAACTTAGGTTCAGGCAAATCAGCAGTAAACCCAAAACGTTTAGATTGTTTTGTAGGTTTAACAGTATGCCAACCAAATCCGCTTTCTCTAATAATATGTATTTTGCCAGTAGGAGTTACTTTCCTAACTCTAGCGTTACTAGCTAAAACATCTTCAAACGAAACATGTTTAATATCTAAAGGAGTTCCAGCTAACCCAGTGCCTTTACCAGTTTGTGTAGTAACAGGTCGCATAATAGCGCTAGTGCCTCTAGCTAACGAAACTCCTTTGCCTACTACAAGTAACGGGTCTAAAAAAATTTCTTGCAGAAAATCAGCGCCACCTGATAACACATTAAAGTACAATGTTCCTTCTAACGCATTGTATTGATAATCGTTAAAAGGGTCTATGCCAGAGTACAAAGATGCAAAGGCTTGCCCAAATGAACGTTCTTCTTCTCCATAAGCTACAGCGTATGCTTGTTTATATGTGTCAGCGTCAAAATAATTTAAAATAGGTATTCTATCAGACCAACTAAAATTACTATCTGAACTTATACGTTCTATTTCTTTATCACTAAATGGATTGTATTTAATGTAACCTTTATCGGCTTGGTCTTTATAAAAATCAGAAAGACCATTATACCAAATAGCTTCTTCTTGATCGTTGCCAGATGCAAGCATAGTAAAAATAAACGCACCTGTATCATCAATAACTTCAATAGTGTCTAAGTATGAATTCCATAAAGGCTCTCTTGCGTAGCTTGGAAGAACTTTAGTTGAGCCACCAAGCAGACCATACTTACCTGATAACCAACCAAAATTACTTTCTCCACCTAAACCTAACGTATCTCTAAAAAAATTTTCCCTCATCGCTGTAAGAGAAGCATCTTTAAATTCGTCAAAGTCTCCTTTTTTAATAGCATTATACGAACCAATAAGAATTTCTCCTCCTGATTCAAACCCTTGAACAACAGGATTTAAAACTGCACTATAAGCTGCACCTGAAAGACCTTTAACAGCTTCTACACCATAACCAACAAGAGAATCACCTTGTTCTTCTACCCAATCAATTAAACCCATTATTTAATTTTCTTCTTGTGTTGTTTTAAAAGAAGAAACACTACGTTTCAAATCCATAACAGCACTACGTATTTTTGCACTAGAATCATAATCAGAAGCCATACGCTCTAACACAGGCAACAAATTAATAATTTTAGTTTGCTGCCGTTTAGTAAAAACATCATTACCCATACTATTAGACGGCGCATACCCTTGTTCCATAACAGACTCAGCAGGTCGCTCAGTTATTCTACCAAAAGGTTTTTCACCAGCTCTCATCGAAGGAATAGCAGATTCAGAATCTTCTATATTAGGTAAAGGAACAACAGTTTGAGCATCCTCTTGCATTTTAGCTTGCCCATATTGTTGCCCTCTAACAGCTTGAACTTTTTGTCCTCTACCTTTACGTGGCATTACAACGCTCCTAACAATTGACGCAACCCAGCAGCTCCGCCTTCAGCAGGAGGAGGTGCTGCCATAGCTTCTGCACCTGCACCGGCTTGAGCTATACCGGATTGCGCTTCAGGGGATGTAGGCGAAACCATAGTAGCTTGCCTTTCTTGCGCTTCACGCTGTACTTTTTCAACAGCCGCAGCGAGTTCAGCTTTATCTGATTTAACAAGATCAATAATACGAGCAATATCCGCAGGCGGTATTGCCCCTGTTGCTGCTTGTTGTTGCAAACCAGACAACAAACTTTGCTCTAACTGTTCAGCAGTAACACAATCACGTTCTGCTTCAACATCCTCAACAAGAGGGTCTATTTTCATAAACGATTCTTTTGACATCGTTCCCATTGAAAGCCTTTGACCACCAGCAATAACAAGATTGTTAATGTCAGCCCCAGCTTGGCTATAAGATACCACGTTGTCATCCGTTGTGAAGTGTTTGTTTGGGACATAATCTACCTTACCTTTAACTTTACCCATAGAAATATAAAACGATTTAGACTTATTGCCAGCGTATTCTTTAGCCATAGCAATAGCTATTTTGTTTTCAGCTTCTAATGAACGAGCAAGTATTTTTTGTGACTCTTGCACAGCAAAATCAACAACCGCAGATAACACAGCGTCGCCACGACGACCAGTACGGATATTACTTGTAGACTCGCCACCAAACTCGGCAGGCACACCAGCAGTTAAACGTTGCGCTCTTTCCAAACGATCAATAGCAGGGTTCGTCATAAACCCTACATTTAATTGCATGTCTCTTAAGTCACCGCCACGGATAACACCAACCTCACCAGTTAAACCATTCGCAGGATTAATAATGCTAGGTTGCTCACCAGCACGACCCACTAACCATGTATCAGGAAAAATACCTTTTTGCACAGCTATAACTTCTAACGCCATGAGCTTAGCTTGTTGCTGATACATTCCTAGTATGCCGTCAAACTGACCGTTAGGTTCATCTAACGAAATACGTTCAGCCATAACAACAGGACAAATATTTGTAGGGTTTTGCACACGTTCTAACTCAGCTATAACAGGTTCAGTATCACCAGAGCCAATAGTATGTGCAGGATTACGCAACGCTACAAGCACATACTCTTTATGGTCAACATACTCAATAAGTTCAACAGCTTTATGCGTATCATACGGAGCATCAGCAACGCCAGCAAACCGCAACGCAGCATCAGGATAATGCCTACGTATCCAACCAAACGAACGCTCATAACCAAACACACAATCCGAAGGACTCATACCATCAGAGCCACGCAAATTAGACGGATACGCAGTTAACGGATCACGCACATGCCATGTAGGGCAACCCTTTTCCATATCAAACCGAACCTGCACAATCGTATTGTTGTAACCAATCAAATGCCTTGCACGTTTAGCAAGCTGCATATCTATACGAGAATTTTGCCACCAACCAAACAACGCTTTGCGACGAATAGACGCAAACTTTTGCGCTTGCTTAGATGACTCATCTTCAGGTGGGCAAACAATATCAGGAGTAACAGACGCTATACGCATAGCAGTTTGATCTAAACCCTGCGCCAACAAGTTAGCAACAGAAGAAGCTTCAGTAGAATCTATTTCAGGCAACGGCACAATAACATCACCATTGTAATGGTCACGTATCAAACGCATTTTTTCTTTTACACCAGCATGGTTAGATGAACGGGTGTAGTACAGGTCTACAATTTCTTCTGCTGTTTTCAATGTATTAACTTTCTGTTACCCAAGTTGGTCGCCACTGTCTAATAGGCTCAGACGGAGGCACGTACAATTTATTAAGATTATGTTCTACGAACCATTGTGCCATCACACAGTCATCAGTTCTAGACCCTGTGCCTTCTGGATTCCATTTTGTTACTTCATTAATTAAAAGCAACGAATGAGGTCTAGCATCAGTATGCTGTTTCCCAGCAAGCCTAATACGACCCAAGCGATACAACGGTGCAAGCATTTGCACACCATACTTAGGGTCACCTTTATTTCTAGAATGCGTGTAATGCGGAATAAGCTCTACACCACGCAACGCAGACCACCGCCGAAAATGATCGTACTGCAAAATAAACTTTTGAGCAGCGTTAGCCTCAACTATCCAATGCGTAATCGGGTGACCAATATCGTTACTTATTTGCCACCACTCTTCAGCTATACCAGTAAACCGTTGCGTATCATGGTTCCAATCAAGAAACGACGGAGCATCCATTTTCTTTCTATACGACTCTAACAAATACCTGTACTCTGACTCAGGACAATACGCCCAACATTGCAACGCCCAAAAATTAGACGGAGAAGGGTCCGCAGACGCTATAACCATAACTTCGCCAGCTAAATACTTTGGCACTTCCCACAAGTCACGGTCTTTGTCCCAACAACCAATATACTCCACACCATTATCGCCTTGCCCCCCACTAATCCATAAAGGGTCTACAAGCACAGACGCAGGGTCAGTGTCTTCCTGTTGGTACAGTATTTCGTAACGGTCAGGTGTTTGCGCTTTAACATGTCGTATACGTCGCCACGGCAACCTACGAGGATACAACAAACAACCTTCAGGATACGCAACATCACTAGGCTTATGCAAATGATCGCACCTATCATCATAATGCGCTTTAAATTTAAGATGCGTATACTTACGTTCACCTTCCGTATCTACTTTATTTTCATCAACTTCTTCAACATCGTCTTCCTCATCAACAGGCGCAAACTTATCTAACGCATACCTATAAATATCATCAGAAGCCATACGCTGCCCCTGCAATATAAGCAACCCAGCAGGCTCTAACCGTGTTTCAGCTACCTCATCCCACCAACGATACATGTCAGAACGAGACTCAGAGTTACGCATCTTGCGAGGGTCCCAAACATCATCCCAAATAATAAGATCAAAACGACCACCAAGAAACCCAGAGTCCATACCAAACGCAGACCACGACGGTTCTTTCTGCGATAACGGCACATCACCTTGTTGCACTACAGTAAATGCTTCAGCACGCCAAATTTCTTTAGCGTCAGGTTTAAACTGCCCAAAGTCTTGTTGCATAGTACGTTCAGCATCAACTGCTAACCCTAACTTAATGTCGTTTAGCTCAGCACGGGCAACATGCTCTCGTTCAAACTCCGCTCTCAAACGCCGTGTATACCATTCAGCGAGACGTTGGGTTGAGGAACCGAGCATCCCTCTAATGGCTCTGTTACGAACCGTTGCCCATGCTGGCAAAACCTTAGCAAAAAAAGTAGATTTTCCACTTCCAGGTGGTGCATTAATAACACAATATTCTTCTAATGGTGTTTCAAATAGTTCAAATATCTTTTCTGTAGCTTCTATTTGCCACGGCTGCAAAACAATACCAAAATAACGCAGCGCAAATTTTTCAATATTATCCCAACACTCTTGAACTTCTTCAGGCAATTCTTTATACGTGGGTATAGTAGATACACCTACACGTTCAGTTTGCTCCTTAGCAACAACATAGTTGCGTGTAGACACACGCCCAGACTCATTGTCTCTAGCTGAATGATAATTAACACCAGCCTGTTTAGCAGCCTGATACATACTTAAACTGCGACGCAGCAATAAATACTCAGCCCACTTTTCTACAGGTGTAGCTTTACCAGACCCCATTTACCACTTAGTCTTGTTAGCCCAATATGCAGCAGAACAAACCCCTTTAGATATATTCTTTGCATGACGAGCTTTAAATGCTTTACGCCGAGCTTTTTCTTTAGCTGTTTTAGGATTCTTACCAGCACCCTTAACACCCTGCTGACCAAAACGAATAACCTTACCGTTCTCACAACCCTTACCCTTAGCCACAACAACATGCGACTTCGTAGGATGATTAGGCGTGCGCTTAACTTGGTTATATTTAGATACACCAATTTTAGCTAAACGAGAATCTTTTTTCTTAGCCATTACTTTTTCTTTGCAGTCCTTTTAGCTTTTCTAAAAGCAGCGTCAGTAGGAGCACCTTTCTGACCTTTTTTACGCATAGGTTTACCGCTTTTTCTGCGCTTATGAATATTTGCATACAAACCAGATTTAGCCATTACATTTTTTTCCTTTTCTTTTTCTTACCACCATTTTTTTTCTTAGGTGGTCTACCAACCTTACTACCGTATGTACCCTTACCGTATGGCATAATACTCTCCTTACTGACAACTCTCACAAATGTCAGGATTTTCTAAGCCACACTCTAGCAGCTCATCATCAACATCATCAACTATTTCATCAAAATCTTCACAAAACACAAAAAACTCCCAACACCATGTTGTAACTAAATACCCGAAAGGGTATCCTAACCCATACCTAAAAACAAAAAGGGGATTGTGGACCCTTGACCAACCACAACACCGCCTGTAAGCAGCGCCCGACTAACCCTCGGTGAGTCACCCGTCAGAAGGGTAACGGTCCCCTGTGACAACGCAAAAAGGAAATGAGCGCACAGGGGCGTAACGCACAGGACAAAGCGATTACAAGGTCAAAGCAACCCCAATGCTTGGGAGGTTCCCAAGGGAAACTACGCCCCAAAACAAATCAACCAAACACCAACAAACAAAACACCCAAACACACACAAAAAAACACCCCCACAACACACAAACCACTAAACCAAAACCCCCAAAACACCGTATATACACAGAGGAGG
>TARA_R100001463_G_scaffold54660_3_pt1 | contig 20387 bp, 20 predicted proteins | sample TARA_R100001463 | Tara Oceans TARA_R100001463 (sample SAMEA2622242) | marine metagenome | biome: marine biome (ENVO:00000447); feature: deep chlorophyll maximum layer (ENVO:xxxxxxxx); material: "saline water (ENVO:00002010), including plankton (ENVO:xxxxxxxx)" | depth 40 m
GTTAGAGAAACAGCTGAAGACGTGTCCCAGAACTACGGATATAAATTTGGACAAGAAGGTGAGACATACAACATTGTTGCCGCTCACGGATACTTTGGACGTTTGATTTTCCAATATGCTTCTTTCAATAATAGTCGGGCTCTTCATTTCTTTCTTGCTGCTTGGCCAGTCACTTGCATCTGGATTACCTCCATGGGAGTTTCTACGATGGCATTTAATCTTAACGGATTCAATTTTAATCAGTCCGTTAATGCTGCAAATGGAGCCGTTATCCCAACTTGGGCTGACGTATTAAACAGAGCTGATCTCGGTATGGAAGTTATGCATGAAAGAAATGCACATAATTTCCCGTTAGATTTAGCTTCAACTGAAACTCAAGAAGTTGCATTGATAGCACCTGCTATCGCCTAAGTCCACGTCCGTTCATCCCCCATTGGGACGCATGAAACCAAGGCATGGAACGGGGTCTTGGTACTTGAGGTTTATTATGTCTCCAATAGAATTACAAGCTCGTGTTCAAGAACAAGAGATTTTTAAAAGAGAACAAAAACTCAAATATCGTGGCATCACTTATTACAAATCATACAAAAATTAAATGAAAAAACTTGCACTTGTCCTAGCGACCACTCTCGCTTCTACACCTGCAATGGCTAGACCATATGTAAATGTAGAAACTAACGCTTCATATACTGGCTCTGATTACACATCAAGAGCTACAGATCTACACATAGGTTATGAGAATACACTTGGTTCTTTTGACTGGTATGTACAAGGCGGTAAAACAATTAATGCTGCAGATGGTGTTGATTCTGATTCAAATTGGTCTGGTAAAGTGGGCGGCTCTGTAGCTGCTACGGAAAAGCTTGGTCTATATGGTGAGCTAGCTTTCTCTAATATTTTCGACGAAGACACAGATAATGGTTGGGGTACAAAGCTTGGTGCTAAGTGGTCATTCTAATGTCACAACAACAAAACCAAGCACGCGCATTCGTAACGCGCCTAACACCCGAATCTGAAGAAATTGAAGAAAAGAAAAAAGAAGAGGACGTTGAATACGACTCTCTTGAAGAAGCTCTTACAAGTTAATGGATATTGGGTAATCTGCTTTGCAGTCCTATTTCTATTTGCTGGTATTGAGTGGTCTCATGTTATCTACCACCAACATATACAAAATGAGAACACAATTACTAAATGCTCTTAAAGCACATGCTTCTGGGGAGATTGCAAAACATCTAGCAAACGTTGAGGTTTACTTACACAATCCTGTTGGGATTGGTGAGCACTCTGACGTAACAGAAGCAATAGGTATTGAGCTTGATAAAGTTGCTCGTTACCATGATCAAGTAGAAGTAATAAATAAATATTTAAAATAAAAGGAAAGGGAGCACCTCAGAGTCGGACTCCCTTTTCATTTGGCTTTTAGCCCTGTACGCAGGATACCTATTAGCCGTCATGACGGTGGGATAGACCACACAAACGTCCAAAAAACGTTTAATTCTATTTGCGCAAAGGATCATTTATACCTTCAAACTTTTAAAAATATAGAAAAATGGCTCAACAGCAAACAGACGCTTCAGCGTCGTTGACCCGAGCAGGTCAAGCCAATAGCACAGGTGATGCCCGTGCCCTTTACTTGAAACTTTTTAGTGGAGAGATGTTTAAAGGGTTCGAGCACCAGTCAATTGCGCGTGACCTTGTAATGAAGAGAACCCTTAAGAACGGGAAATCTTTACAATTTATCTACACAGGACACACCAAAGCTGAATTCCATACACCGGGAAACAGCATACTTGGTAACTCCGATGGAGCACCTCCAGTAGCTGAGAAGACTATCACATGCGATGATCTCCTTATCAGTTCAGCTTTTGTGTATGAGCTAGACGAGACACTTGCACATTATGAGTTGAGAGGAGAAATATCTAAGAAGATTGGATATGCACTTGCTCAGAAATATGACCGACTAATCTTACGTGCCGTAACTCGCGGTGCAAGAGTAGCTAGCCCAATCACGAAATCTAATTTCGTAGAACCCGGCGGAACTCAGATCCAAGTTGGAGCTGGTTCTGATGCTGACGACGCTCTTAACGCAGGTAAGCTTGTAACTGCATTCTATGATGCAGCTGCAGCTCTTGATGAAAAAGGAGTTAGTGGTGACGGCAGAGTAGCTGTTCTTAACCCAAGACAGTACTACGCTCTTATCCAAGACGTTGGTTCAAACGGTCTCATTAATAGAGACGTACAAGGTACAGCCTTGCAGTCTGGTAACGGCATCATTGAGATAGCTGGTATCAAGATCTTCAAGTCTATGAATGTACCTTTCTTCAGTAAGTATGGTACTAAGTATGCTCCAGCATCTAGTCCTACAGCTGGTACTGACCCAGCAACAGTAGATCCCGGTAACACAGGATCATTTGTTGGAGAAGCCACTGAAGATGCTCGCAGTTCCGTAACTGGTATTAACAACGATTACGGTAATGCAACTTCATTCGCCAACTCATGCGGACTTATCTTCCAACGTGAAGCCGCTGGTGTTGTCGAAGCAATAGGTCCACAAGTACAAGTAACCTCTGGTGATGTTTCAGTCATCTATCAGGGTGATGTGATTCTTGGAAGACTTGCTATGGGTGCAGATTATCTAAACCCTGCAGCTTCTGTAGAACTATTCGCTGGTACTACAACTAAACCTGCTGCTTTCTAAATTCAGTGTTTATACGGGGGGTCTTTGTACCCCCTTTTTTTATGCAATAAATTATGACGACTCCCACTACTATTGATACCGATACCGAACTATCCGCAGTTAATTCAATACTGGGAGCTATCGGTCAGTCCCCAGTTACAACATTAGGGACAGTAACTTCAGATGTAACTAACAGTGCGACTGAGATAGCTAACACTTATGCCAATCCAGAAATAGCCTTAGTATATAACTTACTAACTGAGTGCAATAAAGATATTCAAAATGAAGGTTGGCACTTCAATACAGAAGAGCATGTAAAAGTTACACCTGATGCAAATAAAAATATCTTGCCACCAACTGATGCTTTGAGGTACGACCTACATGAAGGTTTACAAGATAAGCAAATGGATGTTGTTACAAGAGATGGAAAACTATATGACCTTGTTGAACATACAAACGAGTTTGATAAAGATCTATTTATAGATGTAGTTACTCTTTATAAATTTACAGATTTACCAAGTGTCTTTCAAAGATACATTATTAAATCTGCAGCCGTAAGAGCAGCTACTCAGTTAGTTAATAACCCACAACTCGTACAACAACTACAGATAGAAGAAGCAAAAGCTAGAGCTTCTTGTATGGAATATGAATGCAACATGAGTGATGCAAGCTTCTATGGCTTGCCACATGAAAGTGCATATAAATCTTATCAGCCATTTCACGCTTTACATAGATAATGACAAGTGTTACTCAGACAATACCTACTTTAACCGCTGGTATTTCACAACAACCAGATGATTTAAAATTACCGGGACAAGTTTCTTCAGCTAAAAATGTATTGCCTGATGTAACTCTCGGATTGATAAAAAGACCCGGTAGTAAATTTATAGCTTCATTAAGTGATAACGGGACATCTGCCTTAAACTCCTCCACTAATGGAAGATGGTTTAGTTATTACAGAGATGAAACTGAACAATATATAGGACAGATCACTAGGGCAGGTGATGTCAATATGTGGCGTTGTAGTGACGGTGCATCAATGACTGTCAATTATGATTCTGGTACATCAAGTGCGTTAACAAATTATTTAACTCATACAGATGACGAACAGCTACAAACTCTAACTTTAAACGATATTACTTATGTAACTAATCGTACTAAGACTGTAGCTATGACAAGTACAGTTGAAACAGCTAGACCACCGGAAGTATTTTTAGAATTAAAAAGAAAATCATATGCCTCACAATATTCAGTAGATTTATATGACAGTACAAGTACAACAACTGTTTATACTGCCACTAGAATAGATATAGACAGAGAGGTAGATAGTGGTAATAGTTGTACAAGTGATGGACAAACATTCGCACCATCTGGAACAGAACCCGGTACAGGGAGTTATACAAGCTGGTGTTACAACACAAATAATCCCCAAGAAGATGGGATGTGCCCCAATGTAGCTGTACGTATATTTTCTATAAGTAACGGTGATTCTGGAATTGCAGCCGATAAAAATAATATCGCTCATACATATTCAGTTACAGCTAATGGTGGAAGTGCTAGTGATCGTAAAGATTTAATATTTAGAATTGATACCACTGGACAAGCTTTACCCGAAAGTGATGTAGGAAATCCAAAATATACTTGTCGTTATAGAACACAAGTTGAATTATTACATGGTGGACAAGGTTGGAGAACTGGTGATTTCTTCTATGTCTGGATGGAGAATGCTAAGTATAAAATTACAGTTAAAGATCATAGTGAATCTTCTGTTAAAGCAAACTTAGGTTTAATACGTCCTACACCAACAGCTTTCGATACTCAAACAACAGTTACTACCGATTCAATTCTTGGTGGTATACGTAAAGATGTTATTGCCACAGGTAATTTTAGTGATGCTAATGTTCAAACTATTGGTAATGGTTTGTATATAACAAGAGCGTCAGGTTCCTTTAATGCGGCTTCTTCTGCAAGTGAGTTATTAACTGTTGTCTCTGGAGAAGTTAATGACGTTGCTGAATTACCACGGCAATGTAAACACGGAATGATAGTCAAAGTTGCTAACAGTACAGCAGAAGAGGATGATTATTTCGTCAAATTCTTTGGTCATAATGACAGAGATGGTGAAGGTGTTTGGGAAGAATGTGTAAAACCCGGAGAAAATATTCAATATGACGCAGCTACATTACCTATTCAAATACAAAGGTTAGCTGATGGCACATTTAAAGTTGAACAGATATCTTGGACTAATGCACTTGTTGGTACTACTGGAGAAAATGGAACTAATCCACGTGGAAGTTTTGTAGGATCCACTATAAATAAGCTTTTATTTTTTAGAAATAGATTAGTTATTTTAAGTGATGAAAATGTCATCATGTCTCAACCCGGAGATTTTTATAATTTCTGGGCTAAAACTGCTGTGACATTCTCGAGTTCAGATATGATTGACTTATCTTGTAGTTCTGAATATCCAGCTATTGTTTATGATGGTATACAAGTTAATAGTGGTTTAATTTTATTTACTAAAAATCAACAGTTTATGTTGACAACAGATAGTGATGTCTTGTCATCTAATACAGCCAAAATAAATTCTTTATCATCTTATAATTTTAATATTAAAAGTAATCCAGTTTCACTCGGTACAACTATTGGTTTCTTAGATGATGCTGGTAAATACTCCAGATTCTGGGAAATGGCTGGAGCACAAAGAGAAGGTGAGCCACAAATAATAGAGCAATCAAAAGTTGTTAGTAGATTATTTGATAAGAATATAACGTTGGTTGCAATCTCTAGAGAGAATGGATTAATTCTGTTTGGAGAGAAAAATAAAAATATCTTATATGGTTATAAGTATTTTGATGTAGGTCAGAAGCGTATACAGCAAGCATGGTTTACATGGGAGCTAACAGGAACTATCCAACATCATTGTGTACTAGATGATTCTTTATATGCAGTAGTCAGAAACAACAGTAAAGATCAACTGCAAAGAATTGATTTAAAACTTGATACTTCATCCAATACAATTGTTGATGATGACATTATTTATAGGATTCATTTAGACAATATAGCTTCTGTGACAACGGCATCTAATACCTATAATGCAACAACAAATAAAACTACTTTTGCTAAACCAACCGGGTTTGAAAGTACAAATCAAATTGTTGCTATTGACATAGATTCTGGTAATAACATTACTAGGTATGGAGCGGCTACGGTAAATGGTAGTAATTTAGAGCTTGATGGTGACTGGAAAAGTGAAACGTTTAAGATTGGTTATCTATTTGATATGGAAGTAAAGCTACCAACTTTTTACTATAAAGTTACCAGTGGCAATGAACAGCGTGTACAACAAAATAACTCTCTTATTCTGCATAGACTTAAAGTGTTCTTTGGTACTAATGGTTTATTTAAAACTAAATTAAGTAGAACAGGTCGAGCTGATTATGAACAAACTTATGAATCTACAACTGCTGATACTACTCAAGCCAATGCTATAAGTTTTTTACCTGAGAAAGTCCAAAATGTACCAATCTATGATCGAAATACAAACGTAACTATAACTATATCGTCATCTCATCCTTCTCCAACGACATTATATTCATTGGCATGGGAGGGAGACTTAACTAATAAAAATTATAGAGTTGTCTAATTTCAAATTAAAAAAATTGACCTATAAGGCGGCTATTCATGTCGCCTCCAATTTATTACCTGCTGACTTTAAAGAAGTTACAGAGGGTCATGGACATGATCCTATGGTGGCTATACCCTTAGCTTCTGCAAATATCGAGTCAAAGTATATAGAGCTTTACGGTGAAATTGCTGCTGTAGCAGGGATTTATCCTACAGGTCAAATATGGATGTTATGTACAGATGTAATTTATAAATACCCTTTAACTTTTTCTAGAGGACTTAAAAGGTATTTAAACACCCGTAAAGAAAAAAAATTGTGGAATATAGCTGATAAAAGAAATGCAGTCCACTTAAAACTACTTAGGTTTTTAGATTTTCAATTTCTAGGAGAAAGATCTCATGGACCTAACAACTTACCCTTTATAGAATTTTGCCGTGTGCAGTCCAACAGCAGTCGGAGTCGGGACATTCGCTCAAGGAGCAATAGGAGCATTCGGAGCATCGAAAGCAGCTAAAGCCCGTAATACCGCTAGACAAAGACAATGGAAAGCTCAAATGGAATCTCGCAAGAGAGAGTGGTATCAATCACTTAGCATTTGGGGAGCCAAACGAAATAAGTATTTTAAAGATTTAAATGAAAATGATCTTGCCGCGCAACGTGGTTATGACCAAGCACAGCAAGGTTTAAATGCTCAGTATGCAGCTTCAATACAAGCTAATGAAGGTGCATTAATTAAATTTATGCAAAAGCATGGAAGATTAACTGCGTCTGGAAGAACAGGTAGATCAATCAACCGAATAAACACATTAGATATAGGTGCATTAGAAAGGTTTGCTGGTAGACAATCTTATGCTGTATCTCAATCTCTTGAATCATTTAATCAAAATGTACAAGATATTAGTAGACAACAGAAGAGTGCAAGAAGCAAATTATTTTCTGAAGTGGCATTTGAACCTGTACCAGATGTTGCTCCTCCACAACCTGTAATGGAAAGTACATCACCAATGATGGGCTTAATAAGTTCAGCAATTGGTGGTGCTGTAGCTGGCTATGGTGCTTCATTAAAAGTGAAAGGACTTAATAAGTTGCCAAGTGAAAACAGTTTGAACATGTTTGATGAGAAAAGTTTTAGTAACTATCAACCTGCTTGGATAACAGACACTGCTTCTGAACCTTTTTCTCCATTTGGTGCAGGGTATAAATCAATAAATATGGACAAACTGACCCCACTACCATTCAATATTAGGAATTAATAAAAGATGACAACATCATTTAGAGGAGGTAGTTTTAATCCCCGTGAATTTTCTAACTACGTTCCTGCATTACAAGGGTCATATCAAGGTATAAATCGAGGTTTTGAACGTGCTGAAAGCATCGAACGGATGAATGACCAAACACGTATTAACACTTCTGCTGCACAATTAAAACAACTTGAAGCGTTATCAGGTAAATTTAATCAATTTTTAGCTGCAAAAACAAAAGAAAGACAAGAAAGGCAGCTAGCTGAAGGTATGCAGTTTTATATGCAAAATGGTTTTCCAGACGATGAAGCATCAGCATATGAAGAGTATGAAACTTCATTACTTACTGGTTCTGATAGTGAAGCAGCTTCAGCTAATCAACTTGCTAAAGAATCACGTTTAAGAGGTGAGCCAGCTGATATACAAGAACGTTATAGAAAATTAAGTCCAGCTGCACGTTTGGGTTATACGATTATGTATACCCAAGATATAGTCTCCAAATATAACCCTGACAGTGTTAATGAGATTGTTAATGCAGCTAATAATACTGAAAGAGCAGCAGCACTATCAACTTATCAAAGTAATTTTTTTAAAAATTTTAATGGTATAAACCCAGCTATTTTAAATAAATATGCTTTTAATGTAATTCATAAAACGAATAAAACATCTCAAGCGGCGTTTGATGCCAGAGCAAATAAGGCATACAACGAAGCAATGAAAGAAGATGAGTTAAATAAAGTAGGTTTATCTATTGGAACTTTTTCACCCTTAGAAAATGAAGTAGGTGCAGACGGAAAAGTTATTGAAAAATATACTCCAGAGCAACTAAAAGATTCTGAGCAAGCAGTTGGTAGGAAAGTATTTGAAATGCTTACCACAGGGCACACACATTGGGAAAATAGAACTAAAGCCAAAGATGCCGTAAAAACTTATTTAAAAGGATTAGCGTCAGGGAGAGTACTTGAACCAGAACATATAGAATCTATACAAGCTTTTTACCTAGATCCAGAGAATCAAAAGAAATATGGAATTAACTATAATATGGTCGCTGGGTTAGTTGACGAGGTACAGGATGCATTTATACAAGCAGGTAACGAAGATTACGATAGAAAAGAAAAAATAAAAGAGAGACAAGTAAAAGGAGCTGAAGAAGCTGCAATTACAGCTTTAACAAGTGAAGGTATACCAAATGAGTCTGATGTAGAAACAACAATAGATATACTTTCAGAGACATATCCCGGTGTTAAATTTACAAAATTAGAACATATAAAAAATAATTTAACTTTAGAAGCTAGACAGTTAGACAAGGCTAGAGAAAATGCTGAATTTTTAAGAGATAATAAAAAGTTAACTACTAGAGTTTTAAAAGAGGAGTTCCCAGTACAGCTGTGGAATGAATTTATGAATGATGCCACATATATTGATAGTCTTAGTAAAAATAAAATTGTAGATACGCATTTAAAAGCTATTCAGGATTTGGTTGGTGCACCAGTTGAATATGATCCTGAAATGTCAAGTCACCCAAATACAGGGCTTGTTATAGCTTACTTTAAACGTTCGTATTTAGATAAGTTAAAAAATCTAGATGGTATAGATCCTCAAAAAGCTGCAGAAGCTGCTTACCAACAAACAGTAGCTGAATATAATCAAAAGTTTCCTACTGACAGTATTAACATTAACACAGGTTATCCATACGTACCCGACTTAATGTCGAGCAAAGAAGCTTCTAGTTTTGTAGTGAATAAAGCTGTACATGAAAAAAAGATTTCAGATATTATTAAAAAATTTGGCGTTAACGCTTTGAGTAAGACAGGTGAAAATGCTTTATCTAGTAAAACTGAATTAGAACTTTCTCAACGTACATTTGGTCAAGCAAATCATAGGTATACAAGGGGAGCTATAGCGGCATCTAAAGTATTAAAAACACCTGATGGATCACGTTATTACTCACCACATGAGATAGAAAATTTAATGTTAAGTCAACGTGGTTTACCATTACTACCTGAAAGTCCATCAAGTACCTATGTTTATAACAACACTACTAAGGCAGACCAACAAAATCTTTTCAGGAATACTTACAGCAAATCTCGAACTTTATTTAACGCAGCTAAAAAGGATCCAAATAATCAAAGTTTAGTGACAAATAATAAAGGCGATATATTAAATGAAGCTGCAGAAAATTTAAGACAGGAAGGTACCAATATCTCTAAATCTTCTGTGTTTGGTGCTTATAACTTTTTAAAATATAAACCCTTACTTGCACAAAAGTATGAAGTGTCTTTTGATGAACCTGTTCAAATACAGCCAGTTGAAGAAACAGTAAATACTGTTAAGACAGTAAATAAACAAGAAGTTGAGTTAGGTAAAATAACAAATATAGTAACTGATCTTTTAACTAAATTAGGTAATCAAAGGATATATAACGATCCCGGCGAAGCTTTAATGAAAGTAATGACAGATACTTTCCCACCGGAGTCTATTGCTCAAATTTATAACCATTTTTCCCAGTCAGCTGCTGAAAATAATGCAAATAAATTAATTGCTGAGTCTGCAAGAAATGCCTACAACAGTGGTGAGCTAGCATCGTTAGGTGAAACGATAGGTAAAACTGGTTTAGGTTTAGCTACTGCAAGTGTTACAGGTACACCGGGCGAAAGTGAAATAGGCGAGATATTATTAGATGAAGGCACAGGTCTAATTAATAGACTTATAAATTTTGTTGATGCAGTTTATAATGGTGAAGAAGAATTAGATGAAGAAGATAATCGCCAATTCAATTTAGAACTACTTAGTTTTGGAGATAGAACTGCATTGCAAAACATGACATTTCCCGTATTTAATGGAGATAGTAATTAATGGAACAGCCCTCAATTGATGAATTGTTGGGAGGTACGCCAATACTTGACAAGGAAGCTTTAGATGACCTGATAACTGAAAATGATACTCGTACAAAAGAGGCGACATCGTTTCAACAACAAGTAGAAAAAGAAGAGGAAGAAGCAATGGAACCACCCCAAGCTTCTTCACCTGAACAAGTAACACAAACCCCAACAACTCAACAAGATTCAACTTCTACGGAAGTTGTAGAACCAACCCAAGAAGATACTAATAAAACTTTTGCGGAAGCATTTGCACAAGAATTTAAACAACAAAAAATTGGTTGGAAAAATCCAACTGCTATACCCGCTGCTGCAGGTATGGGATTAATTGATTCTGGTACTGGACTTTTGAATCTTTTACCGGGAGTAAATATTCCACAAGTACCTCAATATACAAGTACAACTTTAACAACAGTAAGGGATCTAAGTTCTCTTATTTTACCTATGCTTTTTGTGCAAGGAGGATTAACAAAACTTGGAAAAACAGCTCATAAAGCAAAGCAATGGAAATTAGGTAATGACGCAGCGTTTAAATGGTTTGCAAAAACTGGTATCGGTGCAGGTAGTGGTGTCTTAGCTGACACAATAGCTCCAGTACAAGAACGAGATCACAATATGCTTGGCTTCTTTAAAAAAAGTTGGCCACAGACTTGGGGTTGGGTACCTGATGATATTGCAACTTTAGATGCTGACGAATCTGATTTAAAAAGAATAAAGAATCGTAATGAAGGTTTAATGCTAGGCATAACTTCAGACATAATATTAGGTTTTGCTAGATTAGCTCGAGGTTTAAGAGGTACAAGTAAAGCTACTAAATGGGTAGCGGAAAACGAAAAGGCTAAACAAGTTATTGACAAATTTTCTAAAGAAGAGATTCTATCTGAAGACCCAATAGAGAATGCAGTATTAAATCAAAGAAAAAGAAGATACGATGAATTTACTGAATTAGGTGCTGTTAATATCACTAACTCAGTTGATTTAGATCAACCGTTATTAGGTGTTCATGATGCTTATGACTGGTATGAATCTGGAATAAGATCTACAGATAAAGACGGTATTTTTGGAGCTTCTGTTGATGTAGTTAAAATAGCTAATAACATTAATACAATAGATGGAAGAGTTGGAAGTGTTGTTTCGGATGGAGCCTTACAACTAATCACTAAAGGAAATGAGGCAGGTATTACTTTCATTAAATCTTTAGCTAATGATTTAGCTAATTCCAAATATGGTTACCAAGCAACGGCTAAAAAGTATTTATCACATGATGTCATAGTTGATGCCGGGAAAAGTCTTGCTGCTGATTTATATCGGATGGATGTAGTAGATATGGATAACATGCTTAAGAAATTAGGTCAGTTTGGAACTGATGCGGATTCTGGAGCACGAGTTCTTACATCTAAAGGATATGTAGCTGTAGTAGAAGCTATGAAAAAATATACTGATGATTTTATAAATATGGATATTGCGCGTGCACAAGCGTATGTATCTACATCATTAGCTGGTCAGGTTTCTGATATGGCTCAAGGTTCAAGAGATGTAATGGTAAATACTTCACAAGTACAAAGAGCACAAGATCAAATATTAGATCGTCTTCAATATTTAATGATGATTAAAGGTCAGACTTCTTATGCAAGAGGTCGAGCTTTAAATATGTTAAATCTATGGAATCGTTTAGGTAAAGATTCTAAAACAGTAAGTGCTAAGGTTGCTCGTGAGGCTGTAGCTGGTGAGAGAAATACTACTCTTAAAAATCTACAACGAATATCTGCTGAGTCAAAGGAAACGATAGATACACTTCGAGCTTTAAAAGCAGAAAAACCAGAAATGCTTGGTCCATTAATGTTAGCTTACGAATTAACAGATGGTAATGTCAGAACTGTTGGAGCTTTAAATGACTATGTTAAAAACTCATTAGGTGTATTTAAGAAAGCAATTGTAGATACTAATCCAGAATTGCCTTCAGCATTTATGACAGGTGTATGGTCAAATATTTATAACTCTGTTTTATCTTCATTTGGTACTCCTTCAAAAGCAGCTTTATCTAACATATCTTTAATGATAGAAAGACCACTTGCAACGTGGGCGGGAGCAATGATTTCAGGAGATCAAAAGATTTTAAGACGGGCAAGTTATATGTATAACTATGGACTTGTAGATACTTTGCAGAATTCGTTTAGACATATGAGCCAAGTATTTAAACGTGCTTCTACTGATCCCGGTTCAGTTGGCTACATAATGAAAAAAGATTTTGCTAGAGCTAATGAAGATCAAATAATTTTATTAAGAGAATTTGCTAATGCCAAAGAATCAAATGGGGAATTTGGTCCTTCAATTATGGTAAACATGATCGAAGAGATGAATAATTTATCTGAACATCCTGCTTTAAGATTTAGTGCTAATGCCATGAGTGCATTTGATGGATTTACAAAAGCATTTGTTGGACAAATTGAAGCTAGAGGTAAGGCATTTGATTTCTTAAATGATGGTGGCAAGATTATTGATGAGGCTGAGTTTAAAAAATATGCAGATGAAACATATAAGCAAATGTTTGACGAAACTGGAATAATTACAGATGAAGCAGTTGACTACGCTAGTAGAGAAATTGCTATGAACTTAGATAATAAGGCTGTCAATTCTTTATCAGATTTAATCAAACGTGCACCCGGTTTAAAACCTTTCCTTATGTTTCCCAAAACTTCAATGAATATGCTGAAGTTTACGGGTTCTCATAACCCAGCAGGTTTATTTGTTGATGAATTAAATCAGTTTGGTGGAAAGTTTCATGAAATTACCTTTGATAAAGCGAAAGAGTTATTAGCACAAAGAGGTGTTCATGTACCCCCTGACCAAATGGAAAATGCATATAACACTATAAGAGCTGAATTAAAAGGTAGAAAAGCTATTGGTACTATTGCAACATTAGGTGCAGTTGGATTGTTTACTCAAGACCGACTACATGGGAATGGACTTTATGATAAAACTAAACAAAGAACGAGACGTGAAGTAGGTTGGGAACCTCGTAAGATAAAAGGTTTAGATGGTAATTGGTATAGTGTTGAATTTTTAGGTCCAGTTGCTGATTGGTTATTTGTAACAGCAGACATCATGGATAACTATGACATGATGGATGAACCAACATTAGAAAATAATTTAAGAAAAGTAGGATTTTTACTAGGTGCAAACTTAACTAATAAATCATTTACTGCTGGCTTAGAGCCATTATTCGATGTGTTATCTGGTAATCCCGGTGCAATAAATCGTTGGACTGCTAGTTTTGGTAATTCACTATTTCCTTTAAGTGGACAACGTAATGAGTTAGGTCGTTTAATAACACCACAACTTAAAGAAGTTGAAATGGAATTAGGTCAGTTATGGGCTAATAGAAACCCTATTTTAAAAGACCAGTTACCTGATATGCATGACTATATTGATGGTGGCAAAATAAAAGAACCTGATAATTTATTTACACGTCTTTGGAATACTTACTCTCCAACAGGACGAGTTTCTGGGAAAATATCCCCTGAAAAACAATTTTTAATTGATATTGAATTTGATGGTAGACCTTCTTTAATAAAGGGAACAGCTGGTGTTGAATATACTCCAGATGAACGAAGTGAAGTCACTCGAATTATGGGTGAACAGGGTCATTACAAAAAAGCAATACAACAAGTAATGAACTCAAAATATGGAAAAAATTTTGTGAAAGAGATTAAAGAGGCTAGGTTAAAAGGTGTTTATGTTGATCCCTCAGAAGTTAAAAATGTACATAAAAAATTAAATATGGCATTACGTAAGGCACAGAAATTTGCTGAAAGATCAAGTCCTTTATATCAAGAAATGAGAAGTCGAATAAATACAAAGCAAAGGATCGATAAAAATAAACGCGTTTTAAATGTAGAAGAAATAATAAGGCTTCAACAACCAAAAAATAATTAATGATACAGAATGGCTACAACTTATGTAGAGAATGGAGGGGCGGTAAATGGCTCTAATTTAGAGTACACATTTTCCTTTCCATACCTAAAAACTGAAGATGTCAAAGTTGCACTCAATGGAGTAGTGCAAGCAACAACTAAATACACTGTATCCACCTCGCCTACTAAAATTACTTTCAATAATACAAACGTTGATAGTACATATCAAGAATCTAGCGGTGCTCCTAAAACAGGAGTTACTGTAAGGGTTTATAGAGATACTGAAGTAGATACAGCTAAAGCTGTGTTTGCTGCAGGTTCTTCTATAAGAGCTACTGATCTAAATAACAACGAAGATCAACTTTTATATGCTGTACAAGAAGAACAAAACCAACCAGCTTTTACCGCTACATCTGCTATACAAGGCGATATGTCAGCAGCGGATAAAGCTAAACTTGATGGAATAGAAGCTTCAGCAACTGCAGATCAAACAGGTGCTGAGATTAAAACAGCCTATGAAGGCGAGTCTAATACTAATGCTTTTACTGATGCAGAGAAAACAAAACTTGCAGGGATAGAAGCTACAGCTACAGGCAATCAATCTAACTCAGAAATTAAAACAGCTTACGAAGCTAATAGTGATACAAATGCATTTACTGATGCTGAGAAAACTAAGTTATCAGGAGTAGCAGCTTCAGCTAACAACTATGTACACCCTAACCATAGCGGTGAGGTGACATCTACAGCTGACGGAGCTACTGTTATCGCTGATAATATCGTTGATGAAGCTAATTTAAAGGTTGATAATAGTCCAACTAATGATTATGTATTAACAGCTAAATCAAGTGCTGCTGGTGGTCTTACATGGGCTGCAGCAAGCGGTGGTGATGCTAACCAAAATGCATTCTCAAACGTAGCGGTTAGTGGTCAAACTACCGTAGCTGCGGACTCAACAACTGATACGGTAACACTTGTAGCAGGAACTAATGTCACGATTACAACTGATGCATCTGCTGATTCAGTAACAATAAATGCGGCTGGAGGATCAAGTGGATTATCAGCTGTTGTAGGAGATACAACTCCACAACTAGGAGGTAACCTTGATGTTAACTCACAAGATATTGTCTCTACATCTAATGGAGATATTGACTTAGATCCTAATGGTTCAGGTAAGGTTGTCTTTAAAGGTAATGCAACTAAAGGTGCTGGTCAATTTAAACTAAATTGTGAAAATAATAGTCACGGTATAGTTATTAAAGGACCACCTCATAGTGCAGCTGCGAGTTATACATTAACCCTTCCAAATGATGATGGCTCTGCAAATGAAGTTTTAAAAACTGACGGTAGTGGAAATCTAGATTGGGTTGCTCAGACTACAGATACCAACACTCAATTATCTAACGCAGAAGTTAGAACAGCTGTTGAGGCAGCGAGTGATAGTAACGTGTTTACTGATGCAGACCACACTAAACTTAATGGTATAGAGGCATCAGCTACAGCAGACCAAACAGATGCTGAAATTAGAGCAGCAGTCGAAGCAGCAACTGACAGTAACGTATTTACTGATGCAGACCATACTAAATTAAATGGTATTGCAGCTTCAGCTAATGCCTACGTACACCCTAACCACTCAGGAGAAGTAACTTCTACAGCTGATGGTGCCACAGTTATTGCAGACGATATAGTTGACGAAGCAAATCTAAAAGTAAGTAATGCACCTACCAATGGTTATGTCCTAACAGCTAGGTCTGGTAATACTGGAGGTATGACATGGGAAGCTGCTGCTGGTGGAGGAAAAGTTTTAAAATATGCTTTTCATGAATATACAACAACAACAAATATAAGCAGTACTTACGCAAAAACAGATATCCCGGGAAGTTCGTTTTCTTATACCCCTGTTTCTGCAAGCAGTAAATTGATTATTACAGCTACTACAAATGTATATTCGATGGCGTCTGATAATAGTTATTATGCAGATTTTGATCTTTTTATAGATGTAGATGGTACAGAGGAAGGGGAAATACGAGTTTATCGTGGTAGAAACTCTACTGGTAATTATGAAACTTATTGGACTGGTCCTGAAACTTTTGTAAGAGAGTTTGACTCCCCCGGAACCAGTGCAGTAAACATTAAAATGAAGAGTAAGAGAGACAATAACGGCACAGCTTATGTTCAGATCAATGTTAACGGTAAGAAATCAAGTATTTTTGTATTGGAGATTGCAACATGATGGAACCTACTTTTTATGATGCTGTTAAAGCTCTTGCTCCAAATGCAGAGTTTCAAGTCGTTGATAACTCAACTTTAAATTGGCTGATAGCTAACGGCGATACAAAGCCCACTGACTCTCAAATTACAACTAAACTTGATGAATTAAAGACTGCTTACAATAACAAAAAATACCAAAGAGATCGTCAACCTTTATATCCACATCTAGCAGATTTTGCTGATGCTATGTACTGGAACTCAAAGGGAGATGCTAGTAAACTTACCGCCTATTACGCAGCTTGTGAAAAAGTAAAGAGTGACAATCCCAAACCAACCTAGTGGTTTACCTTATATAAGTCTGCCTTCTGCACAACCTATAGAAACACCTACATTACTTATACCAACCGCTGAGATACCATCATATAAACCAATGGTGGTACCTCCAAGCGATTTGGAAAGACCAGAGGGTGTTAAGGCAGAACAGAAAGCAGAACAACCAGAACCACCAAGTCTACAAATACCTGTCATAGATATAAAGATGCCATTACCCACAACAGAGGTAGTGGCAACAGCAACTTATGCGGCTGTAGCTGCAGTAGCAACAACCACGTTAGCTACACCTTTTTTTGACCAAATAAAAAAGAAACTACAGAAATTTATTCAAGGTAAAATTGATAAATGGAAGGAAAAGAGGAAAGCCCGAAAAAGAACCTACTCACCAAAATAAAAGACGCTGCTGAAGATACTGAGCATCATATTCAAGTGCTTGGTACTTTCGTACGTCTTGGTGTTGTGGTTTGGTCGGGCTTTATTTGAGAGTCATAACTCTGAATTATGTCGAAATACCAATGATTAAGAAGACACAAAACACAGATATAACCTTCGTGGCAAGTATCTTTGGCAGTGCCCTTTATTCTTTTGGTTTACAGACAAATAACGGAAATAGAAACAACGGTAAAACTGTTGATTGTCCAATGGCAAAGAAAAAAGAAACATGAAGAAATGGCTAATACTCTTAGCTCTGTTGTCACCCACGGTAGCGAGAGCAAACACTATTACTCCCCAGTTCACCCAAGGATCGATGAATTCGACGACCACCACAACTCAGACAGTGACGGAGACATTGCAAACACAGGTGTTCGGTGGTGCTCTGCAAAGTTGGACAGGATCCAACGTTACTGCAACCTCAGCAACATCTGGAGGAATATCTGCTACAGATACAGTCTTCGATATTCACACAGCTGGCAACGCATTTCAACTAGAAACAGTGACCAGAGCTGCAGGGGTGATCGAGCAGATCGACGTTACAAGAAATGTAACAACAAACGCAACTACTACATCGCTCTCTGTCTTCTCGCAATAGGAAGCCCGGTGTTGGCTAATGAGCCAGAGGTAAATAACACCTCGAATCCAATAGCGGCAGCGACCGGAAATGTCACCAATTCAGCAGTGCAATTCCAGAATAACGGATCACAAAGTAGACAATATTTTGGTCCTAATGTGAGCTGTAATGGCAGCACAATGACGTTCTCACCTTTCTATATGGGTAATCATACAGAACCTAGATCATTCAATGAGGATACTGGTTCTTTAAGACAAGACTCTTATACCAAGGGAGAGAACTGGGGGATGCAATTAAATTTTATGGTTCCCCTAGATAGAGAAGCTTTAAAGCAATGCAAACGTATTGCCAAAAGAGTAGAAGAAAAAATGAGGCTGGACTACGAGTTGACTCGTGCAATCAAATGTGCAGAAATTATGCAAAAGGGCTTTACCCTGCATCCTAAATCCAAGCTATATGTGATGTGCCACGACGTCGTACCAATATCAGCCTTACAACCTAAAAAACCTAAAAAGAAATTCGGATTATTTTAAATGATTATTATCAAACCCATCCTAATGGCATTCCTTACTTCAAACGCAGTCAAGGAACTAGTGATCTCATTATTAGAGGCATATGCCGAAAGTACTGATAATACGATTGATGACCAAGCTGTAAAGCTAATTAAGAAAAACTTATTTCCCGGATTAAAGGAAGAATAAATGAAATGCAGTGTAGTTGATACAAAAACTGGTAAAACAATGGGGACTTTTAGCAATTTAAAAGCTGCTCAGAAATTCCAAGATAAATGTATCAGAGATTATGAACGACCTACTTTTGCGATTGATTTCATACAAGCGAAAGGTTCGTCAAACAAGAGCCAACTAAAAATTAATAAAGGGAAAAAATCTTGATGAAGAAAGCAACTGAAGACCAATTCAATGAATTACATAATCTCGTTACTGATGAATTCTTAAAAAGAGTCCGAAGTGGCGAGGCAACAACTCAAGATTTAAAAGCAGCCTGTGATTGGCTGAAAACAAATGACATATCTGGCGTTGCTTTTGAAGGTAGTCCACTATCAAAACTAGCAGCAGTAATGCCAAAAATAGACCCCGAAATTATTGCGGAGAGAGTACATGGCAAGTCGTACCGCTAGCTATTACAGAAATAATACTAAAGCTAGAAAACGAAGATTAAAACAACAAAGAAGATATAACAAAACAGCTAAGGGTCTACGTATCAGAACTAACGCTAATCGTTTAAATAGAAAACTTGGTACCTACGGAAATGGTGATGGCAAAGATGCTGCTCACTTTAAAGGCAGTACCACTAAAGGCAGACTTCAATCTCCCTCAATAAATAGACGTAGCAGACTGAAAATTCGTAAATGACCCCCTTACTACCTAGTCCTAAACATTACCTTTATAACCTAATAACCATGACCAGCTCTGAATCAAAGAGATTATGGCGACGTGCTGTGAAAGAGCACTTCGATTGCACATGTGTTTATTGCGGAAACAATTATGAACTACATCAACTCACTATCGATCATGTCAAACCTAAATGTTATGGCGGTGAAGACCTTACAAGTAACGTCGTACCCGCTTGCAGAAGATGTAATCAGGACAAAGGTAGTACTTACTGGTTGAGTTGGATGAGATCAACTTTTGGTCATATCCCTCATAGAGAACGGCTAATACATAGCCACATTAATTAACCACCCGAAATAGATATTTCACGCCGTCCGAAAGGGCGGCTTTTTTTATGGAAACATTTACGCCAGATGAGAAAGGTGTATTTACAGTTCCCTATAGCCAACAAGATAAATTAAAAAATCAGTTTATAACAAGATTAGAAGAAAGTGGACTAAAAACAGATACGGGTAACTGGTCTAAAAAAGGCTTAAGGGACTGGAAAGCAACGGTAAATTTTACTGATGATCAAGGCAACTATATGCACTCAGGTTTTTTTAAATCTGGTAATGATGGTAACTGGAAATTTAATAACGTACTAACCCAAAAGAGTTCTGAATTAAAAAGAACAAATAACAAATGGTATAAAAATCTAGATTCATTTAAAGAAGTAAACAAAGCTAGAACAAATTTTAAAAATACAGTAAAAGAAGGTGCTAAGTATGGTTTACAGTTTTACGAAGAGCACGATACATCTTTAGAGTTTTACAAAAGATTTGGTGCTGACAGTATTGGCTCTGATGATATAGGTAATGTCATATTTAGAGAACTTGATTGGCTAAAAACTGATAAAGATCTAGCAGAACAATTTTCCAAACAAATGGGAAGTGGTGATATTTATAAAGCACCGTGGGCTTTTAAAGTACAACAAAGTGATTTAGGTCAACACGCTGACAAGCTTTGGGCTGTAAATGCTAGTGACTTTAATAATTTTGATCCATTTAGTAAAGGTATCGCTTTAAGTCAAGGCGAGTTTGCTAAGTTTAAACAGTTTATAAAAACTCCACAGTCAAAAGATTTCCTTGATCAATTAGAAAAAAGTTA
>TARA_R100001463_G_scaffold21995_2_pt1 | contig 20215 bp, 5 predicted proteins | sample TARA_R100001463 | Tara Oceans TARA_R100001463 (sample SAMEA2622242) | marine metagenome | biome: marine biome (ENVO:00000447); feature: deep chlorophyll maximum layer (ENVO:xxxxxxxx); material: "saline water (ENVO:00002010), including plankton (ENVO:xxxxxxxx)" | depth 40 m
TAAAGATTGGGTAGCAAAATGCGGTACTATATATGGAAATCAAGCAAAATCACATTTTGGTTCTTCTATAGCTTTAAGTGCCGATGGGAAACGTTTAGTTGTAGGTGAACCGCTTTATCAAGACCAAACTGCTGGAGCTGGAAAGCAAGGTAGAGTAAAAATATACGAAGTAAGTGATTGTGTATAATAAAAATAAAATAATAAATGGCATATAACGACAATATACAGAGCCCAGCTTCGGGATTATCAGACTCACTTAAGCAGCAAGAGACAGGTAGTTTAAATTCAGCTGTTTCTAATCAAACGTTAGCAACAGTAAGCCGCCAAAACAATAGCATAAGAAGTTTAGAGGGCTATATGGGTAATCCAGTGGGATCTATTTTTGATCCTAGAACTACGGTAGGTATAGGGGATAGAGCTGCTATAAGTGTATTAAATCCTATGTCTTTAAATGACTTAAATAGTTTTACTTCATTAGACGGTAGTAACACTCTTAGTATTAGTAATAGAGATTATTATAAAGGTGATTGTGCCAATCCCGAAGAGCATTGGACAAATCCAGTTTTTGCTTTAGAAAAACACATAACTGTTATTAGGAAAGGGCCTACAATGCCTTTACAGTTAGAAATGTATCCTTATGAAGATGCCACTATTGATTTAGATAGAGCCGACGTATCAGACTTAAACATTGGTGGTGATTATGTTGGAGACGATGCTATTATAAATTCTTCTTTTAAAGGATCTAGAATGCCACAAAGTAGTAACTGGGCTTTATATTTAACAACAGGTAGTGGTGATTGGATGAGCACTGTTAACCCAAGGGATTTTAAAATAGGTCTTTTTTGGGGAGATACAGACGGTACAGATTATAATACTCACGGTAGAGGTCACGACAATGCTGATATCAGTATATTTTATAAGCCTAGCAAAGAACAGTATGTAGCTGGAGACTTAATAAACTTACCGCTTGATATAGCTGATACTGGTGAAGATTGGATGAAAGGTGATGTTATTTTAATAGAACACTCATATTTAGATAGTTTTGGAGATAATCAAAAAGCTTCAGCTAGACTAGAAATAACAGAAATAGGTGTTGATCTATTAACGCCAAATAATGAAGTATTAACGCAGGACGCTATACCTGGATTTATTGGAGTCGGTGATGATGGTACTATTGCTGATTTAACAAATGCAGCTAACCTAGAGGTTGGTTACGGATATTTTCCTTGCACATTAAATGATCCTGATAATCCTATCTCATGGGCATCACCACTAGGAGATGGATCTATAGTTGGACAATCTTCAGCTTGTGGTAGAGATAAGTTTTTAGAAGCTAAAATAGTTAGTTTAACTGGTACATTCCCAATGGATGCCGTTAGAGATACTGATATATACAATGTTTATTTAGTTCAAAAACCAGCCATATTCGAACTTAAATTTCCAAAATTTTCTTATAGATACAAGTATGAAGATGGAGAATACTCTGTGTTTGCACCTTGGTCTGAAATAGCTTTCGTTCCTGGACCATTTGATTATTTACCAAAAAAAGGTTATAATTTAGGAATGGTAAATAGATTAAGAAAATTAAAAGTTGTAAATTGGGTTCCTAAAAATATACCTCATGACGTTGTGCAGGTAGATATACTTTATAAAGAATCTAACTCTCCGAACATATATACATTAAGTAGTCACAAGGAAGATGACACGCCTGAAACTGGGAGTACTAGAAATTTTTGGAATCAAGATGGTAATGGTGGCCACAAAGGGTCTTATATTATAAAATCCGAATTAATCCACAAAGTTGTTGAGAGCAATCAATTATTAAGACCTTGGGATAATGTGCCTAGAAAAGCTCTGGCTCAGGAAATAACAGCCAATAGATTGGTGTTCGCAAATTACGTACAAAATTTTGATCTTAAAGATTCTAATTTACAAGAAATAAAACCTGAATTTATAACATCTATAAATTCTAATGATTTTTCTGAAACTGGAGAGTATCCAATGCCTGGTTATGCGGCTAAATCTCTTAAGTCTATGCGTAAGTATCAAGTTGGTGTCGTTTATAGAGACAAATATGGAAGAGAGACACCTGTTCTTACATCTAACTCTGGTTCTTTAAAAATACCAAAATCTTCTGCTAAACTTCAGAATAGATTAAGCGTAAAACTATTAAACCAAGCGCCTTATTGGGCTGAGTCTTTTACGTTTTACATCAAAGAAACATCAAATGAGTATTATAACATCGCGATGGATCGTTGGTATGATGCTGAAGATGGTGGTATTTGGTTATCATTTCCTTCTGTGGAAAGAAATAAGATGTCAGAAAGAACAAATTTAATACTAAAAAAGCAACATGACACCAATGTATTTACTGATTTTGACACTAGGTATAAAGTTTTATCTATAAAAAATGACGCACCTACATTTATAAAAACTGAAAATAAATTTCTAGGTAGTTTACCTATGATGTTACCACCTCCTGGTTGGGGTCATTTAGGCGGATGGGATTCTGGTATGTTTTACAATACTGGTTTACCCTTACCTAACAGAATGTATTTGGATATATTTGCAGAATATTGGGATCAATCTCCATTTAATGAATTAGGCAAAGTACCTGGTGCTCAGATACGTATAGTTCAAAGTGCTGGTGCTGCTAGCGCTTACGTTGCCGCTACAAGTGACACAACAAACAAAACAAGATGGTATGACGTGGCTAGTATATCTTATATTGGATCACCACCTCAAACAGAGACAGTAGAAACTACTGTTGATAATATTACAACTATTAACCAAGTTGAACTACCGGGTCAACAAGAACAGCTAGTTAGAGTATCTCTAGAAAAAGCATTTGGTAACGATGCGTTGTTCTGCGAGCCAACTGGTAATCTATCTTTATCTAGAGGTTTATCATTAGAAGCTAGAACTAAGGTTGTGAGAGATAAATCACAGTTTGAAGGTAGATTCTTTGTTAAAGTACTTAGAGATTCTAATATAGAGCAAAATATTATTCAACCTAACACTAGATCGGAAGACAAATACCAAGTATTAGCTACAAAAAAACTAAAATACATTTGTGCTGCTCACCCAGGATTACAAGATTGGTCTTACAAAGCAATCGCTGCTGATTCAACAGAAACCCCTAGAACAGGATTTGAAATTGAAGATACATACGACGGTCCTAGTAGTCACTTTATATCTACTCTACCAGACGGAACTTCCGTTGCAAGTGGTGGTACGTTTGCTGATATAGCTAATTTCATACCTATAGCTATAAACCATCAAACTGGAGATGCTAGCACAAGGGGATTACAACATTCTCCTGGATATATATGGGGAACTGAAGCTGGTATAAATCGCTGTATATATGATATACCTTACGGAAATGCTTTGAGTGCAATACGTACAAGATTAGTTAGTAGCTTTAGTGATACACATGCTGGTAAAGGTGTTCACTTTTTGAGTCAATTAGGTAAAGAAGAAGAGAAGCAAACTTTTGATAAACTATGGCCTTATGGACCAGGTCAATCTGCTGTTGGTGCTTTTGACACTAATGGTTGGGGAACTTTTCCAGCTCACTCACCAAATCTTAAGGGTGATCAACATGGCGCAAACAAGTCAATATGGCCTAACTACAGGACTCCGGATGATAACTTTACAAGTGGAAATATTCCAACAGATGGAACATCTACACCAGTTGTTTCTTCTAGTCAAATTCAACTTCTTACCTTTACTGGATCTCCATTTAATATAAAAGGTAAAATCAGAGATTGGCCTTCTTTTGGACCTCAAATATGGAATCCCTATTTAAGTTATTCTACAGATTCAGATGGAAACGATATAAAAGAAACTGGAATACTTAATAGAACATGGATTGATCCCACGTTAACTATAACTGGTCCTTATACTGACAGAATTTTAACTGGTAATAAATGGGTGAACGATGCTTGTTTATTGAGTTTAAAAAATTGTCCAGCACTAGACTCTGGTAATCACACACCTATAATTCCTGGTTTTACTTCAACTGCAGGTGGTGTTAGTATTACTTCAACTGCAGATTACTCAAAACACAATTATTTACAAGGGGCCAACGCGCTTAGTATACCGGCTGTGTGGGGAGATCAATCAGATTTTCTATCAGCTACTCCAGAATGGAATGAAGGTACATTCTTAAAATTAAGAAAAGATTGGTATTATTTATATTATGGAAAAGATAAGGTGCATGAATCTTGGCCATTAGGTAGATTTGATCCAGATAGATGGATTATAGATAAGGCTGGTGCCGCTCAAGGTTATTCTGGGAATGGAATTTGGGATGACGGTAAAGTTGGTTATATGGATGTGGCTTATTATGGTGTTGGTAGACGAGATTCTTTTGGGTTAAAAGGTAGAACTATGTCTTTTAGAGAAAACTTTGAAGAGTTTAATGATAACGAAGTTGGATTTGCTCAACTAATATCTACTATTGGTACTCAGTTTAGGTTTAGATATGATCCAGATGGTATTATATATACTATTACTGGAGTGCAAGAAAGAGAGATTTATAATTTCGAAGCTCCACAAGGTACTTGGGGTGTAGAAAACGAAGATGGTACTATAAGTGGTGGTAGTGGTATTGGTTATAAATCACCAGCACCACAATGGGGAGCAAGTGGACCTTTAGCTGGTGGTCCAGCTTTTATATCTGATTTATACAGTCCTGAACCAGAGATGATGGGTAGTACACCAATAAATAAACGTATACGTTGGACTTTAACTTTAGATAAAATAATTGGTGACTGGGGCGACCATAAGTTCCATCCCTTAAGAAATCATGTTGATGAAAATGGTAAAGCAAACATAGAACTTGGAAGAGCAAAGTACCAAAGAAGATTTGATCATATAACCGATCAAGATGGAGCAACACCAGGTTATGTTGAGTACTATAATTTAGCTAGTTATTATAATACAACGAGAGGGGTTAATAGGAATGATTCGTTAATTGGTGCGGACCCTTTGAATCCAGAATTATTTTCTATTTATGGTTTTGGTGACGGTTCTACTGGTACAGTGCCAGATGCTAAATTGTTACAACCAGACACCGTTAACATGGATGACACTTCTAATTTCTATTATAGAAACCCACTTTGTTATATTGGGTTACATGAAAGAGGTTTGAATCAGACTGAAATACAAATAGTAACGCCTTATAAGGGTGAAGATAGAGATAAACCAATGAGTAGTAATCCCGCTATTTGGGAAACAGAACCAATGGAAGACGTAGGTTTAGATATATACTATGCGGCATCGCCTAGTTATCCTATTACCCTGAATAGATATAGAAGTGATTATGATGTACATGTAGATACTAGTTCTCTTATGGGCGAAATAGATGCTAATGGAGCTAATTGGTATGATTATTCAGACAGGGGGGAAGAAGTTGTTAAAGTAGGTTCTATAGTCAAGGCTAGTATAGCTGGTGTTGCTACTGATATATACACAACAGTTTGCTCTGTGCAAGATGATATTATATGGTTATCTTCAGGTAGTGTAAATCCTGATACCGGTAGAAAAGGATCTGCATTTAGCTACACAACAGGTGAGTCATCTTTTTTCTCATCAGCCACGTTAAATGCTGGAGATACTATTAAAATAGTATGGAGAGGTGAAGGTACCTTTTATGGAGTTGGTAGGGATGAGGAATGGATGGAGTTTGTGATTGATGAAGCTTTATCTGGACTTTCTTACAGAATAAGACCTTTAGTGCATAACAATATATTTCAATTAGGTTATTATAATTGTTGGAGTTTTGGTACAGGTGTAGAATCTAATAGAGTTAGAGATGATTTTAACGCTGTTACTATCGATAAAGGTGTTAAAGCTTCAATGCCTTTGGCTACTACTTACGAAGAAGAAAGAAGATCTAGTGGGTTAATATTCTCTGGTATATACAATTCTACTAGCGGTGTAAATAGTTTAAATCAATTTATACAAGCAGAACCTATAACTAAAGATTTAAACCCAATAAATGGTAGTATTCAGAAGTTGTTTGCTAGAGACACTGATCTAGTTACATTCTGTGAAAACAAAGTATTTAAGATATTAGCTAAAAAAGATGCTTTATTTAATGCTGATGGAAACACTAATGTTACTTCTAATCAAGCTGTTTTAGGGCAATCTATACCTTTCTCAGGTGAGTATGGTATATCTAAAAATCCAGAATCATTTGCTTCTGAGTCATATAGAATGTATTTCACAGATAAGGACAGAGGAGCTGTTTTAAGGTTATCTAGAGACGGTTTAACACCTATATCAGATCAAGGTATGAAAGACTGGTTCAAAGACAATATGCAGCACGCTAAATCGTTGATAGGTAGTTATGACAATAGAGATGATCAATACAACTTAACAATAGAAACTTTAAACAAGAAAACTAGGGAAGAAAAAGAGTATACGTTGAGTTATACTGAAAAGAAAAGAGGTTGGGAGAGTTTCAAAAGTTTTATTACCCAAGGAGGTATTAGTCATAAAAATACATATTACACGTTCCCGTGGAACAAAACACGTTTGTCAGGTGTAGAATATCCATGGGGAGTTCCTAAGAATTCAGTTAACGCAAGTAACAGCGTTTTGAATAACAATTCATTGAGGTCAACAGAAAGTTTAGGTTCCTCCGCACACGTATTAAACACCACGTCGGCACAAGGAGAGATGTTCCAACATTATGTTGACACAGAAATAAACACACAAGTACTAGAAACAGCTGTAGCAACAACTACTGAATTAGCTTACGTTGATATTCCTTATTCTAAAAATGGAGAATATTGTATTCCAGGTATGAATATAGAAGGAGAAGGTATACCTATCGATACTATTGTTACAAGAATTTCACATAGTACAAGTGGTAGTGCTACTCCATTTACACGATTGTATCTTAACAATGATATAGACATAAGCCAATTAGTTTACACAAACGGAACGGATAATACTAATGGTTTAGAATATTTGTCAATTCAATTGACCGCCTCTAGAAATACTTTTTACCATAATTTTGGTCATTATTCAATGGTGAACCCATTGTTTAATGGTGACAAAGGAACTGTTAAAAGATTTAAGACTTTAGACTACGAAGGTTCTCAAGCAAGAGTAGGGCCTGAAACTTTAGATCCAGCCACTGGTTTACCTATGCAACACCAGATAGGTGGCACAAATGTTGGGGAAGTTATTTACGATAATTATCCAAAATTAGGATGGTATGCAGATACAATTAAAACTGATATACAAGATGGTAAAGTCCCTGAATTTAAAAACAAAGAAAATAAATGGTTTAATAATATAGTAGGATATGATTTTGATCCAGAAAAAGTTAATAGACAAGAGACTTCAGAGTTCGCAATACAAGGTTTAGGAAAAGGTAGTGAAAATATAGTTGTGATTAAAGGATGTATGGCTACAGCGGCACCAAACTATAATCCATTTGCAAACACGCCAGAAGCGTCATGCTTAGGTTGTACTGATCCAATCTCAGATAACTACTACAATTGGGCACATGTAAATGTACCTGAAGGAGGTTCGCCAGTTGAATTTGCTTGTACTTATACTTATGGATGTATGGATCCAGGTGCATTTAATTTTGGTTGTAAAAATAAATGGGTATTTGGTGATGTAGATCCGGCTACTGGTTGCTCTCAAACAGATGGTGTTAACAAGCATAATGTTGCAGCTTGTACATATTTAGCTTGTACAGATCCAAGTGCTTTAAATTACCCTGGCTCGACTCTACCAGGCGCAACTGTACCTCTCGAAGATCATGAAGGCAATACCACTAGCATAGGTCAATACGAAAATTCAACTTTAGTTTCTTGTATTTATCCATAAATAAATAAATAATAAATGGCAAAATTAGTAGTTAAATCAAACACAGCAAGCGATGCATTTTATGTTGAGCAAAAAGTTTTTCAACTTCCTTTTACTAAGAAGAGAGTGGATATTGTAATTACACCGCGAGAATCACATATGATTGATGCTAAAGATTTTGGCGTTGGTGTTTTACAACCGCAAATTAGCTCTGTGAATTTTAACAATTTAAATAAAAAAATAATAGCTAGTGTTAATTTAAAATCAACAATTGATACTCCAAAAAATTTAATTTTAGATATACCTATATATGGAAAATCATTTTTAGAGGTTGATGAGTTCGTTATTAAAGAAACAACATCAACTATTGGTGATGTTTTAGTTAACACATCGTCTAAGTTATTGAAGTCTACTAATGATAACGAAACTTCTTACACTGTTAAAAATCCTTTAGGGGAAAAGCTTCGTGTTTTTAGTAAAACTTTTAGTGTTACAAATGGTTTTAAGTTTTCAAAACTACCAAAGTATACTATAACTGGAAACCAAACTAGATACACGGTTAAAACCAGCGTGAGAGAAGATGTTAATAAAAATATAATCAGTAAAACTTTTGATTTTTATTATACCTCTCCAAAAGTAGTAATAAGTCCACTAGATTCTTCAATTGTTTTTTCAGCTACTGCTAAAAATTCTTCTAGTAGAGATTTGTTAGAAAATGAAAACAAGTTAGCAAAAGCACAAAACACAATATATTATATTGATAAAGGTAAAAATGTTGGTTCACAAGGCGGGACTAAAAGAATTGTCGTTAGAGGAGTCCCTGGGTCTGCTTATTCTTTTATAGTTTCTGATGTTAATGGAGCTATGTACAACTCTAAAACCGGTAAACTTTCAAGTGATGGTGGACTTGTTACTGGAACTATACCAATAGCAGAAGATGGTAAAACATATGGGCAGTCTATTATTAGAATAAAAGTGCCTAGATCTGCTGTTAGTAAAACTATATCTACGCAATTTTTAAGCAAAGAACCAACTGAGATACAAAAAGCTAAATTAGAAAAAGCTACTAATATATCTGAAATAAATAAGATTCTGAATCAAGGTGAAATAAAAACAGAGAAAACAGTATCTTTAACTATACCTGCTCTTACTTTTGAGATTAAATCGGACAGCTCCACCTTAACAAGTACAACTGTTATAGCGGCGGTGGCGCTTAATGATAGCGATGTAGATAGTTCGCTCGGCGTGAAGATGACTGTAAAAACAAACCCAGCAACTGCTGCTGTTTTTGAAAATAAAAAAGTTTACACCGGTAGTGGAGTATTGATTGGTACGTGTACGGCTGTTCAAAGTGAAACTGTTTTGGTTTTTGGAGGTGGAATAGAAACCACGGTACCTGTTGACGAAGAGTTACACACATATCCAGATGTTTATCTAGGACGTAAAGTAAAAATTATAAATGCTGCTGGAAAGACTATTAGTTCTCAAAAAATATTTATAGGTGAAGAAAGTAGAAAACCTCTTAAAGTTGAAAAACCTAATAGTTATCAGTTTAAATTTCAAGTAACTTCTGCTACTGCTAATAAATTGGTTGAAATAACTAGACAACCATTGTTTCTTATGCCAAAAAATTTAGAAGATAATTTTGTGGCCTGGGATAGTAATGTAGATAAAAAAGCGTTAGCCCAGAAAGCAGACGGAACAGCTATTCCAAGCGATTGGGATTGGAGTTCAGTAGAAACGGGCGCTAACATTAGAGTGCACTTAAGAGCGGAAGGAAATGGTAAAATTTTGAAAACAACTTCTAGGGGAGGAATTGATAAATATGCTTACTCATCCGTATTAGTTAGTGGTAAGATTGAGGTTGGTGGTGTTGGGAAAAAACCAGCTACAGTTGAACTTGTATTAAATAACTTTTTATCAATAGTTTAAATTTTTAAATATGGCAAATATTACATTAAATTTTGGAGTAGGAACTCTTAATATATCAGTTCAGGTAGGAGACACTTTGTGGTTAGCACCATTGTCAGGGAGAAATCAACACGGAACAAACAACCCAAGTCTTAAAGCTGAAAAAATGACAAAACTAGGGGTTGTAGCGCCTGGCGGGGTTAATCGTTTATTAGGAAGAGTTACATATATACCGGAACCTGGATCACCACAAACCGATGCTGAATTAGATGAGATGATAAATACTGATGATAGTTATTTTTTCTTTGCTAAAGACCAAAGAGCCAATACTTCTGGTATTTTAGGATATTATGCCTCCATAGAATACAAAAACTACACCAAAAGATCCGCAGAAATATTTGCGGTTGGTACCAATTATGCTCCTAGTAGTAAATAATGTGCAAAAAGTGTAATAATATAATTAATAAAATTAAATACAATGAATGAATCAGAATTACTAAAAGAAATAGAAGATTTAGATAAAACTATTATCACTAATAAGTTATATACTAGAGGTTTAAGAGAAAGTGATTGGGATACTTTGGTTGCATGGTGGGATACTTGGCCTAATTGGACAGCTCCAGCTAAAGGTTTTTTACCGGAAAATGGAACTGGAGGTTTGATGGTTGAGAAAAATGGCGTACCAATAGTGGCTGGATTTATATATCAAACAAACTCTGATGGGGTTTTGCTTGAGTGGGTGATATCTAATCCAGAGTATAAAGAAAGAGATAGAAAAGATGCTATTGAGAAATTATTAATTGATGCTGAAGATACTATTAAAGCTATGGGGTACAAGTATATATTTAGCATTGGTAGAAATAAACACTTAATAAATACTCACAAGAAATTAGGGTGGTTTGTAGACGATAAACCTTCCCACGAAATATTAAAAAACTTATAAAATATGGCAGCAGTAGTAGCGACAGTAGCGGCAGTAGGGGCGATAGGTGTAGGTGTAGCCAAAGGTATTTCTGGTTACAAAAACAAAAAAGCAGCTAAAAATAAACAAAAAGCAGCAGAAGCAGCTTTAGGACAAGCTCAAGAAGATCTAGCAAACGTAGATACATCTAACCCTTTTAAAGACGCGACAAATGCGTATGAAAATTTAGACAATAAAATGGCTGGGCTTGATAATGTTTATGAAGATCAAGAAAATGTCTATGAAGGCATGGAGAATAAGATGAAGGGTCAAAAAAATGCTTTCGAGGGCATGGAAAATAAATTCGAAGGCATGGAAAACGCTTTTGAAGATCTTACTGTTAACACACAACAAGCTGAATTTGAAGCTCAACAAAACCAACAACAACAAGCTAATATCATGTCTAGTATGGCTGGTGCAGCTGGTGGATCTGGTATTGCTGCGTTAGCCCAATCTATGGCTAATCAAGGAGCATTACAAGCTCAAAAAGCTTCCGCCTCTATTGGGTCACAAGAAGCTGCAAACCAAAAACTAGCAGCTAAAGCCGATCAAGACATTAACATGGCTACTGCTGAAGAAGGTTCTAAAATACAAACTTTGCAAGCCCAAGAACAGAGTAGATTAGATACTCAAGAACGTCAAGCTGACATGGAGATTCAAAGAACTCAAATGGGCGCTGAAGAAGCTATGCAAGCAGCAAGACTTGGTGAAGCATCTAGATTACAAATGGCAGAAGCCCAAGAAGCATCTAAACTACAAGAACTAGAAGCTAGCGGAGAAATGGAAGTACAAAAACTAAAAGGCGAGGGTGATATGTGGAGTGCTGGTATGGAAATGGACAAAGCTAAAACCCAAATGGATGTAGCTATGGGACAATCTTCACAAGCAGCTGCAGAAAAAGAAGCTGGTGATAAAAAAATGTGGGGTGGTATTGGTGGTGCTATTTCTGGTCTTGGTGGACTTAGTGACAAAAGAACCAAAGAAAATATTATTAAAATTAAATACTCTGAATCAGGTATACCAATTTACCACTTTAATTACAAGGGAGACAATACCACGTGGACAGGTACAATGGCTCAAGACTTGTTAGAGTTAGGTAGAGAAGATGCTGTGTTTGAAGAGAATGGTTTGTATAGAGTAAAATATAATTTAATAGATGTAGATATGAAAAAAGTAACACCATCACCATTGAAACAATTAGACGAGAGAGGAGCAATGGGGGCAACGCCTCGGGAGGATATGAATAAGCGTAAAGACATGACTGACGCTGGTTTAGATATATTAAGTGGTGCTAAAGCTAAATTAAACTGGGACGAACTTCAGAGAGATATTAAAAATATCGAATCTGAAACCATGAAGATTAGAAAACTTAAAGATCAACTATTAAGAGACAAGGAAAGAAAAGCTTATGAAGTAAAAGAAACTATAACTTTACCACAAGCTTATACTGAAGGTGGTTTTGTATTAATTAAAGAATATAAAAAAGAATTAGAAAAAGCTTTAATAGAAGAAGATGAAGTTGCAAAAGGAATCGTTAAAACTAAACTAGCAGCTTTAGCTGAAACTGTTAAGGTTGTAAAGGATAATATACAGGAATTTTATGAAGATCATTTTGAAGCGGAAACTATGTTATCAAAGGGTGTATCTCAACAGCAAATAAGTTTTGCCACTCAAATGTATTGTAAGAATCCAGATTTACAAGTAGTATACGCGGTTGAGCAAGATGTATTGAGCGGTTACACTGATTATTACGGAGAGTTGGTGACTAAAGGTGGTCAATATTGCGTTGTTGAGGATTTTTACGGTAACAAAGTTATGATAAATGTTATTGATGGTAATAAAGATATGTTTATTAGAAACAACTTAAAGGCTACAGAATACCTTACTTTCTTAAATGAAACATTTGAACAAGCACAAGAAGCTAACAAAGGTAAAGCTGCTGTTAAAATTGACTTAGGTCGTATTGAATACAAAATAGATTCTTTATTTGGTTATAATGATGGTACTGCTAGTAAAGAGCAAAACGAGCTAGTAATGATGTTCTGCCATGATAGCGAAGTATTAAGAGATGGTAGTACATTTAGAAGACACTTATACGAACATCCTAACATCGAAAACCTTAACTATGGTGGCTTTGATTGGGAGAAGTTAGAGTTTGCTTTACCATTAGGTCCTGGTGATAAAAACCATTGGGCAGATAATATTACTGAAGATGACAAACTTAGATTGGTCGATGCTCTTATAAATGTTGACAATCCATTTTTCAATATAAACTTACTAAGAACATTAGTAAAAGAATATTATACTTATAAGTTAGAAAACGCTTGGTGGAAAGGTATGGGTTATCCAGAGGGTAAACTAGAGATAATGCGTTTAAAACAAAACGAATTAGTTAAAGCTAGATTCAAAAAAGAAAAAGCTGAAGCTGCTAAAAATGGTATGCTTAAGTTTAAATTTGATGGAAAAGTATACCCAACAGGTATGACTCCAGCTAAAGTAAAGAAACAAGAAGAAGAAAGAGGTAAGGCAGCAGAGAAAGCTAATCCAGGATTAAATCAATAATATGCCATTAACAAAGTATCAAGAAGACGAAATACAATCTCTACGTGACAGATTGATGGAGGCTGGTATGAGCCAAGACTATATAAATAGTATGGTTGATATCAAGACAAAACATTACGCTGGTTTGGGAGAAGACGAAACACTTGGTTTAAACGAAACAGGTCGATCTAATCTTCAAAGCGAAGACGAGATATTTGATACTGGAAAAGGTGACAAGAAAAATTCCTTTGCTGAGGCCCAAAAACAATATGATTTAGCGGTAGATGAAGCTCCAACTGCAGCTGCTACAGACTTTGAAAATTATAAAAAACAAAATAAAGATAGAACAAAATCTGTTTATGGTGGGAAGGGAGAGTTTAAAACAGTTTTACAAGATTATGATAATCCAGAATATATAAAGTCTTTAAATGAAAAAATGACATATGATCATTTAAAAAACAGTGATTATATACAGAAACAAGTTATGCCAAGCATAATGAATGCTAATGCTGATTTAGTAGATAAAAAAGCTTCAGAACTAATTGAAAAATACAACATAACGCCAGAAACATCTCCTAACGATCCTAAATACATTCAAGCTCAACAAGAAATGGATATGCTTCAAGGTAAGTTGTTTTACAATGACAAAAGAGTTCAAAACGTAATCACTTCTTACTCAAACGAGTTAAATAAATTACACGGTATAGATAAAAGTGGTTACATGGTGGACAAGCATACTCCAGATAATTGGAAGGCTATAGATTTAAAGTGGAACGTTAAAGGCCTACCTTTGTCTCCAATGAGTTTATATAATTCTATATTTTCAGCAGGCACAGATGTTAAGTCTGTTGGGGCTGCTGGTCAAGCGGGTGAATATCAAAAAAGATTTAACAAGTACCAATCTAACTTAGCGTTGGCTCAGAAAAACAATTGGGATGATGACACTGAGGGGTTTGAAAATGAAAACGGGGATTTTACTCATAGAAAAGATGGTTTTATGAAGTCAGCTGGTTATAATAAACCTATAAGCTGGGGTGAGCATAAAGAGAAAATGAGTAAAACTATTGTTGATAATGAAAAAACATATAAAAAAGATTTAGCTGAAATACTTGAAAGAAGAGATATATCTAGTCACTACGAAAGAGCTGATTTTGATAAGTTTGCTTCTGGAGATAATTCTTTAAGGGAACTGTCTTTGATGTTAACGGAGCAAGGTTTCAATATGATTGGAGCTGTTGCTACTCTTGGTGGTTTGCCTTCTGTAATGGAGGGTGCTAGTATATACGAAACTAGAGTTGCAGATAGAGCTAGAAAAATGTTTGATTTAGAAGAAAACGAACAACCAACACCAGATCAATTGTATCAAGCTGTTTTATCTGACACTGAAAATAAAGATGGAAAAATTGCGGCTGAAACTGGTTTTGCTATTGGTTTGTCTGAAACAGCCGCCTCTGCTTTTGTTGTTGGTAAAACAGGTTTGTTGATGAAAAAAAGTTATGGATCTTTAGTTAAAGGGCAATATAAAAGATTCTTAAAAAACACTATGAAAACCGGTGGAACTATGGTTGCTGGTGGATTTGGAGAAGGTTTAACTGAGGGTTTTCAAACAGCTCTATCAAGTGCGGCTACTGGTCACTGGAGTATGGATGAATTTAGACAAGCTATGGGTACTGGGGCTGTAGTTGGAACTCTAATACCTGGTATGGGTAATGTTGTTAGTAACACCGTAAAAGAAACCAAAGCAGCTACGTCATCAATAGCTAGTAGATTTGACAAAAATAGTACTCGTAATATAATTGGCGCACATATAAAGCAACTAAATAAAGCTCGTAAAGACGGAACTATAAGTGAACAAGAGTATATAGAAAAATCTGAAATACTAAACGACGTTAAAAAATCAAACGACAAAGTACCTTCTGATTTTAATGTAAAAAACAAAAAAGAAGCTATAGATCTTTTAACTCAAAAAGCAGGTTTACAAAGAGAAATAGACAAAATAGGTGACAAAGCTTTAGCTAAAGGCAAGCAAGATCAAATAGCAGAGATTGATACCAAACTAGAAGAAGTATCAGTTAGAGATAGATTTGAAAAACAACAAGAAAAAGTTGAGAAAGTTGCTGGTGAAATATTTGGTGAAGATGTTAAAGCTAGAAACGTTACATCTGAAGAAGCTGTTACAATGGCTAAAGCACAATCTAAAGAAGAGTATGATTTAATAAATGAAGATTTAGCAAATCCTAATATAAACGAAAGACAACGAGAAGAATTAAACGAAAGAAAAACGGCTATTGAAAACCAAATAAAGTCTGCGGAGACATCTTTTGGCTTTTATGATCCTGTTACTAAAACTATGGTTTTAAACAAGGAGGCTAGCGTTGCCCAGGGATTTGTAACAACCAGTTCACATGAGCTATTACACGCAATACTCCAAAACACTATAGCTGAAAGTCCTAAGATAAGAGCTGAATTAGGTGGTGCGTTAGGTCGTTATTTACTAGAAATAGATACAGGGCAGTTACAAGATAGCGAATACGTTAGAAGACTAGACGCATATCAACAAGACCCCAATAATATTGCTGGTGAAGAAATGATAACTCTATTTTCAGAAGCATTACAACGTGGAGATATACAGTATAATGAAAGTGTATTTACTAAACTAAAAGATACATTTAGAAGATTATTACAAAGATTTAGTAAAGATAAAGGTAAAATAGAATTTAATACTGGTAAAGATGTATTTAATTTTATAAAAGATTACAATAAGACGATAGAGTCAGGAAGAGTTAGTCAAGGTATCAAAACTCTAGCATTAAAAGGCGCTGATGGGAAATTAATTAAACCAACACCTACAGAGAATGTAAAACCTATTTTAAAGCAATCTAAAGCTGACGAAGTTAATCGTATATACAAAGAGCAAGGCGTAAAAGGTGCTGGTGTTATAGCATCTCCAGATGGTCCTTATAGAGGTATGGCTGAAAAAATATTTGAAAGAAATTTAGCTTTTGCTCCATCACAAGATATTAGAGAGAATCTAGTGAATAATAAAGATTTTATAATTGGTGATATATTATACAGTCCAGGAACTGAAACAGCAAAAGCTAGAACAGTACTTGGTTTAGTTCAAGATTATCCTGATTATGTTAAAAAACAAGAAAAAGAAGGAAAGAAAGTTGCGCCGCTCGCAGGTTTTATAAATACATGGATAGGTGAACGTTCTAAGGAAGTCTTCAAGCCTTATGGCATTGACATGGCTATAACCAAATCAATGGAGCAAGAAGGTGTAGCGGCTGAAATTGGTAGAATAGAAGCAGAAGAAGTAGCTACAGAAGTTAAAGCAAAACCCAAACCAAAGAAAATAGTTTTAGCTGACAGACTAGGTGTTAAAGCTAAAGTTGATAAAACCATTAAAGCAAAACTACCTGAATTAGACATTGAAAATTTAAACTTTAAAACTTTAAAAGATCAAACTCCAGAAATAACAGGTGAAATGTTTGGTATATCACCTAAAAAACTTATTAGTGGAGCTAATATAACTAAAAAAGAATTACAATCTGCACAGATGTTTATTAATAAAAATGCAGATATATTAATCTCAATGTTACCAGAAGGAGCAACTACTGGTGGTACAGCTACTGGTGTGCCTCAAACTTTATTAAAAGCTTTTTACACTAAAACAGATAGAGCTAAAATGGCTAAGACTGGAACAAAAGCTGGTTTAGCTATTCAAGTTAAAAACAACATAAAGAAAAGTGATTTTCTAGAAACGTTTGGAATTATAGATGGTAAACCTGTTCGTACAGATAGAAATACATCGGCTAGAGTGCTGGCATTAGCTAATCAAACTGGCAAGATGATGACTAATCAAGCGGTTAGACAAGAAATAGAAAAACAAGGTGATGTTAGTCAGAGTGTTGTTCTAAAACTACAAGACGGTAAATCATCTGTTATGTTTAGTAAAGCTATACCAGAGAGTAAACACGACGTTTATTACGCTAAGTACGGTGATTTAGTAACAGAAATTTCAAACTCCAATAACAAGGATATAGAATCTATAAAAAATAGAGTAACAAATACTTTTAAAGATGATCTTACTAAAAATGAAATACTAAAAGTATCTAAAGAAATATTTAAAAACATTGAGCAGTATGGTGTTTTAGAAAAAAAGCATGTTATGCCCTCAGGTAAGAAGGTCGATATGCCACGAACCCTTCAAGAATTTTTAATCGACAAAGCTGTTGAAGACAACCTAGATTACGGTGTAAAAGAAATGTTGAAGAAGTATTTGCCAAAAGATAAAAATGGCAAAACAATAAACATAGGTACACACTATTTAGATAAAAATAGAATTTTAAGACATAGAGCGTTGCCAGTTGATTTAGGTAAACAGATAGTTGAAGAGATGGGTTTAGAAAAAGGTGTTGAATTCATATTAAAGTATTACCAAGGAATGTTCTCTGGTCTCTCTAGAATTGCTGATGGAAGGTATATATTCAAAAATGGAGCTCTTATAGATAATCCTAATTATAAACCTTTAGTACCAAAGAAAGATAAAGATGGCGTAGTAAAAATGGTTCCACCTAAAAACAGAAAGCAGGTCTTTCAATCTGTACCTGATTTTGTTGAAAACGTTATAGGTAAACTAGGTGTTAATGTTTATAACGAAAATGGTAGTATAAAAACCGTTAATCAAATCCAAAAAGATTTAGGTATAAACACAACGTTATTAGCTGAAAAAAGCGAAGCTGCTCTAAAAGATATGGATTTTATTGGTAGAGAAGCTCAAGCCAATGAAGCTAAAAAAGCTGTAATAAAAATGATGGACTTTATTACTAAAACAGAGGGTTATGATTCTGCTGACGTAGGTATGCTGGTTACTAGTATGGGCTCTGGTATGACATCTGTAACGAGAAGAGCAGCTAATTTTAAATACATAGGGATTGGTGTTGAAAACTCAAAGAATCCGGGCAAAGAATTGGAATACGAACACATGATACCACAAGTTGAAATGTCTTTAAAAGTGTTAAAAGGTTATTTAGAAAATGGTAGTGTTGACAATAGTGTTTGGGAGGGTTATCATGTTGCTATTATACCTAAAACAATGGATAAAGTTCTTGTGGAAAATGGGTTTAGAAGTAAAAGCCCGGTCTCTGGAAATAGATATTACAATATGTTTAATTTTGGTGACAAAAGACTAGTACCGATAAAAAGTATAGATCCAAAAGACAAAGGTCTTATTATAGGTGAGGATTTTGTTAAAGCTGGTAATATATTAAATAAAACCGCTAAAGAAATACAAGATATAGGTGTTCTTGAAAGGGCTTATATGTTTTCTAGATCAGCTAAAAACCCAGCAAAAGGTATTACAGTTTTAGATTTTGACGACACGTTGGCTACGAGTAAATCTAAAGTTATATCTACATCACCTGAGGGTATTGTTAGAAAACTAACAGCTGAAGAGTTTGCTAATGAAGGCGCTGATTTACTAGATCAGGGTTGGAAGCATGATTTCTCAGAGTTTAGCAAAGTTGTAGATGGTAAGGTTGCCTCGTTATTTAATAAAGCAATGAAATTGCAAGGTAAGTTTGGTTCTGAAAACATGTTTGTATTAACAGCGAGGCCTGCTGATTCCGCTTCGGCTATATTTGAATTCTTAAAAGCTAATGGATTAAACATACCATTAAAGAATATTACTGGTTTAGCTAATTCAACTCCAGAAGCTAAAGCGCTTTGGATAGCTGATAAGGTTGGTGAAGGTTATAATGATTTCTATTTTGCTGATGATGCTTTACAAAACGTACAAGCCGTTAAAAATATGTTAGATCAATTCGATGTTAAGTCTAAAGTTCAACAAGCTAGAATTAAGTTTAGCAAGGATATGAGCGGGAACTTTAACAATATAATAGAAAAAACAACTGGTGTTGAATCACAAAAACAATTCTCTAATGCTCAGGCAAGATTAAGAGGTCAAAAAACTAAATACAAAAGTATAATACCAGCATCGGCTCAAGATTTTCAAGGGTTATTATATAACTTTTTAGGTAAAGGAAAGCAAGGAGAAACTGATATGGCGTTCTTTAAGAAAGCTTTAATAGATCCATTTTCTAGAGGTATAAACGAATTAAATTCATCGAGACAAAGCGCGGCGAATGATTTTAAAAATCTAAATAAGAATTTCCCTGATGTTAAGAAAAAACTTAACAAAAATATAGAGGGATTAGATTATACTTACGATCAAGCCATGAGAGTTTATCTTTGGAATAAAGCTGGTTTTGAAGTGCCTGGTTTATCAAAAAGAGATTTAGCTGCTTTAACTAGTGTTATTCAAAAAGATCCTCAATTAGAAGCGTATGCAGATACGATAGGTTTAATATCTAAAAAAGATGATGGATATTCAAAACCTAAAGACTATTGGTTAGCTGAAAGTATTGCTTCTGATTTATTAAGCGATGGAGCGATCGGGGATAAAAGATCTGATTTCCTAGCTGAATGGATAGAGAATAAAAATATGATATTCTCTCCTGAGAATTTAAACAAGATAGAAGCTATATACGGTTCTAAGTTTAGAGAAGCTTTAGAAGATATGTTATACCGTATGGAAACTGGTAGAAACAGACCAATGGGTGGTGGTAGATTAGTAAACAGTTTTATGAATTGGACTAACAATTCTGTTGGAGCAATCATGTTCTTGAACTTACGTTCCGCTACATTACAAACTATATCAGCCGCCAACTATATAAATTGGAGTGATAATAACCCAGCTAAAGCAGCAGCAGCATTTGCTAATCAACCACAATTTTGGAAAGATTTTTCTTATATATTTAACTCTGATTATTTAAAACAAAGAAGATCTGGAAATCAAAGAGGTGTTAACGAAGCAGAATTATCTGAAGCAATTGCTGGTAGTGATAACAAAGCTAAAGCGGCTATAGCTTGGTTGCTTAAAAAAGGATTTACACCTACACAAATAGC
>TARA_R100001463_G_scaffold38852_3_pt1 | contig 20122 bp, 31 predicted proteins | sample TARA_R100001463 | Tara Oceans TARA_R100001463 (sample SAMEA2622242) | marine metagenome | biome: marine biome (ENVO:00000447); feature: deep chlorophyll maximum layer (ENVO:xxxxxxxx); material: "saline water (ENVO:00002010), including plankton (ENVO:xxxxxxxx)" | depth 40 m
AGCTTCTAATAACACAGCAGTTGGTTATAGTGCTTTATTATCAAACACTACAGGAACATCCAATACTGCGGTTGGTCGTATTGCGGGAGATTCTATTACAACAGGTAGTTACAATACTGTAGTAGGTGATGATTCTTTGCGTGATTCTACTACATCTTCAAACAATACTGCTATAGGTGCAGGTGTAATGTCTTTAACTACTACAGGTGCTAGAAATACAGCAATGGGCATGGCAGCACTTCAAAGTAATACATCAGGAAATTACAACGTAGCTATTGGCGACCAAGCTGTTTTTAGAAATACTAATGGTGGTGAAAATACTGGTGTAGGATTTTTAGCTTTACAAAATAATGGATTAAGTACTTCTGGTATTTCTTATAATACTGGTATAGGTTCAAGAGCGTTAGCGGGTAATACAAGTGGTGCTCAAAATACCTCATTAGGGGCTTTTGCGGGTTCAGACCTCACATCAGGTGGAGCAAACACATTTATAGGTTATAACACACAGCCATCTGCTGTTGGTGGAGCAAGTCAAATTGTTTTAGGACATGGAGTTACGTGCACAGGAGACGGCAACTTTACTTTTGGTATAGGTACGTCAGATAGTAATATTGCTAATGGTGCAACAACCATTACTGCACCTTCAGATGTTCGTTTAAAAGAAGACATAGAAGACGAAAAGATTGGACTTGACTTTATAAACGATTTAAGACCAGTAACTTATAGATGGAAAAAAGCTAAAGACGTACCTTCAGAAATGAAAGCACACGATGCTGATTCTGATGAAAGAGTTATGAATGGTAAATATAACCATGGTTTTATTGCTCAAGAAGTTAAAGAAGTTATAGATAACTACGACTTAAAAGATGGCTTTGATATGTGGACAGAAGATGAAGCTGATGGAAGACAACGTATTGGTGAAGCGTCTTTAATGCCTTTAATGGTTAAAGCAGTACAAGAACTTTCGGCAAAAGTCGAAGAATTAGAAAGTAAATTAAACGGAGAATAATATGGCTCAAACAGTAGCAGAAGTGCTAACAGCAGCAACAGATAGCGTAACGCTTATCAACGACATCAATACGAATGGTAAAAAATCATCTTATGTTGGCGGTACAACTGATGCAGATGGAAATGCTGTAGCAAGTGATATGTCACAAGCTGATATAAATGAAGTAGTACAGCGTAATGTTGACCACTTAGAACTTATATTAGAATACACAGACCCAGATGTTAAAGGTGCTAGTGATGATAAATCATCTTACACAGGTGCAGTAACAACTGGTAAAGCTTATATAGCAGCTAACAGCTAAAAGTGAATGGCATTACTTCCTATCACCCCTCCAGCTGGAATCGTCAAGAACGGGACTGATTACGGAAACAAAGGCCGTTGGGTAGACGGAAATTTAGTACGCTTTGAAAATGGCTACCTAAAACCTATAGGTGGTTGGAACAAATTAAGAAACACAGCCTTAACAGGCGAACCTATTGGAATGTATGCACATTCCGATAACACAGGTAAGCCTATACTGGCTGTAGGTACAAGACAAAAAGTCTATGTACTCTACGACAATACCTGGACAGACATCACACCATCTGGTTTTGTAAACGATGCTAGTCAAGACCCTTTAGGCTTTGGTGCTTATCAATACGGTCAAGAAGATTATGGCGATGCTAGAAGTCAATCGGGTTTACCCCTAGATACAGGTCATTTCGCTTTTGACAACTGGGGTGAAGATTTAGTCTTTTCTTTTTCAGGCGATGGCAAGATATACAAATGGCGACCTAACTCTGGTGGTACAGCCGATACGATAGCTACAGTTGTTACCAATGCACCTGTAGGTAATCAGGCTATCATCGTAACCAACGAAAGACATCTAGTAGCTATTGGTTCTGCAAGCGATCCTAGAAAGATTGCTTGGTCTGACAGAGAAGACAGAAATAACTGGACATCTAAAGCTACTAACTCAGCGGGTGATCTACAAATCCCTACGGGCGGTAGAGCATTGTACGCAGTTAAGTTTGGTTCAGATGTCATTATATTTAGTGATACGGGCATAGCTAGAATGTATTATACAGGCAACCCTTTTATTTATGGTATAGCTGATGCGGGTTCTAACTGTAAAGCAGTAGGAAGAAGAGTTATTGTATCTACAGGATCATTTATGGCATGGATGGGTGAGAACTCATTCTTTGTATACGATGGACAGGTTAGAGAAATACCATGTGAAGTACACGACTATGTATACGACAATCTAAACCAACAAGGCAGAGCTGCTAGTTGGGGTGGACACAACTCTAACTTCAATGAAATATGGTGGGGATTCCCAAGCGGTGATGGACAATACACACCGAACAAATACGTTATATGGAACTACAGAGAGAACACATGGTCTATAGGTGAATTAGATCGTGGTTGTTGGATTGACCAAGGTGTCTTTGACTTCCCTATAGCGGGTGACTCTAGTGGCTTTATATACGAACACGAATCACAGTTATTAAACAACTCTCCAAACTTAGGTACATCTGTACCTTTTGCAACAAGTGGCCCTATAGAGATTGGCAATGGCGACAGGTACGTTCAATGTAATCAAATATTACCAGATGAAGAAGCAAATACTTTACCTGGTGTAACTCTTAGTTTTAAAGGTAAGTTTACTCCGCTAGGCAGCGAAACAGACTTTGGTAGTTTTACCTTTAATAGTGATGGTTATACCGATGCAAGGTTCTCAGCACGACAGGTACAGATGACAGTTACAGGAAGCACAACACAAGACTTCCAAGTTGGTAACATTAGGTTAGATGTCAGGAACAGAGGCAAACGATGAACCTAGCTTCTAAAAGGCAATATTTAGAAAGAGCGACTAATGTAAAATATTCTTTTGCAGCTACTACGCAACAAACTATATACACAGCACCTACTGGTGGTGATTTTACGTTTGCCATAATAGAAGGCATATTTGCTTGCGATCATGGCAATCAACAAACTAATTTAGATATAACCATTACAGATACCAGTTCTAATGAGTTTTTCCTTTTTAAGAATCACAACATATCAGCCTATGGCACAGAAGAATTAGTAGTTAATTCTGGTTTGATTTTGCAACAAGGAGAGATTGTTAAAGCACAGGTTAATCACGCAAACATAGACTTAGTAATAAGTATTATAGAGTATGCAAAAGGTGACTAATAACGTAGGGAAATTCTTGAAATATCAAGATTCCTATACAATAGACCGTGTAGAAGATAAAATAAGAATCTAGGAGTAAATTTTAATGAACTCATCTGTATTAAAAATAAAAGAAGAAATTTCACAAAAAGATATTGGTAAGTTTTTAGAGTATCAAGAAAATAAACTTAAGTTTCAGAACAAAGTAAAAGAATTTGAAACAGCATTAAGTGATTTTTCTACAGAAACAGGCCAAGATAAAAATCTTCCCGCTATTCAAGGATATGAAGAGGGTTACGTTACACATGATTTTGCAGATGGACAATATATTAGGTCTATTACTATGCCAAAAGGTTTAGTTGTATCAACTAAAATACACGCTAAAAACCACCCATTTTTTGTTATGAAAGGTAAGTGTTCTGTTTATACTGAAGATGGTATGCAAACTATAGAAGCTCCGTATCATGGAATAACTTATTCAGGTACAAAAAGACTACTATATATCCATGATGAGTGTGTCTGGATAACAGTTCACCGCACCGACAATTTAAGTGTAGAGGAAGTAGAAGAAGAAGTTATTGCAAAAGATTTTGATGAAAAAGATTTTTTAATGATTGACACTAAACAAATAGATAATTTAATAAAACAAATGAGGAATGACTAATGAGTTTTGCAACCACAGCAGCAGTAGTAGGATCAGCAGCAGCAGCTAAAGCAGCTTTTGATCCAGAAACAGGTCAAACAACACAATCGCAACAATTAGACCCAGCACAACAAGCTATGCTGAGAGAAGTCTATGGACAAGGTAGGGCTTTAGCAGCACAACCTTTTGTACCCTACACAGGTGCAAGAGTAGCTGGCTTTTCACCTGACCAGCTTAGAGCATTTGAAGCTACTCGTGGTTTATTTGAAACGGGTATGCAATATGATCCTATGGCTGGATTAGCTGGACTCGCACAAGCTCCCGCTCCTAGCCTTTTACAAACAGACATAGGTGCTTATCAATCACCTTACACACAACAAGTTATAGACACCACATTAGGTGATATAAGAAGACAACAAGACATAGCACAACGTAAAGCACAAGAAGGTGCTATTCGTGCGGGTGCTTTTGGTGGATCACGTTCAGCGATTATGGAAGCTGAAGCCACTAGACCGTATGTAGAACAAGCAGCTAGAACCGCAGCTGGATTAAGACAGGCTGGTTTTAGTCAAGCTTTAGGTGCTGCTGAGTCGGATATAGAAAGACAAATGGCAACTAGAGGTTTTCAAAGAGGTGTCTTAGGAGACATATCTGGTTTGCAAGCTGGCAGACTTGGTTTATTAGGTGGTATAGGAACACAACAACAAATGCTACAACAAAGAGCATTGGATGTTCCATATCAAGAGTTCCAAAGAGCTTTGGGTTATGGCGGTCAACAACTTGGTTTATTATCCGCAGCAGCGGGTCAACCTTTTGCTACTAGCAAAACAACAGGTTATCAACCATCTTCATTAGAAGGTGTATCTACTGCCCTAAATATATTAAACCAACCATTTATGAGTGGTTTGTTTGGTGGCTCTAGTGGTACTGGAGGCGGTACTGGATTTGGTGGTAGTGCTGGAGCTGGATTTGGTCAAGGGTTCGGATAAGGATTAATTATGGCAAACGATTCACTTAGACAATTATCAGATACCTTAAATATGGCAACTGCACAACTATCTGGCGATCCACAAAGGATGCAGATGGCTTTAGGTATGCAACAAAGTCGTAAGTTGCAAGAAGAGGCAGCAGCTAGACAACAAAAATTACAACAGTTTGCACAAGCGAATCCCTCTCTTTCTAAAATGTATGAGTTATTTGGTGAAAAGGGTCTACAACAAGGTTATTTGCAACAACAAGAAACACAGCAAAAGTTAATAGAGAGACAAGAGCAAATACAAGCATTGCAAGGTGCTGGTTTTTCAAATCAAGAAATAAATTTGGTTTTAGCTGGAGTTCCTACAAAAGATGTTATTGATTTTAGGGAAACGGGCGAACTATCGGGTCAAGAATTAATTAGTAAAGTAGAAGAAAATGTTGAAACTACTATAGAACAAACAGGACTTTTAAATACTTTTGCAAATTTAGATCAAGCATTTGGGCCAGTTGATGCAGCGCAAGAGGCATTAAGTAAGGCTACAAGGGTTCTTGGTTTTGAGGTTGATCCCTTAGGTTCTGGTACTGGAGCAGCAGTAAGAGCAAGAAATAGTCTAAATACAGAAATTTTAGCAAATTTGGCTGCTGACTTTACTGGAAGACCAAATTTGTTAATTTATGAAAACCTTAAAGGTAACTTACCTATGTCATCTGCTACTAGCGAAAAAGATGCAAGAGAAAAATATATAAATGTTAAAGATCAAGTAGATGCTAGAGTAAATAATCTTAAACAAGGTTTAAAATCTACTACTATTTCCGATTCAGACAAAGAGAAATATAGAGAAGAATTAAATAAAAGTATTTTATTATCTAAAAAATTAGACTCAGCAATTTTAAGCCTATTCCCAAAGGAAGAAGAAACATTAGAACCAACAAATTTGAATATGCAATCTGAAGGCTATTATAGCTGGATATACGAATAATAATTATGCCTAGCTACGAAGAGCTAAAAAAATCAGAAAACAAACAACAGGTTTTTGAGCAAATAAAATCTGATGGCTACAAGCTTCTGAAAGAAGGAAAAATTGATGCCAAAACATACTATGCCAAAACTAGAAATGTTGGTATAGAAATGGGTTTAATTGATTCAAATGATTACCCAGGCAGATTACCACCATTTGCAGAAGGTTTTTTAGAAATAGTTGGTGGTATTGGTGGTGCTATAGGTGGTGCAGTTTTAGGTGCGCCAGCTGGCCCTCCTGGTATGATTGCTGGGGCTACTGCGGGTGCTGGATTAGGTGCTGGAAGTGCTTCTTTAGCAGCCGATTTTCTTGGTGATTTATTAGCTCCAGATATGCCATCTCCTAGTGCTGGAGAAAGAGCGAAAGATGCTGTAGTTACTGGAGCGGTAGATGCTACTTTGACATTAGCAACACCTATAGCTGGAAAGGCATTAAAACCATACGTTACAAAAATTATTGATAAGGCTTTAGACAGTAAGGCAAAAATAGCAGCACAAGCTCCTGATGCTGGTACAAGAATTAGTGCCTTAGAAAGACAACTTGGTTTGACAGAAGAAGCTGGTCAACAGGCAAAAAAATTAGCAAAAGAGGGAGTAGAACTTTCTTTAGGTCAAGCAAGCTCTTCTCCTTTTGTAAGAGGTGTTTATAATTTGTCTAGTCGTATGCCTTTGGCTGGAGCACCAGGACAAAAACAATTATTAAAAACTTTTGAGCAAGTAGATACTGCGTTAAATAAAAGAATAGCCCCAACAGCTAGAGTAAATCCTTTAACAGAAACCGAAAGATCAGAACTAATAAAAGAATTTGGTATGCAGTCTTTTAATGACTGGAGAAATTCTTATAAGGCTGTATATAAAAAAGCGGAACAAGAAATGCAAAAAAGAGGTGATTTCTTTGATGTAGAACCCTTAAGAAAAGTTGCAGCAAGAAATCTGCCTAGAAGTGAATTTGAAAAAATGCCAGCAGATATTCAGAATTTAATGTTAGACGTAAATCTGTATGGTGATTTTTTAGTTGCTGGCAAAAAAGGTTTAGAAAAAAAGGTTTTAAATTATGATGATATAAGAGCATTAGATTTTAGAATCAAAGACTTGTCTAAAAAATACGATCCAGCAAAAAGTCAAACACCAAACAATCTTGCGTATAGAGCTGTAACAGCAATGCAAGATGAAATGAAAAGGCAATTAAGAAATCCAAATACTTCTCATGGAAGGCTTTTGTCTTCTGGAGATAGATTGTTTAAAGAATATATGTCGGTAGTTGAGGGTAAAACAGGTAAAGAGTTTCAAAAAGCATTAAGCAGAGGAGCATTAAGACCTGGTGTTGGAAGACCTCCTTCACAAAGATTAGAAGATTTATACAAAAATACTTTTGGTGATGCTAAATCACCAGAGGCAGTTAAAGAACTAAGAACTCTTATTGGTAATCAAAGAGTTAATCAATTAACTGCAAATTATTTAGATGATGTTTTTGTTAAACACTTAAGGGGTGATAAAAAAGATTTTGACGCTCTTTATAAAGAACTTGGTTTTGATAATGTTAAAAGTAAAAAGTATGAGGCAACAAAAGAATTACTCAAAGATTATAGAACTGCTTCACGACAAATAGATAAAGTAACTGGAAAAGAAGTTGTAAGACCTGTAACAACTAATGTTGATGATTTATACAGTTTCTTAAACATTCTAAAAGAATTTCCAGAGGCTTTGCCAGACGTTAATACATTTATATTAAGATCAGGAATATTGAGATCAGCTCAGTCTTTAGGGCCAACAGCGTTGATAGGAACAACAGGAATAAATGTAGGTGGCGGTGCTGGAGCTATAGCTGGGTTTGGTTTACTGAGAGCTTTAAATGCTTTCTTGGCTAGACCATTTAATAAAAACCTTATAAAAGAAATAGACAAGGCTGGAGAAAATAAAAAGAAAGAATTTATACAAAGATTTTTACAGTCGTTACCTAAGTTACCAGATGTACCAGCTGGTGCTATAGCAGTTCAACCAGCAGTACCGTTGGTATCTGAACAAGTACAGGAGTCCATGCGACAAGAATAAACCATGTCAAGAACCACAGAACGGGTTGGTCGTTCTGGCGAGTATTTCGTAGCATCACTTCTCTCTCAAATTTCCGACACAGTTCTTATGATTCCTCATTCAGCCGAGGCTGATTTACTGTTTGAATACAACAATACACTTTACAAAGTCCAAGTTAAAACCAAGACCAAGATAGAGAAACACAGAACGAACTGGCGGTTTGATATGCGTAGAGGATCGCACACTAAGAACCGCAGTTACGAGAATGGTTCAATAGACATCTTTGCCTTTGTCTCCCTACAACACATGAACGTGGTTTTTTATGAGCCTAAAAAGACTGAAAGCTTTACTGTTAAAGATGAGAAGATGAAGAACAACAAACCCATAGACAACATATTAGACATACTGGATAAACTTCACTATACTACCTAATAACACATTAGGGAGATGTTATGAAAACTTTAGATGAAATGTTTATGGTCTATGTCAAAGACCTTAAAAGAAGACAGGTCAAGACTGTTGCTAAGATAGAGCAAGTCTACCAAACCAATATCAGTCCTGTTCTTGGCGACAAGAACATAGATGAAATAATACGAGGGGATATAGCACAGTTACACTTTGATATTAGTGATAGAGCACCTTCTCTAGCTAACAAGTGTTTATCTATTATAAAGGCTATTTATAACCTAGCCATTACATTATCACTCGTAGTTATAAACCCAAGCACTAATATATCTAAGAACAGGGAGAACAAACGCAAGCGATACATGACTAACGAAGAACTGCTGGCAGTTGTGGAGGAACTAAAGAAAAGGAAAGATGATCAAATCTATCAGAAATCAGTTGCCTTTATTTGGTTACTAATCCTGACAGGTGCAAGGAAAGGAGAGATAGCCAAAGCTAAGTGGACTGATCTAGTAGGTAACACACTTGTTATTAAGGATCATAAGACAGACAGGTACGGAGAGGATCGTATTATCCATCTAACACCTATGGCATTAGACATAATCAACGAGCAAGATCGTTCCTCTGAATACATTCTTGGTATAAAAGCACCAAGAAGAACATGGGAAACCATCAAGCAAGCGGTTGGTTTAGAAGATATAAGACTGCATGACATCAGACATAGTTACGCATCCTGGTCTTTGCAAAAGATTAATCTATCAGAGGTAGGTAATTTATTAGGCCACCGAGATCAGGCAACCACCCAGAGATACGCACACATTCATCAGGACAAGGCGATAGCCAACGCAAACCTTGTAGGAGAACACATACAGAACATTATTGATGGTGAATAATGTTATGTTTCCTTTCTGTCTATAACAAAGATTTGTTTAGCAGAATCTACTGTGATGTCGTATTCATCAGCTAAGAAGGTAAGTTTCTGTCTTGGAAAAGACTCCTTATCTTCTATAGCGTTCATTACGATTATCTTCTTAGTGACATCATCATAACCATTCCAGTTAGAAACCTGACTTAAACTGCGACCACAAATACATTTGTCTCCAGCTCCATACGTCAAGCTACATACTGATATGCAAGGATTGTCTTTAAGACTCGTAGTCTTGCCATTTATCTTTACTTTATCTATATATTGGCTCATTTATTTTCCTCCCGTATACCTTCGGGATTACATCCGTAGATCATTTCTAACTCTAAATCTATGTAATGTTTGGCTTTTAGTAAGTCTTCTACCTTGTCTTCTTTGTTTCTAGTAACGTACTTAATGCAGTTACCAAGATTCCAAGATAGTTTATTGGCATAGATGTATTGAGTAGGAGTGATTTCCAGACTCTTATAGTGATCACCTCCAACCTGACGACTGGTGGCTTTATTGTCTTTTGTAAACTTTTTCATCACTTGTTGTTGATATTCTAGTTAAAAAATGTATTATTGGCAATGAAAGAGTACAGAAGGGAGTAATAATGGAAAATATGGAAGACAAAACCAGCAAATTTCTTGACACTAGAGAACTAGCGCAACGATGGAAGATCAGCCCTAGAACACTAGAGAATCAAAGAGGAAAGGGGCAAGGGCCTCAATTCTTTAAGATCGGTGGCAAGGTGCTTTACGATATAGACTATATCCAAGAGTACGAACAAGACAAGCTGGTATCAAATGGCGCACGCTAAACTCAGTCCTAGTGGTTCAAAGATATGGATGGCTTGTCCTGGTATGCCTAATCTAGCAAGTCAAGTGCCTTACTCTACAAGCTATGCAGCTGCCTCTGGTACGTTTGTCCACAGTATGTCAGAGATGTTATTTAAAGATCGTTTAGAGAACGTAACACTTAGAGACTATTGGTTAGGTAGAAAAGAATTTGTAGATGAGTTTGAAATAGTAGTTGATGAAGAGATGATTAAGTGTGCTGAAGTCTATGTAGATTACGTCAACAAAAGAAAAGAAGAATTAAATGCCAAGATGCTGATAGAAGAAAGAGTCAGTATGGAAGAAATATCAGAACACATATGGGGTACGGCAGATGCCATACTGATAGGCGAAAAAGAATTAGAGATCATAGATTTAAAATCAGGTAAGTTTCCAGTTAATGTAGAAGACAACACACAGTTGCTTATCTACTCATTGGGAGCTTTATCAAGATATGGTAATGAAGACACAATCGTTACCATGACAATAGTACAACCTAGATCATGGCACAAAGATGGTGCTATACGATCTTATTCCATGTCCGCAGCAAGTCTAGTGGACTGGGGTTACGAGACTTTGAAACCAGCAGCAGATGCTTGTGACGAAGAAAACCCGCAATACAACCCAAGCAAAGAGACTTGTCGTTTCTGTAATGCAAAAGGTATTTGCGATACTTATAAACAATATGTAGGAGAAAAAAATGACTGATGAAAATAATCAGGAAGCAGAAGAAACTGTAAGGTTTTCAGATGACGGGCCAGAATACAAAGTATCTGATCTGTCTGACGATGCAGTTTTAATTCTTAATAAATGCAAAATGCACCAAGAGCAGAAGAATAGATATATTCAAGAAGCTAACTTGAATGTTGAGCAAATGGATATTTTAATTGGATATTACAGCGATAAACTAAAAACAGCTGTAGAGTCTGATGCTGAAGTAATAGAGGTGGAAGATGAGTCTAGCTGATATAAGAAAAAAGACTAAGCTTAAACCACCTAAGCTTGTGTTATATGGAGGTGCTGGAATTGGTAAAACATCTTTCGCATCTGGTATGAATGCACCTATCTTTGCTTTAACAGAAGATGGTATGGGTAAGATTCAATGCGATCACTTTCCTGTGGCTAAAGACTACGATACGTTTGTCAACAATCTAAAAACTTTATTAGACGAAGATCACGAGTATAAGACTTTAGCGGTTGACTCTTTAGATTGGCTAGAACCATTAATTTGGGAGAAGGTCTGTCAAGAGCATGGTAAGAAATCTATTGAAGAATTTGGTTATGGTCGTGGCTATGTGGAAGCTCTAAAACAATGGAGAGAATATATAGACGTACTCAATCGTTTAAGAGACGAGAAGAGCATGACGATTATTCAGATTGCACATAACCAAATAAAAAGATTTGAGTCACCAGAGATTGAGGCATACGACAGACACGAGCTGAAGTTGCATCGTAAAGCTGGAGACTTGATACTTGAGCATAGTGATTGTTGTTTCTTTGCTAACTTTAAACTGGGTACAGTTAAGACACAGGGTAAAGGTGGGCAGACAAACACTAAAGCAGTTCAAGGGGATAGAGTCATTTACACACAGGCGAAACCAGCTTTCTTAGCCAAGAATAGATATGGTTTACCTGAAGAAATGCCTTTTGATTGGGATTCAATCAGAGAGGCAATCATCAAAAACTAAAGGAGATAAAAATGGTAGATATAACCAAGTATGGCCACGACTTAGATGTGGATAGCGTAAGCGAAGGCGGTGGAGGCGGCGGCGGTAAGCTAACACCAGGTAGACACAACATGACATTCTGTGGTGATGAAATCATTACAGGTGCTAATGGTTGGGAGGCTTTGAAGTTATTCTTTGAAGTAGAAGATACCACTATTAACATGAACTATGCCTGTACCATGGCACACAACACAAGCGACAAAGCAGTTAGTATCGGTGTAGAAACATTGAGAAAGATTGGTAAAGCGTGTGGAGTTACAGGTGCATTAACTGATCCTAGTGTTCAACTATTAGGCAAGTCTCTGTCAGCAGAACTTGTCGAAGGTGAAAAGGGTTACATGGAAATAAAGGATGACTTCGGTAATACGTTTCAACCTGTGGTAAAAAAAGAAGCTACAGAGAAGGTTGTGCAGAAACCTAAAGAAGAAACATCTGCTGAAGATGTCCCGTTCTAATGAACCCCTAAAGTATGACAGGCCTTCGTTGTGCAGTTATTGCACGTCACCCAGCGGAGGTCTGTTATTACGAGTAGAGGATCGTTACTACGGAAGTTGTTGTATGGAACACACAAAGAAGATAAGGGAAAGATTAGAAAGAGGAGAACCTTTACCATATGTCGCACAATTAAATTATGAAGGCATCAAGTATGCCTTGACCTTAACCAAAGATACTTATTTAGAAATAGCAAAAAAAGAAAATACATTTGTCATGCACGAATGGGAGAGAGATCAGAGGATGAAACTATTTGGTAAAGCTATTGCAGAGTATCTAAATTATTGTTCGGAGTTAGCTGATAAAGGACTTCTCGTAAAAGAATTACGAGAAAATGGTTGATTTAAGAAAATATGTAGGCGATGAGGGAATCGTCATAGATGAAAATTTTCGCTTCAGAGGAGAGAAGAAAAGCATCGATTCATTAATTAGTGAAATGACTAACGATGGTCTATTTATTGATTATGTAAATACCACAGGCGAATTAGTTAGAGTACCCGTTAAGTCGGGTGTTGGTGTTCGCCCTGATAAACATGGGGAGCGGTCTGGTTGGTATGTCTTCAATGAAACTGGAGACTATCAGAACTGCGTATGGGGTAACTGGAGAACAGGCTTACAGGGTAAGTGGTCTTCAGTTGACCCTAACCAATTAAGTGATACTCAGAGACAGGTTTTAAAGTCCAAACTGGACGAAGCTATACGTCAAGGGGAAGAACATAAGAAACGGAGGCAAGATGAAGTAGCAGAGGAGGTTAGGGAGAGATTTGAAAAGTGCAATGATTGTGTTGAGCATCCTTATTTAAGTGCAAAAAATATAGTTAATAATTATGGGTTAAAGGAATTAAATGGTAGCCTCATAATTCCCGTGGCGCATTGTATTACAGGTCAGCTAAGAAGTCTTCAGTATATAGACAAAAAAGGCGGTAAAAAGTTTGTATCTGCCAGCGAAGTGAAGGGAAATGTCTTTCCCATTGGTTTTAATTTGAACCAGTTACACAGTTTAGAAAAGGTAGTTGTTGTTGAGGGAGTCGCTACAGGAGTTAGCGTACATTTAGCAACCAGTTTGCCAGTAGTTGTTGTTTTTTCAGCGACTTTTGGTTTGGAAGCAATGAACAGGATGCGTGAGAAAACACAGGCTAAGTTTATTATTGCTTTTGATAATGATAAGAATGGAGTTGGGCAAAAGAAAGCTGATGAATGTGTAAAAGCAATTCATAACTCTGTAGTAAAATTACCTTCAATCATTGGAGACTTTAACGACCTACATCAACAAGTAGGTTTAGAATCAGTCAAACAAGAGATAGAAGATTTTGGTTTAGGGATAAAGCGGTACGCTATAAAAAACCTCATCGGTAGTCCTCCTCCTATTGAGTGGTTAGTTGACCGTTTTATTCCGCTAAAAGCACCTGGTGTTCTATCTAGTGTTGGTGGTATTGGTAAATCGTTCTTAGCTTTGCAGTTAGCCTTGAACTTAGCAAAGGGGGGAGGAACATTCTTAGGCAAGAATATTTTGCAGTCAGGCTCTTCAGTCGTTCTTAGTTCAGAAGATAACCAAGAGGAGATACACAGGAGAATAAACTCTTTAGACCCACATGGTGCTAGATTCAATACACCATATGATGTCTTTGTTTATACCATTGCAGATCATGGTAAGCCTATGATCTTATTAACAGAAGATAATATTACTCAACAGGCCACAGAATTAGTCGAAGAACTTAAATCAATACCAGACTTAAAGTTAGTTGTATTTGACCCAATACAGAGCTTTGTGAGTGCTTCTAGCCCTATCAGTAGTAGTAACGAGTCAGCTCAGTTGTGGTGTTCGTTCTGTGCCAGTATATCGGCACAACTAGGAGCGACTACGTTGTCCATACATCATATGAACAAGAGTGGTTTAGTCGGAACAGAGAGCAGTATGGAGGCGAGACAGTCTATTAGAGGTGCTTCCAGTATTGTAGATGGAATGAGGTTTGCACTAGCACTCTGGTTAGCCAATGACTTTGAGCAGATTTGCATGGAGCAAGGAGTGAACCCTGAACCCACAAGAGTGGTTAGGGCGAGCGTAGTAAAGACCAATAGTGGAGATGTAGATACGTCTGTGATGACGTTGTTTAGAAATGATGATTCCCCTGTGTTGGATGTGTTAAAAAAAGATAAAGATATAAAATTGATATGAGAAAATTAAAGATATTAGATTTATGTTCTGGTATTGGTGGATTTTCACTAGGACTGGAATCAACGGGAGGATTTGAAACTATTGCGTTTTGTGAATTCGACCCATTTTGTCAAAAAGTGTTAAATAAACATTGGCCTGAAGTGCCAATCTATAATGATTTAAAGGAGATCAGTAAAAATGAAGAAACAATTAGAAATATTCCCGAACACGACCTCATCTGTGGAGGCATCCCCTGTCAGCCGTTCAGCGTTGCGGGTAAGCAAAAAGGCAAGGAAGATGACCGACACCTCTGGCCGTACATGTTTAAAATTATTAAACAAAAAAAACCCACTTGGGTCATTGTCGAAAATGTTGGTGGCTTCATCAACGTGGCACTCGACGATGTGTGTCTTGACCTGGAAGCCGAAGGTTACGCCACGCAATCGTTTATTATTCCAGCTTGCGGTGTCGAAGCTCCCCACAGAAGAGATAGAATCTGGATTATCGGAAAACGAGATGTGGTTGACTCCGATAGCACACGAACAGGACATGGACATGGAGAAGTTCAAGGACAGAATGGAGAAGTACAACAACGGAACGACTATGCCGAATCTAACCATGCAAGTGAAAAGCAAGATGTGGCCGACTCCAACACAAGACTCAGCAACAGAGAGAACGAAGAAGTACGCACAAGGGGGAACACCTTTGACAGTAGCGGTACAGGAAGCGGAACAGAAGATGTGGCCGACTCCTCAAGCATCGGACAACAGGGACAGGGGCAATTTGGGAAGTGGAGCGGTGCAGAGACGTATGGAAAAAGGGAAACAAGTAATGCTTTCTCAATCGGTATCGACAACCAGTGGCGCATTGAACCCAGAGTGGGTCGAGTGGCTAATGGGATACCCAATCGGGTGGACAGACTTAAATCATTAGGAAATGCCATAGTTCCACAAATTATTTACCATATTGGATTAGCTATTTTAAAGGAGGAAGAATGAGTAAAGGTAGCGAATACAGACCCTACAATAAAAAGAAATTTGACCAAGAATATGATCGTATTTTTAGTAAAAAAAAGACCAAGGATAAGGAGAAAAAACATTAGTACCCCTAGTCAAAATGTCCCAACTCGTTAGTAAAAATGTCCCTACTCCTTAGTAATAATTACTAACACAGACTAGACTAAGCTAAAGAGAGAGCGGAGCTTACGCTCGCTCTCTTAGGGAAAAGAAGGAAAAGAAATTGAATCAATATTGGTGGATAGAAACAGGTGTTCCAGATAATGAAAAAGAATCTGGATGTGTGCGTTACAGTCTAACGAAGTTAAGATATTCGGAAGTGAAGAAGGGAGTGTGGAGAATCTTTAGACTGAATCTCGATAGACCTGACTTGAATGCTTCAGACAAAATCGTTTTATATTGTCTCTGCGAGCGGTATCGCGTGCAGAGTATGAGTAGTACAGATGCACTTAATTATTTAGCGAAGATGTCAGGGATCGGGAGGAAGACAGTCGGGAAGAGTGTGCAGAGGCTAGCAGATAAGGAGGTGATTTGGATTGTGGAGGAAGGCGGGGAGCGAAGGCGACACAGGGGGCTGGAGGCGAGAAGGTTCTTTAAGAAGCATTTCTTGATCGTAGGGCTTAGTTATGAGTTGAGTGAGGGGTAGGGGTACCCCTCGCTCGGTTCGTCTCTATATGAGGAGTTTAGAGACGTTTTTGGGGCAGTTCTGCCTCGTCTTGAAGTATGCTTGATAAGAGTTCGTGTCTTATATCTATTTTTAACTGTTTTGGTAACTCCTGGTTCATGATGACTAGATCGGAGACTTTAGGCTTGTAAGTCTTATGGTTATTAGCCTGATGTTCCGCCTCGTCTGTGTATCTCCATAACACAGTATCGGGGTGCAGATCAGAGTTAAAACTGAATATGAAGCGTTCTTTGAATTTATTCATTTATCTTTATGTTGTTTAAGTTATTTTCTACATCATTCATTATCATCATTAAAGTTTTATCTGTAAGAGCGGACGCACTTAAAGTTTTAATATGCGTATCTTCTGTATCAGTATTATTAACATTAATTTCTATATCTATTGAAAAATCTTCTAATTTATTCATGGTAAAACCCTATCCTGTGCAAAAACTTAGTGAAGGCATTAGAGTCTATTAAATCTCTGCGCCTTGTCTTGCGTGGTTCTTGATTAATGAGCTGGTTATTTTTTAAGTTGTATAGCTCTCGTCTGCCATCATTATAAACAATGGTTCTTGTTCCTTCCCAACCATCAGAGTGTATATAGCGTATCTGTTGCGACCATTGTTCGTAAGCTTGAAGGCCCTTTTGTTTTTCTACTGCGTTCGTAAATTCAGTCATTGGTTATTCTCCTTTAGTAACTCGTATTTCTTTTCCCAATTGTCCATAGTTTCTCGTATTTTTAATCTCTTGTTTGTATGGTCTTCAAAACACCTATCAATTCCCCTATCCCAATTTCTCCAATCTATCCACGCTAAATAATCATCATTAGTTTCTGAGTTTTCAATCTCTTCTTCTGTAGAACAATCCCAAAACTCTATTGTTACTTCATCTAAATTGGACATACTCACATACTCGTTATTTTCTTTCTGATCAAAAGCGAGCGAAATATCTCTTGTTAAAGGTTGAATTAATTCTCCATTGTTTAAAATACGATAGTGATAATTTGAATTAACTTCTAAGGCGCACTCTAAGATTTCTACTAATAAAGGTTTCATATTAGCTTTTCTCCTTCATAGTTAGATTATATTCAGCCTCGGTTAGATAAGAATAAGACTTTAGAAACTCTTGTTTAGTTAATATCTTGAAGTCTCTCATCTTCTCTTTGTCGGTAATAAATGATGTGTATCTCATTAGCTTTTCTCCTTATTGGTTATGTCTTCAAGCTGGTACTTGATTTCAGTTATAAAATTAACATGATTTAGGTTCTGCGCCTCGTCTGTGTGTGCCAGGTATTGTTCTATTCTTGCTAGAGTGCGCTCCAGTCTTTCTTGTACTGGCATGTCTTGTAGCATTTCTTCCAGCTGCTTGTGTATGGTTTCGCCTTGTTTACTCATTGTCGGACTCCTTTTTTACTTTGAATGGGTAATCTGAAACTTCCCATTTATCTAAATCATTAGAAGTTATTTCTCCAACTGTTGTAAATATTTCTATCAATTCATCATCAGATGCACTAAGAGTTTTATCTTTTATTATCTCTAACTGTTCTTTTGATAATTTGTCTTCGTGTACTGAAACTAATTTTGTTCTTGTTTCGACATATTCTAAATACCATTTATTTTCCATATTTTCTCCCTGTTTTAATTGTTGCAGTTCTGTTTCTAGTTTTATGATCTCAGACTGTGTCAACAAGTGGCGCTCCTGTCTAAGTATTGATTCTATATGAATTATTCTATGGTTCATTTGTTATGCTCCTAGTTGAAATAAAAAGAAAAAGAGAAACGCGCCCATTGTTAAGTAACAAAAAATCTTCTGCGCGTTTTCTTTGTAGGTCGTGCTTTTGGTTTTGATCATTATGCGACCTCCACAGATTTAGGCTCAAAAGAAAGAATAATATTAGCCATAAAAGACCAATAGTTTTCGCATACTCTCTCAGATAGTTTTTCGCTAGGGTTAGGATTAATAGAACCCATTTCAATGGCTAGATCAATAATATCATCATGCCAATATGCAATATGAATTGCTAAACCTTGTAGCCAATCCGTTAAGGCTTTTTGCTTGCCTTGTCTTTCTATACTCCAACCATATTCGCGATTAAACCTATCAAATAAATAATTGATTAGTTCTTCTTCTGTTGGTTGCTTGTCTATAAAACAATCTTCAGTTTTTAAACATTCTAAGATGTATTGTTTATAGTTCTTTTTATATTTAGTGTGATGTAATGCCATGTTTTTTCTCCTCTGTTTAATTAATGACATGTATTATTATGCGCTTTTGTGAACATATTGCAATACCTTTTGTAAAAAAAAATGTGCTAATAGGTAAAATGCCTATAAAATAGGAATATGCAAGGGACACAAAACAATACAATTATGGAACAAAAAACACCTAAAAAGAGAGGAAGGAAGACAATTAAATTCACAGAAGACGATCTTTTAAAAATAGAGCAAGCTTCTGGAATGGGTTTAACGAATGAACAATTAGCCAGCGTTTTAGGGTGTTCTTTGAGTACAGTAAGAAGAAATAGAAAAAATAATGAACTATTTGAACATCATGTTCTGAAGGGAAGAGCTAACTCTCTCAAAGAAGTTTCAAATGCTCTCTACAATAATGCAGTTTATGAAAACAACGTACAGGCGCAAATCTTCTTCTTAAAGAACAGAGGCCAGGAAGGTCAATGGAGCGAAAAAAACGAGAATGTTTATCAGCTCAACTTGTCTAACGTGCTAACAGAAGCACAAGGACGTATTATCGAGGGCGAAAGAGTAAAGGAAGTAACCAATGCGGAGACAGTCCCTATGAAAGAACTGCTTAAGTCAAAAGAAACGAACAAATAACTGGTATGGCTCAGCATCTAATCTCCCTAAATGATAAGCCTTTTTGACGGGATGCCAGCAGATCAACTCTCCGATCTGACCCCCCCCGTCAAACCCTTCGGGGGTGCGATATATATATACAGTATGAAATAAAATTTTTATAAAAAAATGAAATACAGTCCACAAGAAGAAAAAGAACTGATGACCTCTCTCTGGTCACTTAACATAAAAGATGATCCTCTAAACTTTGTCCGCTTTGTCTTCCCTTGGGGACAGAAGGACACCCCCCTCGAGCACTTTGAAGGGCCAAGAAAGTGGCAAGAAAAAATTTTGCGAGATATTGCAATACACATACAACGTAACAACTCTATTGATATGCCAGAGATGTTTCGTCTCGCAGTCGGATCAGGTCGTGGAATAGGTAAGTCTGCCTTAGTCGCATGGATTATCTTATGGATGCTCTCCACCCGCCTTGGCTCAACTGTCATCGTAACCGCCAACACCGAACAACAGCTACGCTCAAGAACATGGGCGGAACTCGGTAAGTGGCTCACACTCTCCATACATTCTCATTGGTTTCAAAAGACAGCAACAACTATCAAACCCGCAGCCTGGTTTGAAGAAGCACTCGTTAGAGACTTAAAAATAGACACAGGCTACTACTACGCACAAGCGCAGCTCTGGTCAGAAGAAAACCCAGATGCCTTCGCTGGTATTCACTCCAGCTACGGTGTGTGTCTCATTATGGACGAGGCTTCAGGTATACCCGCACCCATCTACTCTGTGTCAGAAGGTTTCTTCTCAGAGCCTACCCCCAATCGTTTCTGGTTTACCTTCTCTAACCCCAGAAGAAATTCAGGGCCTTTCTACGACAGCTTCCACTCCAAACGTGCCTTTTGGAAGTCGGAACAAATAGACTCTCGTGACGTAGAAGGAACAGACAAAGACTTGTTCCAGAAAATGATAGAACAGTATGGAGAAGACTCTACTGTATCTAGGGTAGAAGTTATGGGTCAGTTTCCAAAGGCAGATGACGATACCGTTATTCCTATGGACTTAATTAATTCTGCAATAGACAGAGACGTAACACTTGCAGCGAGCGAACCGATTCTATGGGGTCTTGACGTTGCCAGATTCGGTGGCGACAACTCTGCGCTTTGCATACGACAAGGAAATACAGTTTTAGAAATAACTACATTTAATTCTATGGACTTGATGCAGTTGTGCGGTGCAATAAAAAATCGTTATGACGATTCAACAGTTATGGA
>TARA_R100001463_G_scaffold49609_1_pt1 | contig 20053 bp, 17 predicted proteins | sample TARA_R100001463 | Tara Oceans TARA_R100001463 (sample SAMEA2622242) | marine metagenome | biome: marine biome (ENVO:00000447); feature: deep chlorophyll maximum layer (ENVO:xxxxxxxx); material: "saline water (ENVO:00002010), including plankton (ENVO:xxxxxxxx)" | depth 40 m
CCCGCCAGCAATCATCCAATTGAAGACAAAGACAAAAGAAGTACCGTTCAACCCCGGCAGTAGAAAGCAAATCGCGGAGAGACTGATTGAGAAATACGGGTGGGAACCGGCTGACTTTACTGAATCAGGTCAACCCAAAGTAGATGAATCGGTACTAACGTCTCTCCACTACCCTGAGGCCAAGTTGGTTGCCAGATACTTGCTTGTCAACAAGCGTCTGGGCCAACTGGCTGAAGGGGAGAACGCATGGCTCAAGTTGGAGAAAGGGGGCAAGATTCATGGCTCTGTAAACCCGTGTGGTTGCGTATCTACGCGATGCACACACAGCAAGCCCAACATGGCTCAAGTCCCGAGCGTAGGCTCCCCGTGGGGTAAGGAGTGTCGTGAACTCTTCACGGTGGAGCCGGGAAACGTGTTGGTGGGTGCGGATATGAGCGGGTTAGAACTACGCATGCTGGCTCACTATGTTCATCCGTATGACCAAGGACGCTACACAGCAGAGATTCTCGATGGCGACATTCACACAGCAAACCAAGAGGCAGCGGGACTTGAGACTCGCAACCAAGCCAAGACCTTTATCTACGCCTTCTTGTACGGGGCTGGTGATGAAAAGATTGGTTCCATTGTTGGCGGTGGTCGTACTGCTGGTCGCCGCATCAAGAAACAGTTTCTTCAGAGAATGCCCGGCATTCAAAAACTACAGCAAGCCATCAAGACTGCGGTTCGGCAACGCCCGCATCTGGTGGCCCTTGACGGACGGAAGTTGAAGATCAGGTCAGAGCATTCTGCCTTGAACCTTCTACTCCAGTCTGCTGGATCAATCGCCATGAAGAAAGCCACAGTCAACCTGTGGAACTACATCAGTCACATGCCGGACATCAAAGCCAGACAGGTGGCTCATGTGCATGACGAGATGCAGATTGAGTGCCGTGAAAGTCAGGGCGATGAGGTTGGCAAGTTGGCGGTGGATGCCATGAAGGATGCAGGCGATGATCTTGGTGTCAAGTGTCCACTAACAGGTGAGTACAAGATCGGGTACAATTGGGCTGAGACACACTAATGAGTATTGAAGACAACGAACTATTCGACATACCCTCAGAAGCCATGATCAAAGAACTGCAATCTCGGTTCGATGAGATGGTGTTTCTAGGGGCAGAGCATCGAACCAGAAGCAGTGAAGACATTACGGTGGCTTTTGCTGGTTCTTACCACGCAGTCATCGGTCTCATTGAGATTGGCAAACTGGCATCCAAAGCGGGGGGAGCGTTGTCTGAAGATGAAGACCCTGCTGGTTGATGGAGATGTAGTCCTGTATGAAGTCACCACCTCAGTGGAAGAGGCTATCTGCTGGGGTGATGATTTCTGGACGCTTCATGCCGACATGAAGGTAGCGAGGGGCAAACTCAACGCCAATCTCGCGGCACTTAAGAAGACGCTCAAGGCTGACAATATGGTCATTGCTTTGAGTGATGTGGGCCGGAACTTCCGCAAACACCTATCACCCGACTACAAAAAACATCGCAAAAGAAAGCGAAAGCCGGTCATTTACTACGAACTCCGGGAGTTCTGTGAAGATGTCTATGAGTGTGTTTGCTGGGAAAATTTGGAGGCGGATGATGTCCTTGGCCTCCTGTCTGACTCGTATGTAAACTCAACAATCGTGACCATCGACAAAGACCTGCGAACCATCAAAGGCAACCACTACAACCCAATGAAGCCAGATGAGGGCGAAACATGGGTGGATAGTAAAGAAGCGGATTTCAACTTCTACAAGCAAGCCATGATGGGTGATCTGACTGACGGATACAAGGGGTGTCCCGGTGTCGGGCCTAAGACGGCTGAACGCCTGCTCAAAGAGCATGGCTCCTCGTGGGAAACAGTCCGTGACGCATACCTAAACGCTGGTGAGACAGAGGATTACGCTCTCCTTCAGGCTCGCATGGCACGAATCCTACGCCCCGGCGAGTACAATGAGCGAACTGGAGAGCCAATACTATGGCAACCGTAAACCGTGCTGAACTACTGCAAATCCATTCTGAGGTCTGTAACAAGGCTAGACGTCTTATGGAACGCAAAAACCATGACTATAGCGGCGGGGACAACCAAAATGATCCATTTCTCAACTTCACAAGGGTAGAGAAGTTAGGAATCACCTCTACAGAGCAGGGCTTTCTGGTACGAATGACCGATAAACTCAGTAGACTCATCACTTTCAGCCAGACTGGAACATTCAAGGTCGAGGATGAGAAACTTGAAGATACCATTACTGATTTGGTTAACTACTCTATACTTCTGTACGCCTACTCTATGGGCACTAATAAGGACACCTCTACGGAATGAGCGATTCACAAAATAAACCAGAAGTGCCTGTTCAGTTTCAATCTGAATCATGGCCCGTGCTTTCTGAGGCTTTTATTCATCGTTTGAATGAGTGCTTCCCAGAACGATCAGCAGACCTGTCTTGGTCGGAAAAAGAAATTTGGTTTGCGTCGGGGCAGCGAAGTGTTGCTCGGTTCTTAAACCAAATCTTCGACGATCAAAACAAGATTGAGTAAAAGGAGTCTCCCATGTGTATAGGCGGCGGTGGTGGCGGTGGTCCACTTTTTGTTCCTACCCCCTTAACTCCAGTAGCACCCCCTCCCCCTCCGGGTCAGATTGACTTGACTGGTGCGCCGACAATGGCGTTCATGCAAAACATGATGCGAAATCGACCCACCACAGCAGCCAAAAAGCGTCGAGGTCTTGGACCCACATCTTTGGGCGGTAAACGAATGATGATGACTATTCCAACATCTACAGGGTCAGTGAGTTACTAATGCAGTACGGTGAAGGCAACCTAAAGAGTGCATACGAACGAATGGCTGCGACACGCAGCATGTACTTAGATCGTGGTCGAGACTCTTCGCGGCTGACCCTTCCTACTCTTTTACCTGACGCAGGTAACAACGCAGCAACTCGCTTCACTACCCCGTACCAGTCTGTGGGTGCGAGAGGTGTGAACAACTTAGCCTCTGCTCTCCTTCTTTCTCTCTTGCCTCCCAACGCCCCCTTCTTTCGACTTGTTATGGACGAGGCTGAAGAGAGAAAAATTGAGAACATTGATCCAAAAATTAGGACAGAAGTTGAAGACTCTTTGTCTCAAGTTGAGCGATCAATCAGCAAGGAGATCGAGTCCACCAACATGCGTGTGGCTCTCTTTGAGGCATTGAAGCACTTGATTGTTACGGGAAACTCTTTGCTGTATCTACAGGAAGAGGGACCAGTCCGTGTTTGCAGACTTGATCGCTTTGTTGTTAAGCGGGATCCAATGGGCAACGCACAGTGCATTATTCTCAAAGAAAATGTTGCACCTGCGACTCTTCCTGAAAACCTCAAGCAATTGGTTGCGGCTCAGTCTGAGTCCTCTCACGATTCAGTGGAGATGTACACCAAACAAGAAGTCGTGAGCGACAAAGAGGTTGAGATTACCCAAGAGATCGCGGGTGTTCCTGTTGAAGAAACAAAGCAGAGGTACAGGAAAGATGCTGCTCCGTTCCTTGCTCTTCGGATGATTCGTGTAGACGGAGAAGACTACGGTCGAGGTTATGTCGAGCAGTACTACGGCGACCTTTCCTCTCTTGAGGGCTTGACCAAAGCAATTGTTGAGGGGTCGGCGGCGGCTTCTAAGATCCTGTTTCTCGTCAATCCCAACGGAACTACTCGTGCCCGCACCCTTGCGGATTCACCTAACGGGGCAATTAGAGAAGGATCAGCAAATGATGTTAGTGTTCTCCAAACAGCGAAGGCGTCGGATTTCAGTGTCGCTTTTAGTGCAATCAAACAAATTGAAGACCGCCTTTCGTATGCGTTCCTCCTCACCGAATCTACTATTCGGAATGCGGATCGGGTCACGGCAGAAGAAGTAAGGCTTGTAACTCAGTCCATTGAAAAGCAACTGGGCGGTATCTACTCAGTACTTTCTCAAGACTTTCAACTGCCAATGCTCAATCGAGTCATGCAGCAGATGTCAAAGAAAAAGAAACTCCCCAAACTACCAAAGGACATTATCTCACCCACGATTATCACAGGTATCGAAGCCTTGGGCCGTGGGTCAGACTTGAACCGTCTTGATCTGTATCTGGCGGGCATCGCACAGACTCTTGGGCCACAAGCCATTCAAGAGTACATCAACGTATCGGAGTACCTCAGTAGGCGTGCTGCATCATTGGGCATCGACCGTAAGGGTTTGGTACGAACCGAAGAAGAACTTGCTACTATGCGTCAACAAGCCCAGATGGCTCAAATGGCTCAGGCGGCTGGGCCACAAGCCATCGCAGACGCAGCAGCAGCACAAGAACCTGCACCGGAATAATTAAATGGCAGACTATGAAAAAGTTGAAATTGTCAGGGACTCAGAAACTGAAGCCCCTTCGCTGGAACAACAAGCACAAGAAATGGAGCAACGCTTAGGTGAGCCGCAAGCCCCGCAAGAAGGCCAAGTTGAACAATTTGCCGAAGAACGACCCGAATGGCTCCCTGAGAAGTTTGACTCGCCTGAAGCACTTGCAGCAGCCTACGCAGCCCTCCAATCGGAATACAGCCGATCAAGAACCGGAGAAGAAGTAGAAGAGCAGCCTCAAGGTCAATTCATTAGTGCGGAGTCAATGGACCCCTACACAGTTGAGTTTGAGCAGACCGGCGATATCTCCGAAACATCTCGACAGGCTATTTCTGAAATGGGTTTGCCCAGAGACATGGTTGATCGCTATGTCGAAGGAATGAAGGCTCAAACCGCTATGGAGTTGCAAGAAGTTTACTCCTCAGTAGGCGGTCAAGAGTCCTATGAGCAGATGGTCAATTGGGCGGCTGACAATATCCCACCAGAAGAAATCGAAGCATTTAACAATGTTGTTATGCAGGGTGATGAGAATTCTGTTCGGTTTGCCGTCAACAGTCTTAAGAGTCGATGGGAATCTCAAGGTGGTCGGCCTACGCCACAATCATTGATTCAAGGCGATACTGGGTACAACCAATCGTCTGAAAGATTTGAGTCCCTGTCGCAACTAACAACAGCAATGAAAGATCCTCGATACAAAAACGACCCTGCGTATCGTCGAGCCGTTGAAGCCAAATTGGGTCAAAGTTCAATTTTGTAAGGAAGCAAAAATGTGTACCCCTCAAGCAGCGTCTGTCGCCATGTTAAAGAGGCGGGAGAGACAAGCCCCTGAAGCGGTTCCCCCTATGTTTCCTCCTCCTCCTACGTCCGCTCCTCTTGAACAGCAGCGAGCCATGTCGAATCCACCAAGCCGCGTAGCAAAACGAAGGTCTCGGGCAATGAAGTCCCCGTTTGCTTCTCGCCGTGCTTTGTCAATGTCAATTCCTCGGAGATACTAATTATGTCACAAACCGAATCTAAAACCGGATACAAAACAACCGAATTCTGGCTTTCACTTTGTGCAGTCGGACTTGGTGCAGTTATTGGTTCAGGAGTCGTTCCTACCGATGGCCCTTGGGTTCAAGTTGTTGCCTTGTTAAACACTGCATTTGTTGCAATGGGCTACACAGGTTCTCGACTCACTCTTAAGAATGGAGCAAAGTAATGGCATACGGAAAACCAAAGAAACCCGTTCCCGTCAAAAAGCCCAAACCTAAAAAGGGATATTGACACAATGGCTCGCAAAAAACTCAAGATCAAAAAGGGAAGCCCAACACCAACCAACCCTTCCCTATGGTCACGAGCAAAAGCGATGGCCCGTAAAAAGTTCAAGGTGTACCCGTCAGCCTATGCAAATGCGTGGGCTTCTAAATGGTACAAGTCCAAGGGTGGTGGATGGCGTGGAGGTAAATCGTGAAGAAAAAGAAATTGACAAAACGCCAAGAGCAGACCATGAAACGTCACTCTGAGCATCACACTGCAAAACACATGAAGACAATGCGTGACTTGATGATTAAGGGCAAAACCTTTGGTCAGGCTCACACCATTGCAAAGCGTAAAGTTGGAAAATGAGTTACCAAGGCGGGCTTCGGAAATGGTTTAAGGAGAAGTGGGTAGATGTAAAAACTGGAAAACCTTGTGGACGTAAGTCTGCCAAAGGTGGATCAAAACGTCCCTACCCCGCATGTCGCCCAGCATCTGTAGCGAAACGTCTTTCAATCAAAGAGAAGAAGGCTACTGCTCGTCGCAAGACTGGTAGTGGTCGTGTTAATTGGCAAATCACCGCATCAGGTAGGCGGCGTAAATGAACGACTACCAAATTAAAACGGGCGACAACCTGAGTACTATTGCTCAGACGTACAACACTACGGTAAATGACCTTCTTGCCCTGAACCCCGAAATCGGAAACGCCGATGAGATTGTCGCGGGTCAAAGCCTAAAACTTCCACGCGGTGTCAATGCCCCAGTCGATCCACCCAAAAGGCAAGTAGGAACTTACACCATTCAAAGTGGCGACAACCTGTCTCGCCTTGCTCGCCAATACAAAACCACGGTGGCTGGACTACTTCGCCTTAATCCAAGCATTGAAGATGCTGATCGAATTGGTGTGGGCCAAAGCCTAAACGTGCCCGCGAGTCAAAAACCATCGGCTATTAAAAAGTTGTTCGATCAACCCTCGGGGAAGAAAAAGAACAAAGGTCCGAAGGTAAAAATACCTACCGACATTACTTCTTACCTTCTTGATAACGAAGGTTTTGAGTCAATTGCGTATGCTGACCCTGATCCTAAGAATGGGTGGAACGTGCCAACAATCGGGTATGGTTCAACACGAACACCGCAAGCAGAAGCCTACTTTCGACGCATGGGTGTAAACCCAGATACTGTGTTTGTAAAAGGAAGTACACACAAGATTACAGAGACGCAAGGCCGTGATTTGGTCAATCTTGTTGTGCAAGACAATCTACAGTTGCTTAAACAAACACCGCACTTTAAGTACACCGAATTGCCAAGAGGTACTCAAATTGTGCTTCAAGACATGGCGTACAACATGGGTGTAGGAACGTACAAAAAATCGGGGCTGCTTAAGTTTGAGAAAATGATTGCAGCCCTTAACAAAGGCGATTTCAACACAGCGGCTCTTGAGGTGATGGACTCGGACTATGGTCGCGGTGTTACACGGAACCGAGCATTGCGGAACGCTGCAATTGTTCGCAGAGGATTGTGAGATGTGGAATGCACTATTTACTGCTTTGTTTCAGGTACTTCTTCCATTCGTACTTGCAGGCAAAACCGCCAAAGACGCTACTCGTCCTCCTGAGCATCATGCTTGGAAGCGTAGGATGTCAGAGTTCCAGCGTCGTATTCGTGGAAGAAAGTGATGGACTCGTGAGGCTCGGCCCCGATGTCCGTGGAAAAGTCTACTATTGGGATGGTGAGGGATGGTCCCTCTCGTCCTCCGTAGTCCGGTTGCCAGAAGGTTGGTACGCCGGATCTTTGAATGGTTCTGAAGAAGAAACTTGGCCCGATGCGTCGGATAACTGAGGGACTAAAAGGAAACCATCAACTGTTTTAAGGGTTTATTGAAAAGGAGTCACAATCGTGGCATATTCAATTTCTAGCCCCAACCGTTTTGGTCAAAATGCGGCCAATACTGGTGCAGGGGTTGATGCACTTTTTCTCAAGGTTTTCAGCGGCGAAGTCCTGACCACCTTTGAGGAAACCAACTTGATGATGGGTCTGCACCGTGTGCGTACCATCAATAACGGGAAGACCGCTCAGTTCCCAGTGACTGGCGTTGCTTCTGCTAAGTACCACACTCCCGGTGAAAGCGTCCTGAAGGACGATGACGGCGGCACTCAGTACTTGTCCGCCATTAATCACGGTGAAGTCACCATCTCTATTGACGGTGTTCTTACCTCGTCCGCATTTATTGCTGACATTGATGAAGCCAAGAATCACTACGATGTGCGTGGAATTTACTCCACCGAAATCGGACGGGCTTTGGCTTACCACGCGGACAGAGCAATCATGCGTACCGTCATTGCAGGGGCACGGGAGCGAACTGATCGCTTCTCCTCCTCAACCACTGACGGAGCAGCCGCTTTGGCAGCAAGCAAGTACCTCGGTGGTATTATCAACATTGATGGTACTTCCTCGGACGGCAACTTCCAAAACTCGGAAGGTCAGTACGGTGGCGACACGGGTGCTAATGCAACTGTGGGTAGCCAACTTTACGAAGGCATCTTCAAAGCCGCTAACCTGATGGATAGCAAGAACGTGTCCCGTGACGGTCGATTCTGTATTCTCACTCCAGATAACTACTACAAGTTGCTGACTGAGAACAAGGATGCCATCAACCGCGACTTCAACCCAGAAGGCAACGGTTCGTTGTCCGGCGGTGAGTTGGTCGAGATTGCTGGTGTTCGCATCCTGAAGTCGACTCACTTGCCATCTGGTGTTAATGAAACCGGCGATGCTTTGCTCGACGCACCAGAAATCAACAACAACGTGTTTGGTGGTACTACCGGATACGCTGCTAACTTTACCAACACCAAGGGTATTGTCTTCCAGACCGAAGGTGTTGGCACTGTTAAGTTGATGGACTTGTCTATGGAGTCCGAGTACTTCATGGAACGAATGGGCACGCTCATGCTTGCCAAGTACGCAATGGGTCACGGCGTTCTGCGTCCTGAATGTTGCTACGAATTGGTTGATGACGTAGCCTAATCGGGTACACTGATCTCGTTTGAGTTCTCCACTTGGAGTCAGCCTCGGGAAACTGGGGCTGACTCTATTTTCTAATTAGGAGTAGTTATGCCACTTGCAATGACCACAGAATTAAATGCTGTGAATACCATTCTTTCTGCTGTGGGAGAACCCCCAGTTACCACGTTGGATTCGCAAACTAATGCTGATGCGGCAATTGCTCAAAACATCTTGGAGGAGGTAAATCGTGAAGTCCAAACAATGGGCTGGCACTTTAATACCCAACACGATGTGGAATTTTCTCCTAATAGTGACAATTTAATAGTCTTGCCTGATGACGTTGTTCGTATTGATGTTGACCCCCGTATAAAGAAGGCAACAGAAGTAGGAACCGTCAGTAGTCAAACAGATAACCGCGACATTACTCAGCGTGGTACTGAATTGTTTGACCGAACGAACAACACAAATCAATTCACCAAGTCGGTAAAAGTTACCGTGGTGTACCTGTTGGAGTTCACAAAACTGCCTGAAGCAGCAAGGCGTTACATTACAGTCAAGGCTTCACGAGTCTTTCAAGATCGCATGGTAGGGTCTCAGAAGCATCACGCATTTAGCCAAGCCGATGAGATCCGAGCGTTAGCCTTGATGAAAGAGTTTGAGATGGATACTGCTGATCACACCATCTTTGACAACTTTGACACCATGCGTATTGTTAATCGAGGGGATGCTCAGAGAGGTATTGTCTAATGCCTTTAGTACTAACTTCTGTACCGGATTTGGTCGGGGGTGTATCTCAACAACCAATTTCACAACGCCTCCCCAACCAGTGCCAAGCACAGACTAATGCGATGCCGTTGATTGTTGGTGGCTTGATCAAACGTCCTCCTACAAACCATGTGTCTGAAGTTACGGCTTTTGGCGGTGCGTCAATTAATAGCACTAGCATGTTTACTCACGTTGTTCAACGAGACAATACTGAGCAATACATTGTGATGCTTGATGGGCAGGGAGATGTAAAAGTCAGTACGTTAGATGGTACGGCTAAAACAGTCGCAATTGACGGCGGCCTAGATGCTGATGACTACTACATTGGAAATAATGGCGGCGACCCCGGAGATATTGCTAACCCCGCAGATACATTGCGTGCCTTTACGATTGCAGATGTAACGTACATTGTAAACACATCAATTACACCTGAAATGAAGACTGGAGCCAGTGACCTTGCTGTGCAGTCTCGTGAAAAAACAAACGCTCCCTTTGAAGCATTGATTGTTCTCAAAGCGTCGGGAATTGGTAATGTTTGGGAAGTTACACTGGGTCGAGATGGGGTAACTCCGTACACCGTTCGCGTTACGCACACTGTTACAGATGCCGCAGGTGGAGCAATTGCCGAGGACGATAATGTAAATCCGGTTGTGCCCTCAATCGTAGAGATTGCAAAAGCCCTTGCACTTGGAGGCACAGGCTACACAAACCTTACGGTTACAAACTCAACCGACAGTTTTGGTGGTGGCAGCACTACTGGCCTTACTAACTTTACTAACGTTAATGCTGTTGCAAAAAACGGCGTGATCTTTCTTGAGGACGTTACAGGCGGAGGACCGGCAGACTTTTCAGTTGTTGTCGAAAACAACTTTGGTGATGCTGGTTTTACTGTAGTCCGTGAAAGTACTACTTTCTTCTCTGACTTGCCGACAACGGCCCCACACAAGATGATTGTCAAAGTAGAAGGAAGTCCTGAAACTGCTGTAGATGATTACTACGTCAAATTTCTAGCAGACGGCGAGACCACTATTGGTGACATGAAAGAGGGTAGTTGGGTTGAAGTTCCCCGACCGGGAGTGGCTACAGATTACGACGCCGCAACACTGCCCCACATTCTGGTACGCCAGCCAAACGGATCATTTGTGTTTACCGATGCTAATGGAGTTACTCCCACTGGCGGTACGGTTGATGCTACGGTTGATTGGGCTTCATTTAAGTTCACGCCGCGAGAAACCGGAGACGATCTGACTAATCCCCCTCCCTCATTCATTGGGCAAGAAATTACAGACATCTCCTTCTTTAAGAACCGATTGGTAGTGACAAGTGGTGAGAATGTAAGTCTCTCGGAGGTTGGATTCTTCTTCAACTTCTTCAGAACCACCGTCACACAACTCTTAGACTCATCGGTTATTGATGTAGGTGTGGGCGGTACGGTTGTGTCCAAACTTGACCGAGCAGTCCCGTTTAGTGACCGACTCATGTTGTTCTCAGAGCGAAGCCAGTTTTCTCTAGCGGGTGAGTCAATCTTGTCACCACTGACGGTCTCCGTAACTAATGTTACTGACTTTGATGTAGATACGTCTGCTGCCCCCGTGGCGTCTGGTACTTCTCTATTCTTCCCCTTTAAACGTGGGTCGTTTACCGGATTCCAAGAGTACTTCAAAGCAAGTTCTTCCGCTACAGACATTCAGTTTGATGCGAATGAAATTACCTCACAAGTGCCTACCTACATTACAGGCAGTACAAGGAAGATTGCTGCATCGACTCACGAAAACTTGGTGGCTGTGCTGGCAGGATCAAATACCGAACTGTACCTGTACAAATACTTCAATACTCGGCAGCAACGGATGCAGTCGGCGTGGTTTAAGTTTGAATTCACCAATGTAACGCTATTGAACATAGAATTCGTTGGCACATCCCTATTCTTGCTTGTAAACCGCAATAGCAAAACCTACATCGAGCGAATTGACTTGCAGACCGGCCTGACTGACGAAGGTGCAACGTATGTCACAACGCTAGACCGGAGAGTTCACTACGCTCAGAGCGGGGGCACTACGGGGGTTACACGGGCTTCTGCGGACACCGTGACCACAACCTACCATTTGACCGGCTTGCAGTTTCCTGCGGTCTCTACGGCGGCTTCAGAGGGCGTTACGCAGGCTGTGACTTCTACGGGTGATCGGCTTACTGTAAATAGTGCAACTTGGGACGGGTCAAAAACAATTGTGGTGGTTCAAGGAGAAATACCCGTGACAACCAAGGTGTTCTTTGGTGAGCCTTACACCATGACTTACGAGTTCACTAAGCCTCTACTCAAAAGTACGCGAGAAGGGGGAGTAGACATTATCTCAACGGGTCGCCACCAGTTGCGTTACATGACACTGGAATACGACAATACTGCTGCATTTTCTCTCAAGGTGACCCCGATTATTGGTGGTGCTGAAGGCACGGCTATTACTTACCCCTTTAGTGGTCGGTTCCTTGCAGCGACTAACACTGACACCGTGCCGCGTGAGACAGGATCATTCAGAATCCCGCTTTTCCTAAAATCACTAAACGCCAAGATTGAAATCATCAATTCCTCCCCTCTACCTAGTAATATCCAATCGGCTGAGTTTGAGGCTCAGTACACCACTAGAATTGAGCAGCGAGCATGACTGAATCAACAATCGTTAAGTCCAAAAAATCTCACATTCCACAGGTTTACAACAACCTCCGTCAGGCAGATCGAGATGAGGTCGAAGCGATTGGTCGAGATCCGTTTACTGCCCTAAAGCAAGGATTCAAGGCGTCATCCCCCTGCTACACATGGATGTGTGATGACGAACCATCAGCGTTGTTTGGGTGCGTGCCTTACACAGAGGAATTTGCCGCAATCTGGCTTTTGGGCACAGACAACATTTCAAAGCATAAGTACCCCTTTATGAAGACCGTAACCAAGTTTCATAAAGAACTCGTCCGTCCCTACCCCATAACTGGCAACATTGTCGATGAAAGGAACAAGGTTCACATGAAATACATTGAACACATTGGATACACCTTTATTGGTAGGAAAATGGTCGGGCCAAAACAATTACCTTTCTTGGAGTTTGCGAGGATGAATCATGTGTGATCCAGTATCTGCCGTTGTTGGAGGACTACAAGTAGTTGGGGGCATTTCTGAGGGTCGAGCAGCAAGAGGGCAAGCAAGAGCAAATGCAGCACACAGTGCGGCTGTAGAAGCAAACCGACATCAGAATTACGCTCTTCAAATTGACTACCAGCAGCGATTAGCAGAGTTTCAAGAAAATCAATATCTTGAGTATGGGGCATCGGTTCAAGAATCTGTCTCTGCTCAGTTTGGTGCTGTAATGACAAACCTTGATCAGCAGCAGCGAAAAACTATGCAGAACATCAATGCTGCTTCTCAGAAGGCTGCTACAGGCATGGCGTTTACTGCGGCATCGGCTGCGGAGTCTGGAGTTACCGGCAACGCCGTATTGCAGTCAATGAATGCTTACCAGCAAGCAGAAGCAAGAGCAAGTAGTATTGAATTTGAAAATTACCGTTCTACGATGCGTCAAGCACAACAGAATGCTCTAGCGTATCGAGCGAGGGCACAGTCTCAATTGAACAGAGCGTTGCCTTCACCACTCCCTCCTGTACAGTTGCCTGCTCCTGTGGGTGCTGTTGGACAGCCGTCGATGACTCCTTATGTTCTCAACGGCATTGCACAGGGAATTACAACTGGCTATGGCGTAGCCGCAGACATAAAGGCACTGGGGTAAACAATGGCAAAAAGACCACAACGTAGACCGGGGGAACTCACGGCTCCTGCGCTTAGTGAACCAGCATTTATTGCTCCTGCTACCCCTGTTGATACCAGCATTACGCCAAGTCAAGAGGGTGCGCCTGCACAGCCAATCTTGACACCTGACCCCGCAAAGCCAGACACAACTGAGTTTGATGACATGCGTCGAATGGGGCAAGCCCTGTCCTCTTTGAGTCAAGCAGCGGCAACAATGGTCAAATATGAGCGTGTGGAAACTGAGCGGCTAGAAAAACTGTATACAGATCAGTTTACTCTAAATGAGTTAGACAAGAGTTTTGCCGAGTTGGTAGAGGAAGGGAAAGTAGGGGCAGTTACCCCAGCACACCAACGAGCCGCCGCACGGGCACAGGGTGCAATGGCTTCTCGACAGGAAGAAATTAATGCTCGCATGACAATGGAAAAGATCAAAGAGGCCAACGACGGCAACTTTGATGTTGATCATTTCCCCCAAATTCTTGACAGAATGGGCAAAGAGCGGCGGGCCGCTGCTGTTAAGTTGGGAATTAGCGAATCTCAGTTCAACATGGGGTTCAACAAAGGCTGGTCACTTACTACTCAAAAGTTGTCGAAAGAGTGGGCCGAGCATGTCAGTGAGCGAACCAAAAATCAATCGTGGGCGAACATTGAAGCGGATATGCGAGATCATCTTGAGAGTGAAGAAGAACTCTTAATTGCAGCCCAACAACTTATTGATCAGCGGGGATTGGCTGGGGAACTTACAGGCCGTGGGGCACAACACGCAGTAGCAAAAGGATTGATTACTCTGCGTGAGCAGGCTGCTCAACTTGGAGATGAAGTTACTTATGATCGAATTTCCTCAGTCTTAAGCAAACTAAAGGCTGGTCCAGTTCAACTTATTCCTGACCCCAAGGATTTGAAGTTAGACGAGAACGGTAATCCAATCCTTCCCCCTGATACTCGTGCAGAGGGATCGCTCCTAAAAATTAGTGAGGTTGCAAACCTAAACGCCGACAGTTTGGGCAAAACACAAGCAACCCTACAAACGCGAGCGGCTCAAAAAAGACGCACGATTCACATGGGTCAGCGGCAATCGCAGATCACTGGTGTATTTCTAGACGCATACTCATCAATAGCATCAAAACAAATCGACCCTGACATTGTGGACATGATGCGAGACAAGGGTGCAAGGGATGAAGTAGAACTTCTAACTATGCTTCTTGCAGATGCTCCAAAAGGCACAGTAGTTGATGGTGAATTTAACATCACTAGAAGCCCAGACAACAACGACAAATTGCGGGTCACAGATGCAGACGGAAACGAGTTTGACATTGATCCCGGCAACTTAATTGAGTCTGGTAGAGAGGGAGTTCGGTCAGCATTGATTGGATCCGAAATGTCGGCTAACGGTTTAACGGAAGATGAAGCCCGTGCCCTTGTAAGCCTTCGTTTTAACGAAGTTGATCCATTGCACCTTCAGCGGTTCCAGAACATGCCCTTCCTAAACTCGTGGGAAGGTGTTACAGAAGCAATGTTAAAAACTGCCGGACTTCCAGAAGATGCAACTCAAGAGCAAATTGATAAGGCTATTGGACAATCGACGCAGACACAAGAGTTCTTAGAAACTTATGCCATGTGGAACTCGTATCAGCAATACGGTGCGGGGGGAATGATTGCTTCAACGCAAGGGCTAAAACGATTTGACCTTTGGATGCGGTCTTACCAAATGCTGCATTACAGTAAAGGTCTTGAGCCACCACAAGCAATTGCAAAAATTGGAGAAGCACAAGCATCTCTTGCAAACGGCAGTGCTTCACTAGCGGGATTAGAAAGCGAAATGCGTAATCAACTTGAACCGGGTGGTCAGGTCGCATCTTCTTTGAACGATCCCCTGATTAGGCAATGGGCCCCAGTGTTTCAGTTTATTGTTGCTGGTGGATCCCCAACAAGTTCTAGTGTTTCTGAAGCCGTGAACATGGCAAAAACCTTTGTTGATGAACACTATGAGTACGTTGGTGGCCACCCCTACCTTGAAGATCAATACGCTCCTGCGTACTTTGAAAAAGGGCAAGGGCATTTCCTTCGCAGTTTTATTGGCACAGACACAGCAAAAAACAGCCCACTGTATGAAGCAATTCTTCAAGGCCGGATTGGAGACTCCGAAGATATTCTTGCACGAGGTAAAGCAATTAATGACATGAAAGTCGTTCCAGTAAACGGAGTTCCGGGGATGTACCACATTATGGTTAATCAAGCGGGCCGTGCTGGGGACTCTACTATTCCTTATCGGCCTCTACCAAACCCTAAACGAAACAACGAGGTTTTCTTTAGTATTCAAGAAATAATGCAAGCGTCTAGCCCTCACGTTAAAGATCAAGACTTGATTCAATCAATAAATGACGCAGAATCAATTTCGGCAGTAAGAGAAGAACTAGAAATGGATGAAGACGTTGACACAGCCGAAGTGCTTGCCGAACGTGCTAGATTGCGGTCTACAGGTCTTTACTCAATTCTGATGGCAACTGAAGAAGGTGCAGGCATCGCGGACGAAGTGCGTCGGACTGATCTCAAAACGTACTTGAAGAACAATCAGTACAAAAGTATCCCTAGATTCCGAGGAGCGGGGGCACACTTGTCGCACGCACTCCGTCACCCTGAAGCAGTGCGTGCATACAGAAACCTAGACCCCGCAACTCGTGCAGCACTTGGAGAAGATTTTGCGTGGATTGGTGATGCCACCGTTCCAGTGCCAGATCAATACCGAGTAGGGGTGCTGTTTGGGTCAGTAAACACACGACCAATGACTGAAAAGGATACATCGTTTGTAAACATTCGATCACTTTTTGCGGACATGGTTGATGTAGACACAATGGAAACAACGCCACTTGGGCAAAGAAAAACAAAGGCTGGAGGAAGAGGATCAAACATTCGCAAGACCGCTCTTCTTGTTGATTTGATGTCTGCATCTGTTGAGGGAACAACCCGTCTTCGTGAAATTTTAGATGCTGAAGATTCAGAAGTTAAGGACAGGTTCCTTGATTTGACTGAAGAGTCTGAATGGCTGGAAGCCCCAGACACTCGACTTGCTTACTTTGCTTTAGATGAAACTGACCGTGCAAAACTAGGAAGTGATTTCTTCTTCTTGGGCGATGCACGGGCAATGGACTTTACACTAGAGACAGAAGTAATGAGTGATGAAGATTACGAACTTCTTGGAGAGTTGGACTTAAACATGGAGTCTGAAGAATAATGGTTGCTCCAGAACCCCCACTGCCTACCGGAATGGACGTACCTGTCGGCTTTATGCCCATAGGTAATGTTGCTCGACCACTGCCGACGCCAAAAGCAATGACGGCAATGCAACTAAGCCGCCGTGCCCAACTTGCTGATTCTGATCCAAATAACTACTGGTGGTCATTCGGTGGTCGCGTCAAAGAAAGTTTTTTCAACGACAGTTATCTTGGGCGGTTTCTCGGTGGAGACGAATACGACGTTTTCAGTGATGAGGTTGATCCGACTTTCCAAGTAACGCCAGAATTAGTCGAAAAATATGCAAGCGACCTCAGTGAGGAAACACAAGAGAGATTGCTTAACCCCACATTTTTTGATTCAGAAATTCCCAACTTTGGCATGTTTATTGAGGAAGTAGAGGAAGCACGCCTGAGTAGTGGACGACGGGCACAAGTGTTTGAGGGCGCACCTGCTTCCGGCATGGCTGCAATGTTTATTGGTGCGATGCCTGAAGCGGCAGTAATTACAGCAATTTCTTCTCTCTTTACAGCAGGGAGTGGCGGTACATCTGCCCCGGTAACTGGCCCTGCTGCTCTTGCTGGACTTGCTCGTCTAAGAAAATTGGGGCAGATAGTTGACAAGGGTGTCAAAAGTGCAAGAGCCAGAGCCGCAATCAAAACCGGCCTAACTGCTTTGACCCTTGACGTTCCTCTTGAAATCTTGCGGTATCGGAAAGACAAGACGCTTACTTCTACTGACTTGTTTATTGGAATGGCAGCAGCGGGTACTGTTGGAACAGCCCTGTCTCAAATGAAACCTCAATGGTTTGACCGGCAACTGCGAGAGTCAATGCGGCGAGCGGCTGAAGATGCACTTATTGAAGAGGCGGCAGGAAAGGCTGGTGTTGTAGCGGTTGGTAAAGAGTTGGGAGCAGAGCGTGCTTCTAAAGCACTTCAAATTAAAGCCCTTCGTGCCCTTCGTCTACGCATTAAAGGTGCTTGGCGTGAAGTTGATGAGATGGCCCGTAAAGGTCAGTTTGATGAAATTAAACAACTGGCGGATCAACTTGGAGTAAAACTTACTAGAGACATCACAAGTGAGGATGCTCTTGCAGAGGCTACGACTGCCCTGACGCGGCGAATAAACAGACTAAAAGGCACAAGGTCACGCCCCGCTTTGGAACGACTTGCTAAAAAGTACGGGGTAGAAACAACCATTCCTGTTTCAGGTATTAGTCAAACCTTGGCTCGTCAGGCAAAACAGGTTGGTCGGTTTCCTCGTGCGGTTGGAAAACTCAAATCAATTACTCAGTTGCGGGAGGAAATTAAAGCAGCAGCACTTGCAGACCTTCGCCAAAACGCTCCGGGGGCACAAACTAATGTTCCGTTGACAAATGTAGAGATTCGCCGTGCTGTTAAAAAAGCAGGGGCACAGGCTCTAAAAGATAAGTCTGGGGCAATTCCTAGAGTCTTGACTGACGCAACTGATGATCAAGTACGCAAGCAGGCATCTAGAAATGTTGGAGACATCACAGATGAAAACCAACTCAAGGGCATTGCTGGAAAACTTGGAGTATTGGATCGGGACGCTTTGGCAAAAGCAAAACCAACTCGAAAGAATCCCAAGGCTCGGCTCAAAGCCCTTAAGAAAATGATTGTTGATGGGGAAGTAAAAAAGTGGCGGGCCGCACGCAAAGCCGGAGCAGGTGCAACACTTGAAATTGATGGGGATATTCTAAATCCTTATTCGGCTGCACGACGTCGCAGTGACATTTCTCCTGAAATGCAGGCACGAATTGATCGTCGGAAAAAAGAACGCGGCGTCACCACAGAAGAAAAACTAGACAAAGTTTCCGATGCGGCGGATAGACAAGTTCAAGAATTGAAAGACATGGTTACTGAGGCCTCTCTTGATGACGAACCGGGGTTGCGAAACACTATTGCAAACTTGGCTGAAGGATGGTTCTCCACAAGCCTTCCGGGTCGATGGTGGGCGGTTGCTACTGCTTCCATTTCCACTCGATTGATGGGACTTGCTAAAGAAGTAGATTCACCATTCTTACGAGACTTTGTGCGATTAACAATGGACTCTAGTGGTCAGGGAGGATACAACGCTGCTGCAAACGCCCGCCGCCTTGAACAGGCACACATGACTCGACTTGCAAACGCTGAAATGAAAGCAGGCATTATTCGCAAACGTGGGGGCGGTCGATCTAAATTTTCAGACGCAGAGCGGACTGAAGTTATCCGTAAGCAAAAAATGATTGCTGCGGGAAAAATGACAAAGGACGATCTTAAAGATTGGGAGCGTGCCTTTGTTGACGGTATTGACGATTTCTTTAATCACGCCCGTAAGTACGCAAACAAACACAACCTGTTTAGTAAAGAAATTGCTACAACCCCTCCCGGTTATTTCCACCGCATTTGGCGACCCGGAGCAATTTCTGAATATCTAACAGAGGATGGTGATGTTCCAGAAGCCTTGATTGATTTCTTTGAACGAGCAATCCAAGCACACCCCGATTTTGCACGAAACGGTATGCGAAATGTAGTAAGTACTTCGGCGGGTAAGAAAGTACGAAGGTCACGACTGGCTGCTGAACGCATCCTCAGTTTCATGCGAGATCCTGAAATTCACCACAACCACAAGCGTTTGAGTGAGTGGGTAACAACAAACAAAGATGAGTTGTCTCGTAAACTGGGGGCAAAAAGAAATGCTGACGGTACATACGCTGTTACAACAGAACAGCAGGCTGTAATTGATGACATCATTGACATGACTTCTGACAAAATGCACGATCCTGTAATTAGTCAAGGGCGTGCCAGAATTCACTTGGATGAGACCTTTGAGTCTACGGTTAACATTAATGGCAACACTGTAAAACTCAGTATGTTTGACTTTACAAACAACAACATTTACGACGTTGCCGCTCGGTATAGTAAGAGAATGCACGGTGCGGGTGAAACTCGTAAGGCATACAGAGCCTTGTATGAACTTCACGAAGATGTGTTTGTCAAAGCGGGAGTTAAACTCAAAGACGATCAAGTCCCAAGTTTTGAAGACGTCAAGCGTGCAGTAAAACGTTTGGCTAAAGAAGGATCAACGGCTGACTCTAAGTTTATTGAATCCTCATTAAACTTGGTTTACCGCACTACTACTGGTTTGCCTATTTACGAAGACGTATCTTCAAGAACACTAAAAACGGTAATTAGAGTTCAATCTTATGCTCAAGCCTCGTTGGGGCAGTTGCTTGGTTTTGCTCAGTTGCCTGAAGTTGCAAACATCATGGCAAAGACAGGGTTGCACGCTGCATTCCAGCAGTTTGAATTGGGTCAGGTAATCAACACGCTGGCAATGGGACTCAAGCACAATAAAGACATTGACCCACTTCTAAACCAACTTGGTTGTCACATCGGTGTTGGATTCGATTACGAAATCGGTGAAACCATTCTTCGACGAATTGATGACCACGGCCTTGACTCTGCTGTCGGAAAAGTTGGTGGAGACGCGACTGGCGGACTTGGGGCACTGGACAAGATGCTAGAAACTGGTCGTAACATTTCGATGCTCAACCCATTTGGCATTGTGCCGATGGATACTATTCTTCGACGATGGGCGACTAAAGCAAACTTCCAACACTTTGTCGATCAAGCGTACAAAGCCAACAA
>TARA_R100001463_G_scaffold74997_2_pt1 | contig 19970 bp, 35 predicted proteins | sample TARA_R100001463 | Tara Oceans TARA_R100001463 (sample SAMEA2622242) | marine metagenome | biome: marine biome (ENVO:00000447); feature: deep chlorophyll maximum layer (ENVO:xxxxxxxx); material: "saline water (ENVO:00002010), including plankton (ENVO:xxxxxxxx)" | depth 40 m
CTATTGGATTCAAGAAATATTTTTTGATAATAGCTTTGATTTGTTTGATGAAAAATTAAGAGTGTTTGAAAAGTATATTGAATTTGATGTTCGCTTTTTAAACAATCCTTCATCAATGGGTGCTTATGGTTGGTTTCCAGTTGACATAAAAGGATTAATGAGTACAAGCGAAACTGCAAGTCCACCAACACCACCAACAAGTAATTCAGATAAAGTTAGATTGTGGTATGATGGAAGTGGTGCAACAACATTAAATGTTTCATCAGGTGATGCTTCTGCACCTTATTATAATACAGAAGGATATTTAAAATTTCAAGAAGCAGATGGCGCTGGTGCAAGTATTAGTTCTGCATCACCTATTGAATTTACAAATGGTTGTACATTATTTTTTGTGTTTCAAGAAGATGTAACTGCATCAGATTTTTCTTTGTATTTAACATCAGAAGGAACTAGTGGAAATGAAAATCAAATTTATTTTAGGAGAGAAAGCACCGCTTCGCAAAGTTTTATATACATTAGATTAAATGGAACTCAAAAACTTTTAAAAGGGGGTCTTTCTACACCTGATTTTTCAAATAAATGTTATTTAGCTATTTCATGGGGAAATTCAAGTGATGAAACTGGCGAATGGGAATTAATCGACCCTAATGATTCTACATATTTTAACAAAAATTTTTACAATTCATATAGTCAATCAAGTGGTGGAAATTTTAAATTTCAAAATTTTGGAATTGGTGCAGATGGAACAGACAGTTCATTGCGATTATATGAATCAGTCATATTCAATAAAAAACTAACTTTTGGCGGTGGTCAATATAACAGAATAAAAGATTATTTACTAAACAAACATAACTTATGAAAAAATATATAGTAACATTTATCAAAGACAGACCAATTGATAATAGAAAAAAAGGTGACAAATATGGTCCTATAAACAAAGAAGGATATATAAATCTTCTTAATCAAGGTTGGATTGAAGATGAACATGGATTAGCAAAAACGAAAAAAGAAAAACCAAAAAACAAACAAAAAACAAAAATTGAAGAAATAAATTTAGAAGATTAATTAATTAATAAAAACAAAAAAAAATGGCAACAACGGGAATTTTTAACGGAACTAGTTTAGTTCTATCAATAGACACATCAGGCGGTGGGTCACCAGTTTTACTAGGTGCTTCAACAAGTTGTTCAGTAAATTTTACACTAGATACTTTTGAGACAACTAATAAAGATTCGGCACACAGAAAAGCATATTTACCAGCGGCAACTGGATTTACAATGGATTGTGAGGCGTTTTACACAACAGATGAAACTGTTGCACCTGATAATATTATGACCGCTTTAAATGCAAGAACATTGGTTGATGTTGAATTTAATGAAGCATCAGACACAACTGGAGATTACAAATACACTGGAAAAGCGTACATCACAAGTTGTTCTTTGAATGCACCAAATGAAGATGCTGCGACTTATTCTATAAGTTTACAAGGGTCAGGGGCATTGACTATTGCTGCAAACTAATAGTATTGTTTAGCTTTATTTTTAATACTATATTGAACAAAAATTATATAGTATGACAAAAGAATTAAACAAACTAGCGGTTGGCGGTACAATGCGACCAGTTCACTTTGGCTTTGCAACATTATCTGAATGGTGTGATATGTGCAATATGACATTAAATGACATTGGTAAAATAGGTTTAAATATGCCTTTATCAACTGCAATTAACATGGTGTATTGTGCTTTAAAACATGGTGCAAGAAAATCAAAAGTTGAATTTAATTATACAACTGATGACGTTGCGGATTGGTTAGATGATGACCAAGAAGTTATGACCAAAACTATGGAATTGTTTACGCAATCAATGAGCAAAGGAAAAGAGGAAAAAAAGGTGAAGGGGGTAAAGTAAAAGACCCCCAAACCTTTGAATCCCTTTTAGAAATAGCATTGGGAAAACTTAATATGAAAGAGGATGATTTTTGGGATATGACTCCAAAATCTTTTCAATTAAAATGTGATGGGTTTTTTTCATTAATAGACCAACAAGAACGCCAACAATGGGAACGAATGAGATTCCAAACAGTTTGTTTGATTAATAGCCAAAGAAAACGAAGTGAACAAGTTAGTTTACAAAAACTAATAAAGTTTGATTGGGAGAAAAAAGAAAACCAAAAAAACGAAAGAGATAAAATAGATTATATACTTTATAAATCACAGAATAAAAAATGAGTTTAGCTAAACACGTTTCTATATTTTTTAAAGCCGACACAAAAGCGTTTCAAAGTGGTTTGGACCGAATGTCAAAACGTCTAAATAAATTTAGCAGACAGACAAAAAAATTAGGTCGTTCAATTACAACAAATTTCAGTATTCCTTTTGCGGTTGCAGGTGGTGCAGCGGTTAAAATGGTGGCGGATTTTGATACTTCAATGACTAAATTAAACACTTTAGTTGGAGTTAGTGAAGGTCAAATAGAAAAATTTAAAGAATCAGTTTTAGAATTATCAGGAGAGGTTGCACAATCTCCAAACGATTTAGCGGAAGGATTGTTCTTCTTAACATCCGCAGGGTTAAAAGGTGCAAACGCAATGGAAACTTTAGAAGCGGTTTCAAAAGGTGTTGCAATTGGTTTAGGTGAACAAACAGACCTTGCAAAAGTGGCAGGTGCGGCTCAAAATGCGTATGGCGAAGATGTTTTATCAGCGGCAGAATCTTTAGACGTATTTGGAAAAATGGTGAAAACTGGTATGTTTGAATCATCTGAATTAGCAAACGTTTTAGGAAAAGAAGCAGGTTTTGCGGCTTCATTAGGGGTTTCGTTTCAAGAATTAGGGGCGTTTATTTCAACTTACACAAGAACAACTGGTGATGCAACTTCTGCAACAGTTGGTGTTTCTGGGGTGTTGATGGCATTTACAAAAGAAACGGACAAGGGGGAAAAGGCATTATCTAAAATTAACATGACTTATGGAAGTTTGAGGGAAATGTTAAGTGAACAAGGATTGCAAAAAACCTTACTTCATTTAAAAGAAAAATTTGCATCAAATGGTGTTGAGTTATCAGAGTTTTTTAGTAAATCACAATCTTTAAAAGGTGTTTTAAATGTTTTAGGAAATCAAACTGGAGATTACATTAATATATTAGATGAATTAGAAAATTCATCAGGAATGGTAAATGATGGTTTTGAAACAGTTTCAGAAACAACTGGTTTCAGAATGAAAAAAGCATTTAATGATTTAAAATTAGCCATGATGGATTTTGGGGTAGTTTTAATTCCAATTGCAGAAACATTTTCTGAATTAATTTCAAAACTTTCAAATAAATTTAAAGATTTAGATAAAGACACACAAAAAGTTTTTGGTTTTTTAGGTGTTGCTTTAGCCGCTTCAGGGCCAATTTTAATGGGGGTTTCTTTGTTAACTAGTGGAATTGGAAGTGCAATTAAGGCGGTAGGCTTATTAAGAAACGCTTTTGTTTTGTTAATGGCAAATCCTGCATTGATGGCGGTTGCAATAGCTATGGGAATTGCTATGACACAAATAAATAAAACCACTGAATCCCTAGATGAACAAGGGCGAACAATCAAAAAATTAACCGCAGGTGCTAAAGGGTGGATGTATGTGTTCGGTTTTATAAAAGAAATTGTAGAAAAACTAGGAGAAAGAATTGGTCAACTATTTGGGTTAGTTGGCAATCTTATAAAGGCGGTTACAAATTTGTCAACTGGTAAATTTGGAAAAGCAGCAGAAGAACTTGAAAAAGGTTTGAAAAACGCAATGGATTTTACAAGTGGTTTTAGCCTTAGAAAGTTGTACAAAGACGCGGTTAAAGTAATAGATGATGTTACTAAAGAAATTGAAGATAAGGAATATAAGATGAACCAACCAACTGTTGACCCAAAAAGCACAGAAGAATTGGCGGAAGATTTTCAAAAAGAATTAGATAAATACAAACCCACGTTTAAGGTTAATGGTGAACTTGATGGACCTGATGGAACTGGTGGACCTAGTGGTCCTGAACCTTTTGATTTAGATAGTTGGTTTGATTCACCTACACAAAACAAATTACAAGAAGCAATTTCTGCAATGTCATCAGAGATGCCCCATTTAGATATTAGTAATGTTCGTTCTAGTTTAGAAGAGTATGTGCGAGTATATGAAGGGACTCAAGATAGACTTGTTTTTGCTACTGTTGAAGCTAGTGAAGAAATTAAAGGTGTTACTAATAAAATGACAGAAATGCAAATACAACTTGCAGAACAAATATCTTCTGGAATTGGTGATGCGTTTGCTGATGCTATAGTAGATGGAAAAAGTTTTGGTGAATCAATGAAAGAAATGTTTAATCAACTATTAAGAGAAATTATTAAAATTACAATTCAAACTACAATTTTAGACGGACTTTTAAAGTCATTAGGTTTAGGGGGTGCAACAAGCGGTGGTGGTGGTGGTCTTTTAGGGGATTTATTTTCAGGTATATTTGGTGGAAGTCAACAAGTAAATGATATAGCTTTTGGACCAAGTGCAGGAAGATTTATTACTGGACCTGAAGGCTCATTTTCGTTAAATCCAAATGATTCAATAGTTGCAGGAACAAATTTATTTGGTGGTCAACAAAATACTAATATGACAGTTAATGGTTATATAGATGGAAGTTCAATATTTTTATCTAACACAAGACAAACAAACACAGTTAATAGATTATCATAAATGGCAGGTATTAAATATCAATGTGAGTTTTATAGCAATAATGGTTCAAAATATAGAATGAATTTATATCATGTGGATTATTCAGGAACAACAATTCCTTTTAAAGCAGGACCAGAGGGTTTTCAATTAACATATGAAGGAGAAACAAATTCAGTTTACGAATGTATCAAAGCATCATCATTGCAATTTGATTTTGTAGTAGAAGAAGCACCAACATCATCAGGCGACCCAACTACTGGAAATATTTATGCAGATTTACTGGCAAACAATGAAAACAAATTGTTTGTTATTGTTCAACAATACGATTCTGGCAATACTGCGTGGCGTAACTTTTGGGCAGGAGATATAATAGATGACACAGTGGAAATTGACGATGCACCATATCCAATTCAAATTAGAATAAAAGCAACTGATGGAATTGCAAAATTAAAAGAAAAAAAATATGTGCCACAAACTGGAGGAACCTGGCTTACTGTATTATATTTGATTCAAGAATGTATATCGCAAACCCTTTATTATTCAACATTATTTCCTAGTTCAGGTGGAACAAGTGTTATTACAATAAGAAACACACCTGATAGATATGCGGAAAACATGGGTTCAATTACTGATTCAACATGGCAAAACACATACAATCCAATGAAATTGTGTATGTTAAATGAGGCAGCATTTGTAAAAAAAGATGGCATTTATTTTACATATTATGAAATATTAGAACAAATTTGTACGCTTTGGGGTTCTCAGTTTTTTTTAAGTTCATTATGGAATGAAGACATCGGTTGTACATGGTGGTTATTTTCAAGAAACATATTATTTTATGAAGATGGTCCGTCAATTTTAACTAGTTGCAGAGTTTTTAAAAATCAAGCGTACGATTCAGGAAACACCGCTTTGAATTTTGCTGAATATAGTGTTCCAAACACATCAGTAAATTACACTCCAACAATAGTTAAAACCATTGGTGATGCAGACCATCCAAAATTTAAAGGAAATAAAATAACATTTCTTGCACCTTTAAGATTAGTTAAAAATGTATATAATCACGATTTGTTTTCTTATAATTGGAACAGTCCAAGTGCGGGAACGACTGATATTTGGCATGAATTTGGAACTTTAAGAAATAACGCCACATCAGGTTTTCAATATTTTACAAATACAGATTCTGCTGCTGGTGCAGACTTGGCTTCACCATATTTTCCAGATGGAATGACTTATACTGTTTCTCCAAATGACAATAATCAAGGGTTATTTATTCCAGTGACATCAGACCAAGATTGCATTCTTATTACTGGCACAATGAATTTTGGTTATAATATGACTATTAATTCAGGAACTCCAATAGGGTCTTTATTTAATAATTTAATAGCCGCAGGTTTTCAACCAAGTTTCACTGTAAAAGGAGAATTACAAATTCGTTTTATTACATCAAATAAAACTGGTGAAGATTGGTATGAGGCACAATATCAAAATCCACCAGTTGATTTAGGTGATGATGAAGTTAAATTGCATTTAAACGGAGATTTTGGAAATGGGGGAAATGGAACATGTAATTGGGCAACTGCAAACACATCAAGAATAAGAGTTTATGCAGAAGATGTGCCAATTTTAACTGGAATAAATCAATTTTCAGTTCCTTTTAGTTTTATTAGTGATTCTCTGCCAACAAGTTTTGATGGGTCATCAATAGAAACATTAAAACGAATGCGTATAAAAATTTTTGATTGGAATGATGCTGATATATTTGATGATGCTTTTCTTGCTAGTATTGGAAGTGCTATTACTTTTACTGGAAGTCCTTCTATTGAATTTACAGATTTTAGAGTTACTTCTTTGTTATCAGGAAGTCAAACTGGAAATTATTTTTCAACGTCTATTGGTCAAATGACAAATTCAAATAATACTGCTGCATGTGATATGAAAATAGAGCCTGAATTTTACATTGGCGACCCACCACCTTATGTGACAAATACTGATGGTGTGTTAGATAGTATTAATGAAGGGCCAGTTTTATATCTAAGTGGAATTAAAATTGTTGCCCCTGCAACATCAAATCCAACAACAACACCGCCAACAACTAAAGTAGCTAATAATAGAAGATGGAGAACGCAACAAGATGGAACATTTCTTCCTTTAAATGAATTATTGTCTAGAGAAATAATTAAAAAAAGGTGTGTTCCATGTTATAAATACAATATATCTTTTGAAAATAATGAACCTGATGAATCTATTACTTTTGCAAATAGTTTAAAAACAGACATGAAGTTAAGCAATGGTGAAAGTGCTGATGTGCAAGGGTTTTTTCCTATTGGTGGAACTTACACTGCGGTAACGGATTCGTGGAAAATGACTATTGAACAATTTTCAACTAACACAACTGCAAACATAACAAACACAAGTTTTGCAAATACTAATGAAGAATGGTTTTTAGAAAACCCAAATATTATAACATCGCCATATTTTTAAAATGAAAATAGGAAAATTAAATTTACAAGGGGGAAAAAATATAAATGTTGCAAAAAGAAAAGTTGCAAGTGCAAAAGGATTTATGTTTAATCAACACAATGTAAATATTTCAAGAGAGGGAATTAGAAATTTACAACAAAGAATTTGCATCACAGAAACCACTGCAAACATTGTGAATGCTACAACAACCGCAATTGGGATAAATGCCATTGGAAATGATGTAATAAAAAAAAATGATAGATTAGTTATAGTAAATCCAATAACTGGTGTTGCAACAAATATTGTTGTAACTGCAGACGTAAAATCTTCTGACACATCAATTTCAATTAATACCACTGCAATTAGTTCACCTTTAGGTTCTTTTATTATGTATCAAGAAGAATTTTTAAATTATTATGTTAGAGGTGGAACAATAACTAAAAAAACAACAATTGCAAATGCAGCTTATAAAACATTAAATACAAGTCCTATTACATTAGTTACTGGAGTTACTGGAATGGTTATGATTCCAGTTAATTTAGTAATTATTACTAATGGTTATTTATCTGATGATGAAGGAAATAATAACTATTTATATTGTGGTCATGGCACAACTTCAACCGCAGGTAGGTTTTGGGATACTATAAGGAGTTTTAATTATAGAGTTAGGAGTAATTCAACATGGAACATGACTGGTGATACTGGGCAAATTATGAATGACAGTATTTCAGGGGATGGGATAAATTTATATTCAGACGCTGATTTTGAAAGTGATGAATTTGCTTTAACTGTTTATTTAACATATAGAATTGATAGTGCATAAAATGAAAAAAGATATAAGTACATATATATATATAATAATTTTGTTAGTAATTTTAAGTTGTTCAATAGCTTGGTCACAAAACAACTTTTTTAAATATTCAACTTTTTACGCCACAATGAACATGCAAAGTTCAATGGTTGAAGAGCAAAATTATATTGCAATTTCAAAAGGCTACGAAGAAACAACGCAGATTTCACCATTTGATTTTCAAATAAATTTAGGTTTGCGAAAGGTAGCTAGAATGGATTATGAACAAAAATTAAAAACATGGTATTATGGAAATGAAGAATCCGTTTCTGACTTCACTACAATTGGGAATAATAATAGTGGGTTTGAGTATTTGTTTAATTATTCTTTTGTACGGAATCGTAATGAAACATTTAATTCTCAAAAGTATTGGGTTAGATATTTGACAAATAATTTTGTTTCAAAAATTGAATATAGAGATAATGAAAGATTAAATTTAAAATATAGTTCAATTGATTTGAGATACAGAATAAACAAAAACTTTTTTGATTTTAGTTTTGGTTTGTGTTCTAGGTTGCATCCAGTTTATCATATAACACCAATTGAAGATTTTTGGGTTAGTGGTGAAACATCATTTTTTGATTTAGCATCTGATTTTGGATATTCTAGTCAGTTTGTAAATGGGAGATGGCATTGGTTTAAAGATAATGAATTACTTGCAACTAGTAATGATGAATTTTTTACACATTATTTTGGTGATGCAATAAGAGAATTTAACGAACAAGAATTATCAAAGCTAAATGAAGTAAAAGAATTGTCATTAGTTATTGGAGTTTCTTATTATAAATATCAACCTGATTTTTGGGTTCATGCGTGGTTTAATGCGTTGCCCTATCATTACGGATTAGATGAATATTCTTTTGAATATAGTGGTTCTTCATTTGAGTATGATGGTGGTTTTGTTTTAGGTTACAGAATAGGAAACAAAAAAAACTTTGGTGTTTTTATAGAAAACAATATTCAAAGAGTTTGGGAAAAAGATATATTCAATCTTCAATTTGGATTTAATTATTTAATATTTTAAAAGATGAAAAAGTTATTATTATTATTATTAGTGTTTAGTTATGGTTTTAATCAAACAAATTGTGAATTATGTGTTGAACAAAATGGCTTTTATTGTGGAGATGATGAAAGCAATTGGACACAATATAGCCCTAATGGTTGTGTGCCTAATGGTTTTAATGATTTATTTTATCTTAATGATGGGTGGCTTGATTGTGTTGATGGTTCGGATGAAAACGAAAGTGTGCCTACAACTATTGAAGAATGTGATTCGTATAATATTGGTGGTGATACTATTTATGTTGATGTTTTTATTACAGATACAATTTTTATAAATACTATTGACACAATAACAAATATAGAATATATTGATTGTGAAACTGGTTTACCATGCGGTATTGGTTTACAAGAAATACTAAAAAACTCAAAAACCAAAAATGCTTTATACAACCTTAACGGAAAAGAGATTAGACAAAGAAAAGGGGTATATATTGAAAATGGAATTATTAAACTAAAAATAAATTAAAAATGAAAGAAGTAATAAACAACATAATACATTCAAGAAAATTTTGGTATGGTTTTGTAACCATGCTTTTAATAATGTTTTCCGAAGATATGGGAATAAGTGAAACAAAAATGAACACACTTGTTATTGTTTGCGTTGCCCTTATAATCGGTCAAGGATTAGCAGATAAATCTTGTAAAAAATAAAGTTATGTTAGTTTCAGAATCATCAAAATTTACACTTTCACTTAAATCAATAATTACAATTGTTGTTATAACAAGTAGTTTTGTCGGCCAATATTATGTTTTAAGTAATGAAATCGAAATGGCAAAAAGATTGCCTGAATCCGAAATTAGCAGGTCGGAATTAGATTTGAAATTGCAATTAATATCAAAAACAGTAATCAGCAACGCCGAAAAGCTAAACAAAATAGAAACGCAGATTGAAAAGATTGAGGGTAGAGTTTACGAATTAAAATGAAATTTCTGAAATATATATTAGTATTGTTGGCAATACAACTCCAAGCACAAAATTTTATTAATGAAAATGAGTTTGATAATTATATCAAAAAAAATGATGTATTTGTTATTGAATTTTGGGCAGAATGGAATAAACAAAATCAATGTAATTTTTTAAAGGATTTAAAACAATGTATTACAAATAGGGTTTGTATTGTGGAAAATAAAAAATTAACAGAAAGATTTAAAGTTGATGTGTTGCCAACACTAATATTAATTCACAAAGGACAAGAAGTTTCTAGATTTAATGGAAATCTTTTGTTTCAATTAACAACCAAAAAAAATGAAGTTCAAACAAAAATAGATAGTATAATAATTAGCAAATTTAATTAATGGAATTAACAAAAGAACAAATAGAAAATGTGGTAAAAGATAAAGGGTATAATTGGTTTGATAAAGGCGATTATAATTTAAATATTGTAGGTGTTAGAAACTCAGACACTGGGGATGAAATAACAAACAAATTTGATGACCAAATAACATTATCGTATAAAGTAAATGGTGAATGGAAATTTCATTGTTTTAATTGCACCACAGATTCAGGAAGATATTGGATGACAGAAAACATAATGCGTAAAGAAGGTTGTGCCATTTTGAAAGAGGGTCAATATTCAAGTGCATACAGAATTGACAAACACAGAGGAATTTATGATTGTCTTGCTCAAAGAGGGGCAAAAGTAACTGTTTATCGTGATGCAAATAAAGATGATTGTTATGATTTAAACAACGATAACACACAAACTGGTTATTTTGGAATTAATATTCACCGAGCAACTGCAAGAGAAGGGAAAACATCAACACAAGTTGATAAATGGTCGGCAGGATGTCAAGTAATAGCAAGTAATGATGATTGGAAAGAGTTTATGGAAATATGCTATAAAGCCAAAGAAGTTTGGGGAAACAGTTTTACATATACATTAATAGAAAGTAAAGATATAATATAATGGAAATAGCAGCTTATACAATAGCAATAGTATTATTTAGTTTGGGGTGTTTTGCAATGGGAATGTTTGTTGCAAGTCAAATTAGTGATTGGATTAATAAAAAATTAAAATAATTATGTTTTTAAAAAATTTATTTACAAAAGGAAATCTTGATTCTGTTAATAACTTGGTTGATAATTTAGTTACTAACAAAGAAGAACGCAAAGAATTAAAAATTAAATTCAAGCAAGTTTTGTTAGATGCAGAATCAAAAGCGCAAGCCGAAGTAACTAAAAGGTGGTCAAGTGATATGGCAAGTGATAACAATTTGTCTAAAAATATCAGACCTTTAACATTAATTTTTTTAACCAGTGTGTTCGTTATAATTTCGGTGTTTGATGGAAATGTTGGTGATTTTAAAATATCATCTGCATATATACCAATTTATCAAACTTTATTGCTTTGTGTTTATTCTGCATATTTTGCAGGAAGAAGCATTGAGAAATTAAAAACACCTAAGAATGAGAAAAAAAAGAATTAGACCTAGAGTTAATGAAGTAGAGCATGAATATTTAAAACAATATAGAAGAAATAAAGGTGATGAAGTAATATTAGTTATTTCAGACCTTCATGCACCATACAACCACCCTGAAGCGGTTGAGTTTTTAGAAGCTATAAAATATAAATATCGACCTACAAAAATTCTTGGAATTGGTGATGAGGTTGATTTTCACGCTTTGTCCTTCCATGACACCGACCCTTCATTAGATAATGCGTACGCAGAATTAATAAAAGCAAGAAAAGTTATTAAAAAAATTCATAAACTATTTCCTAAAATGGATTTAGTTCATTCAAATCATGGTTCTATGTTATATCGTAGAGGAAAAGCACATGGCATTCCTAGACACATGCTTAAAAGTTATAATGAAGTTTTAGAAGTTGGTAAAGGTTGGAAGTGGCACATTGATTATAAATACAGAATGGCAAATGGTCAATGGTTATTTATGACACATGGATTAAAAAAGAATGGTTTGGCTTTAGCAAAAGAAATGGGAATGTGTGTTATTCAGGGTCATTATCACACAAATTATGAAATTAATTACACCAGTTCGCCTTTAAGTTTAAATTGGTCAATGATGGTAGGGTGTTTAATAGATGATAAATCAATGGCGTTTGCATATAATAAAGTAAATAGCCAAAGGGTAATTCTAGGGTGTGGAATTATTATAAATGGTCAACCAAAATTGATTCCAATGATACTTAAAAAGGGGGGAATGTGGGATAAAATTGTTCATTAGCTATAAGAGGGAAATTAACAGTTTCTTTTTTTTTGTTTAAAACTTTGTTAATAAGTTAGAAAACAAAAATGTTGAACATTGAATTATTATTTAGAATTTTACAATAACAAAAACTAAAAATTATGAAACAAAAAGATTTTTTAATATTGCAAATAATTAATCAAACTAAATTAGATGCAAGAAGTTTATATTTTTACGCAAAAGAATTAAACGAATTAAGTATTCAAAAATTATCAAACATAAAAAACCAATTACAACATGAATCCTAAAAATCAAAAAGAAGCGGTGTTACATCATCTAAAACAATTTCAAACAATTACAAGTTTAGAAGCCATCTCAGAATATGGGGCAACACGATTAAGTGGAATTATATTTAATCTAAGAAAAGAAGGATATAACATACAAAGTTTGCCTTTTATAAAAAGAAATAGATTTGGAAACACAGTTACACTTGCTAAATATTATTTAAATGAAAAATAAAGACATGTTAGTTAAATTATACAAGAACTATAATTTAACACCAGAAGATATTTTTAAATCTCCTTTAGGATTTACAACAATTACACGTTCTGGAATAGATAAAATACAAGCGATAGCAAAAATTAATATTTCCTATTCTTTAAAAAAAGTTTCTAGTGATAATAAATATGTAGTTATAAAAGCAATAGGAGTTATAAATTCTAAAATTGATTCTGATGGTAATATATTAAATGAATCTAAACGAGTTGAAACTTATGGTGAATCATCACCACAAAACACACGAAATCAATATCCTATAGCAATGGCAGAAAAAAGAGCAATGAGCAGGTGCGTTTTAAAATTAACTGGATTTTATGAATTAGGTGTTTATGGTGAAGATGAAATTAACGAAATAGAAAAAAAATAATTATGGAAAATACACAATTAAAAAATGTTCCTATATATAGGATAATAAAAAAAGAAGATAAATCTCTTGGAATTGTAACACAAGTTATATTTGCGAAAGATGATGATAATAAAAAATTAATAATGATTGATGTTTGTGAAATGGTGGTTGTTGATGTTTTTTATGATTGGGAAGATTTTACAAATGAGTACAAATTGGATGTGGCATTAAGAATATACGAATCAATAAAATGAATCAATTGTACACATTAGGAAATAAAATTATTAATGAAGAAACATTAATTGTTGGGGGAGTTTTTGTTTGGGATTACCCTGAATTTTGTGATGCTTATTTTTCATTTGGTTTAGATATTAAAGGAAATGAATTGTATGATGAAGAATTAGATAAATTGTCTAACAAATACCCTGAATTAGTTAATGAATTATCTTTAAAAAAGATGTTTGAATGAAACCAAAATATATAAAAAATTTGTTAAGCGGTTGTTGTAAATCTGATATTTACGAAAAATACACACCTAAATATTTAGGGGGTTCTGTTCGATATTGTGCAAATTGTGGTAATGGTGTCATGTTAGAAAAAAATATTAATTTAAGAAACACACCACCTGAAGAATCTGCAACTTGGGCAATTGCTATAAAAAACAAATGTGTTCTTTTATATAAAGGAACAAAAAAAGAAACAAAAAAATATATTCAAGAATTAATTGGAGAAAAAGAAAAGGTGGAAGGATATTTTGAATATAACTCAAAAGATTATTATTATTTTATACATGGTCCATTATGGAAAGAATCAATATAAAAAGATTAGTTGAAACCGCTTGTTATTTTAACAAATTAAGCATCAGAAAATACTATTCAACAACAACAAAGCTAAATGTGGTTGATACTAGGGCGATTGTATGCAATATTTTGTTAAATGAATACAAATATACTAAAGAAGAAGCTTCAGAGATTATGGGGCGTTGTTTAGACAGTATAAAGTCATACATAAAAGTTCATCAACAATATGAAATCATTAATCATTACACTAAATTATATCAAAACACAATAGAACATTTTAAAATGGACTTTGATACTGAACATGATGAACACCATTCAAAGATTCAAAAAACAAAATATGACATGGAGTTAGAAACAAAGGTTGAAAGATTATTAAATGAAGTTGGATATTTACAATTTTTATTAGAAAAACACAAACGAAAAGTATATTAATTAAAAAAAAAGTTATGTTAAAAATTAAAGGAAAAATTACAAAAATATTAGAACCTGAAGTTAAAGAAACTAAAGGTGGAAAATTATTTATTCAGAAAGTTATTTTAAATGATAACCCTGAATACCCAAATGAAATTATGTTTCAATTTTTAGGTGATAAATTTAAAAATTTTAATTTTAAAGAAGGTTCAGAAGGTGAAATGTATTTTTATATAAATGGCAGAAAATGGAATGATAAATATTTTGTTAATCTAACCGCTAAAAAATTTGAAGCAGAAATTTCTAATGAAGAAGCATTGAATAATTTTCAAATGTCAGAAAAAATTGAACAAGAAGCAGAAGAAATGGCAATGAAGATTCAAAATGAATTTCAGAAAGATGAAAAAGACGATTTACCTTTTTAAATTATAAATTATGGAAAACTTAATATTAATTATAATAACATTAATCTTTGTAATGCTTTTATTTATTTTAAAAAGGATTGAAAGACATTTAACGCTGCATGGTCAATCTTTGTGGTTAATCATGGAAAGGCTAAAAAAAGAAAAAAAACCAAAAAATAAAAAAGATGAAAAAATATAATAAAAACAAAAATGTATATGTAGCTTCAAATGAAAGGATAGATTTTGTGTTTAAAAATTTTAACAAAATATATATGTCTTTTAGTGGGGGTAAAGATTCTGGCGTTATGTTAAATCTTATTTTAGATTATATGAAAAAAAATAATATAAAAAATAAAATAGGTTTGATGATTTTAGACAATGAAGCAAATTATGAATATTCTTTAAAATTTATGCACAAAATTATTAAACAAAATTTAAAATATTTAGATGTTTATTGGTGTTGTTTGCCTATAACTTTGCCATGTACTGTTAGTAGTTATGAAATAGATTGGCAATGTTGGGGAACTAAAGATGAAAAAAGATGGATACGCCCTATGCCAAAAGAAAAATATATAACAAATATAGATAATCATAAATTTAATTTTTTTAAAGAAAATATGTTATATGATGAATTTTGGGATAAATTTGGAGAATGGTATTCTAAGGGGGAAAAATGTGCAAATTTTATTGGAATTAGAACTGATGAAAGTTTAAATAGATTTAGAGCCATAATGAATAAAAACAAAACAATGATTAATAATTATCATTGGACTAAAAAAAATACAAAAAATTGTTATAATATATATCCTATATATGATTGGAAAACTGAAGATATTTGGATTGCAAATGAAAAATTTAATTGGATGTATAATGAACTTTATGATGTTTTTTGGAAAGCAGGATTGAGTGTTGCACAAATGAGGGTTGCTAGTCCTTTTATGAGTGAATCAAAATCAAGTTTAAATTTATACAGAGTAATTGACGGTCATGTTTGGAGCAGATTGTGTGCTAGAGTTTCAGGGGCAAATTTTATAGCAACGTATGGAAAACAATTAACTTATAAAAGTTTTTCTTTGCCTGAAAATCATACTTGGAAAAGTTTTACAAAATTTTTATTAAAAACATTACCTAGCAATAGTAGTGTAAATTTTAATAAACGCTTTATTCAATCAATAAAATACTGGTGGAGAATAGGGCGTGGATTGCCAGAAGAAGTTATTAAAGATTTAAAAGAGAATAATATAGATTTTAGATTAGGAGAAAAAACAAGGCATGGGAATAAAGATAAAACTTGTGTTAGAATGTTGCCACCTGACCATTTAGATATGTTAAAATGTCATAATTCAGAAGTTACAAGTTGGAAAAGATTTGTTATAACAATTTTAAAAAATGACCATACTTGTAAATATTTAGGTTTAGCTCCAACACATGAACAAGCTAAAAGACAAAAAGAAATTCAATTAAAATATAAAAATGTATAGATATGAAAATTATAAATGAAAAAAAATTAATAGGTACAGAAAGAGATGTTAAATTTAAAGAGGGTAGAAGCATTAGATTTATTTTAAAAAAAGATAACATGGGTTTTTCTTTTCATAAAACTATAATTCCAAAAGGAAACAAAGGACATTGGCATTATAAAAATCATAAAGAATCTTGTTATTGTATTAAAGGAAATGGTATTTTAACAAATTTAGAAACAAAAGAAAAATTTAATATTAATGTGGGTGATATATATATATTAGATAAAAATGACAATCACACTTTTGAATCTTTAACAGATGTTATATTAATTTCTGTATTTAATCCGCCAATTGTAGGTCAAGAAGTACATCAAAAAGATGGTTCTTATAAAATTATTAACAATTAAAAACTAAAAAATTATGACTAAATTTAAATCTCCAGTTTATAATGTATTAAGGGTGCATATGAGCAAAGTGAAAGCAAATGATTATAACCCTAATGCAGTTGCACCACCTGAAATGGAATTATTAGAAACATCAATTTGGGAAGATGGTTATACTATGCCAATTGTTACAGTTCATGACCCTGAAAATGATATGTATATTGTTGTTGATGGTTTTCATAGATACTCTACAATGATTAATAGTAAAAGAATAAGAGAAAGAGAGGAAGAACATTTGCCAATATCAGTTTTAAATAAAGATATTTCTGATAGAATGGCTTCTACAATTAGACATAATAGAGCCAGAGGAAGTCATAATATAGATTTAATGAGTACAATTGTTAGTGAATTAGTGGAAATGGGGAAAGGTGATGCTTGGATATGTAAACATATTGGAATGAGTAAAGACGAATTATTAAGAATGAAACAAATAACTGGTTTATCTTCTTTATTTAAAAACAAAGAATTTTCTGATAGTTGGGAAGCGGAAGTATAATAAAACAAATTTATATACCATATTGGAAATGGGAATGTTTTAAATATGGAATGTGGAATAAAGTTGATTCTAATAGTGAAATTAGAATGTTAAATTTAGCTATTTCTTTTACTGGAAATCATATTTTATATGGAAAAGAAATGGAAAGCGTTGTTTTTAAATGGAAAAACACAATGATAAATCATTTAACTAATAAATCAATAAATAGAAAGGCTTTTTTAGGTCATTGTGCAGTTTTTTATAAACATCAAATTCCTGAATATATAACTAGAAAGGCTTGGAAACATTTAACAAAAAAACAACAAATTTTAGCAGACAATGTTGCAAATAAAATTATAAAAAAATGGGAAACAATGTACATGAGAAAATTGAACAATACATTAAATTATGGAAAAAAAGATGTTATAAAAATGGGATACCAGATGAGTCTCCAATTCAAATAAAAGATAAAGTTCCATCATATAAAAATATATGTATAGCAATTTTAAAAAATGATTTTACTTTAAATTCTTTAGGTTTTAGTCCTAAAAAAACAAAATATTATTCAATTCTAAAAAGAATAGAATTAGATGGTAGAAAGTATATTGGAAAACAATTAAAATTAAATTTATAATGGCAAAGTATAGACACATACATACAACCTTTTGGAATGACCCTCTGGTTTTAGATTTAACACCTGAACAAAAGTATTTCTATTTATATTTATTAACTAATGATAAGGTCAAACAATGTGGTATTTATGAAATATCATTAAGGCAAATTGTTTATCAAACTGGATATAATAAAGATACTATTTTAACATTATTAGCTTTCTTTGAAGATGCAGGAAAAATAATATATTCAAATGAAACCAATGAAATTTTGTTAAGAAACTTTTTAAAATACAATTCAAGTAAATCACCAAAGGTTATTAAATGTATTGAAGATGAATTAACAGAGGTTAAGAATCAAGTTTTAATAGAACATTTGCGTTTTGATGATACAGTATATATAGACTATCCAAAGTGTATAGACAAGAAAAAGAAAAAGAAAAAGAAAAATAAAAAAGAAAAAGAAAAAGAATTTATAGATAATGTATTTGTTTTTGAAAAAGATTTTAATAAAAAGATGCTTAATGACTTTATTGAATACTGGACTGAATCTAACTCTGATTCAGATAATTCACAAATGAGATTTGAAAAATGTGATATATTCAACATTAAGAAAAGATTAGTCAGATGGAATAAAAATAGTGAAACATTTGGTTCTAAGAAAAGCAACATGCCTGATTTTTTGGATAATGTTTATATAAATAGAATCAAGGATGACCAAGCACAATTGAAAAAATATTATGATTTTTTATGTAATTCGTGTAATTATGAAAAGTATGAAACAATAACTGGTTATATTAAATACAGAAAGAAAAGATAAAGTGTCTATTGTGAGATTAAAATATTATATGTATTATTAAAAAATATGTTTGGGTTTATCCCTACATAATTTTTGGTTTTTTGTGTGTGAGGGTGTCGAAAGATGCCCTTGCTTTTTATAAAATTAATATGGAAAGAAAAAAAAGTAAAAAATGGATAATAAAGGCAATAAAAGATAAATTAATGATTTTAAAAATTGCTAAAGAAATGGAAGAATTTAGTAAAAAAAATGAAAAAAAAAGGATTTAAATTTTCACCAAACAAAAGAAAGAAACGAAAAGGCATTCACTCAAAGAACGCATCCAAAGGACAAAACGCATATAAAAAAATATATAAAGGGCAAGGAAGATGATTTATAAATGTAGTGTTTGTAATATAGAAAAGCATTTAAATAAAACTACAATTATTTTTATTGATGATAAACTAGAAACAAAAGAAGCGTTGTGTGATTGTGGAGTTTATATGAAACAAGTATATCAAGATAAACATAAAGGAATGCCAAACATAATAAGAAATGAAAGAAATGGCAAATAATAAATATGAAATAGATACTGATAAATTATTAGACATTGCATGTGGAAATGTTATTGACAGAGAGTTTAGTGAAACATTAGTTATTAAATTACCTAAACAATTATTAAAGCAATGGAAAAAACAGAAGAAAAGATTTGAACGAATACTTGGCGCAAAGGTTTCTGATTCTCAAATGTTAGAATGGTTAATAGTAGAAATGGAAAACGCACCTGATGAAAGCTATCAGTAATAAACAAAAGACAATCCATAAAGAACTAAAGAAAGTTTATAAAGAGATTGCAGAAGAAAGAGAACATAAGTGTTCAGGTTGTGGAAGATATGATATACCATTAAGCCATTCACATCTTATTCCGCGTAGCTATAATAAATCATTAACAACAAACAAAAGAAATATAACCTATCACTGTCTAACCTTTGGAACACGCAAGGGTTGTCATAATATATGGGAATCTACAGAAAGAACAATGTTGTTAGATTACTTTAACAATATGTCAATCATTGAAGAACTAGATAAAGAATACTATAACTTACTTAAACAAAAAGAAGATGCCGACTTTTCCTAAATCAAAGAACAAGAAATGGATTGTTGAAACAAAGCAGGGGGCGTGGACTGATGCAACTTTTTATAACAACAGAAGGTGGCGTAGAGTTAGGGGGGAATATATTAAAGCAAACCCGTTGTGTGTACATTGTGAACAAAAAGGTATTATAGAATCTGCAAAAATTTGTGACCATATTATACCAATAAGACAAGGGGGTAATAAGTGGGACTCTTGTAACTTTCAATCCTTATGTGTATCTTGCCATAATAAGAAATCATCTTCAGAGGGTAAAGTTAATAAATGATATGTATTTAGGGGGATAACCCCCATCAATCCTTCAGGGGAAATATCTGTATA
>TARA_R100001463_G_scaffold4162_6_pt1 | contig 19960 bp, 29 predicted proteins | sample TARA_R100001463 | Tara Oceans TARA_R100001463 (sample SAMEA2622242) | marine metagenome | biome: marine biome (ENVO:00000447); feature: deep chlorophyll maximum layer (ENVO:xxxxxxxx); material: "saline water (ENVO:00002010), including plankton (ENVO:xxxxxxxx)" | depth 40 m
TCAGGAGTAGATAATCGTTTTGTTGGTAATCAACCAATCTACAGATTAAGTAAAATACATTTTGATAAAGATGGTAAAGCTTATGAGTATGGTGTTTTTGGTGCACAACAACAATCAGTAATACCACAAATAGTAATACCTAGTCGTACTGGACATATGCCTGCTATTATGAAAGGCTCTCATTTTGTAAGAATGTATCCAAAAGAGTTTACATTAAATGGTATTACAAGAACATATGAGAATCATATAAAGAATGGTGGTAGCTATGAGTCTTGGATACAAGAAATGAAACCATATCAAAGAGCTGTAATGGTATCTCCTACAGCTATTGGTGCAGGTAGATGGCTTAAAAATGATTTAAATTCCTGGGCTAGAGAAGCTAATATAGATATCAATGCTAATTTCTTTGAAGTAGAAATAGCTAGTGAACTAAGACGAGCAGATAGAATAGAAGCTAATGTTATTAGAGAACAAGCTATGTCAGCTTCTAGACAACGTACTGAGTTACCTATAGCTAAGGCTGTATATGAAGACCCACTAGCATCTTTTGTTGTTACAACTGAAGCTAATGGTGCAAGAGCATATATGCAACCATTACTAGCTGAGTATAAAGCTAGATATATGAATCAATATAAAGATAAACTTGTAGAAGTTTTAGATGACTTTCCTAAAGATGAAACACAAATTAAAATGAAAGATGGTTTTGTTGATTTAGAAAATGTAGCTTTAAAAGAATACAGACAGATTATGATATTAGAACAAGGATATCAACCTAACTGGATTGGTAGAGCTTTACAAAAAGGTGCAGGAACTATAGCTAAATATGCTGAAGACTCAGCAGCTAATACTAAAGTACCTTTGTTACAAAAAGCTATAGAAAAAGCATTACCTGCAATATATGAAACTGCTAGAAAACCTAGTTTATTACAACAAACTCCAATGAGAGTTACTTCTATACTTAAGATTCAATGGCAAATACCTTGGTGGCATTGGATGATACAAACAGCTAACTCATGGGGACATTTAGCAGTAGGTGGATATGCAGGTTTTAATGCACAATCATTAAAAAACTACATAAAAACAGCTACTGATTCTGCTAGAGTAGTACATATGATTACTAGAAATAACATGTCTGCTAAGAAGTATGCTAAAGAATTAGAAGCAGGGTTAGAGTGGATGGCAGAAAATGATGCTAAGATATTAGGAAAAACAGATGATATTTTAAATTTATCTAAAGAAGATATAGCATTAATAGTTAACAATGGACGTAGTTCTAGTTTCTTTCAGATAGCTGACCATACATTTGCTAAGAACTTCTGGAGACAAGGACCTAAACAAATTAGTGCAGGTAAGACAACAACGTTTTTTGGTAAAGCTAATGAAAAAATAGGTCAAGTAGGCTTTGAACAAGGCGAGTTAATGGGTAGGGTAAACACCTGGATGGCTGCTAGAATAGATTGGGTACAAAAGAATCCAGGTAAAAACTGGAGAAGTGCTCAAGCTTTAGATGAGATTACTGCTGGTGCACGTAAGTTAGCAGGTTCTATGGACCAGTATGGTGAAATGGGTATACAACGTGTACCTATCCTAGCTACATTTGCACAGTTCAGTTCATTTATATTTAAGTCATCAGAAGGTCTATGGAATACATCAGCTACACCATTTAACCCTAGACAGATGGCAGCATTAACTGCATGGAATACAGCAGTGTATGGTGTTAGAGGTGGTGTTTGGTATGGTATGGGTACACTAGTATTTGACCTATATAAACAATTATTTGGTGAAGATGTAGCAACAGAACAAATAAATAAACTAGATGATTTGTCATTATTAAATATAGTAGTAAATGGATTTAGTGATGCTATGTTACCTACATATGACGAAAATGGTAATTTACTTAAATCTGATTTAGAGTTTAATTTAAGATTCTCACCTATGGGTGCTGATATGCCACTTGGTGGTTATGGTGCTATATGGGAGTTCTTGTTTGGTGAACATGATGCTGGTAATATGGCGTTTGGTCCATCAGGACAGTTAATAAAAGATATAGCAGGTAAAGATGGAACACTTGATTTGTTACAAGCTATATGGTCTAAACCTACAAGTGATATATCACAGACAGAAGACCAGATTTTAGCTTCATTAGAAGCTGTAGCTAAACTATCTGGACTAACTAGTGGTATTTCTAGAGTAGTCTTGATGAATTTACTTGAAGATAAAAGAAGTAAACTAGGTCAATTACAAGGACAAAATCTTACTAAAGCTGAGAAATGGTTATGGGGTTGGTCTTCAGTACAAAGTAAAGCAGAAAGATTAGTTTTTGAAAACTTTGCTAATGCTAAAGATATGAAAACAGCTAACAAAGAATTAGCTGAAAGTATATATAAAGGTATGATAATGACTCTAGGTAGAAATCCTACAATGTCTGAGTTAATTACATTACAAAGAGGACTTAAGTATACATTATCAGGTTCTGACTATTTAGATGAAGAAAGATATAGAGAAATTATTAAGCTTACTACACAAATTAATGAGCGTAATAGAGAGTCTATGTTTGAAAATATCTATTCAAGAGCTGTAGCAGATTCTAAACGAGGTGAAAGAGTACATCCTAGTGTTATTGCTGAGTATGAGAATTTAGTTGAAATATATAAACAAAATGGTAATACTGTACAAAAAGAATCTTTAGAGCATATATTAGCTATATTAAAATCAACTAACGCATCTAGAAAAGAATCAGATGTATTAAAAGAACGTAAGGAAAGTTTTGAAAAAGGAGAAATGTACTAATGGCAAAGCCAATTTTTGACACAACTAAAATTAAGCAAAATGCTCCAGGGCTTACTTATGCTACACCTCAGTCTATGCCAGCTAAGTATAATACTTTAGGTGGAGTAGCTCAGGTAGCTAAGGAAGGCATTGATATGGCTGTTGCTTATAAAGATGATAAAGTAAATACAGAAGCTGAAGATGCTGCAAATGAATTAACTGATGAATATTTCGAAGGTTCTGAAACATATGAAAATGATTTAGAACAACGTAAATTAAGATTAGAGTCGGAGTTAGAAACAGATGCCGGTAATTCAGAGATTATCTCAGAACTTAATGAATTAGATAATAAATTAGCTTTATCTAAAGACCAAGGTCAAATAGGACCTGGAGAACAAAGATATAGAATGATGTCTAAAGCTCAAGAACTAACTAGTAAATATCCTGCATATCAAGCAGAAATTGCTGCTAAAATGAATAGTGTATTTGCTGCTACAGGACTTAATGATATACTTGCTGCTGACTCTGCACTATTAAAAACTAGAGCTGATGCTGCTATTGAAAGACAAAAAGATAAAATAGAACTTGTACAAGAATTTGTTGGTTCTGTTGATGGAATGAGTCAAGATGAAATAGACTATAACTATAACAAAGTAGTTAATGCAAAAGCTGATTCTACAAGAATGGACTTTTATATAAACTCTATGAAAAATGCAGACCAGGGAGCAAAATGGGAAGCTTACAGTGAATGGAAAAATACTCCTGGAGCATTTCAAAGAACACAAGCTACTATCTTTGGTGCTGTAAATTCACAGTTAATTCAAATATCTAATACTCCTGGCATTGATATTGATACAAAAATGAAAGTAGCTAGGGAAGCTATTACAAGAGCTAGAACAAGTATTATTGAGTTATCAGGTACTATTCCTAAAGATGCAAATGAAGGAAACTTATTTATTGAAAATATGTTAACTGAAATTAATGCTATGGAAGAAGATTTTCAAAAAGAAGAAGATGGTACTGTAGCATTAACACAACTTACAAATAAAGCTAAGATAATTACTACTCGTCAACAAATAAACTTAAGTCATAAAATTAATATACCTGAGTTTGAGTTAAACATGAAGTTAATAGAAAGTTTAGGTAAAATTAGACCAACGACAGCTCTTAATAAGCTTGATTCTTTAGTTACTAAGTTAAGTAACCAAGCTGTTATAAGTACAGCAGGTGTAACTGCAGGTAGTTCACTATCTGAAGAATATCCTGGAGTTACTGGTGGTAATCAACAAGTAATGCAGGATGCTATGCTAATTGGTATTGAAGCTAAAAAGTATTTAGAACAAGAAGGAGAGTTATCATCTACACATATACTTATGTATAATAATGCATTAACTTTACCTCAATCTAGACTTAGTGGAGAACAGTTATTACAGTTTCAAGATACTTATCTTAATAAGTTTGTAACTAATATGCCAGAAGAAGTACTTACTGGATTAGTTAACAATAGTAATTTCTCATCTGCTCTAGCTAGCCACTTAGATGTATATACTTTAACTGCTGGACAATCTTTATTTGGTATTCTTGGAGACAATGATATTAAATTAAGTAGAAATAAAACAGATAGTTCTTTATTTGTAACTCAACAAAATAATCCTGAGTTAACTCCTACACAAATACAAGCTACAAATAATGCATTACAAAGAGTTACAAACATTGCATTAATTGAAAATAGATTAGCTAAAGCTGCAGGTAAACCAGAAGCATTAGAAAAAACTATAACTGATTTATTAGCTGAACATTTTACTAAGGTACAAATAAACTAATGACTACAGGTAGAAATATTTTACAAACAGTAATAGACCATGATAGTGGTAAATCATTATCATTAGCAGCTAATGCTATGAAACAAGCACAGAGTTTGTTACAACGACCTACAACAAGTCGTAGGCAACCAGAACCAGAAGTTAAAGAAACAGTAGAAGAAGCAGTTACTACTCCTGTTAAACCTGAGCCTAAGATAGAAGAAAAGGTAGTAGAGAAACCTTATGAAGCTAAAACATTTGCTGTAAAACAAGAAGAATCAAAGATAATAGAAAAGGAGATAACAAATGAGAAACCTACTATGGAGTTTGGTAGTAGTCGTCCTAGTGTTGAGCCTAGTAAAAAAGTAGATACGGACTATAGTATTAGTAAATATAACAACCCTGGAAACATAGAACAAGGTATACAATGGGAAGGTTTAGCTGAAGGAGGCTATGGTCCGAATGAAAGATTTGCAATATTTGAAACACCTCAAGCTGGTATAAGAGCTTTAAAGAAAGACTTAACTACTAAACTTGCTAGGTTTGATGGTAATTTACGTAATATGATTGAACAATATGCACCTGAGTCTGAGAATGATGTACAACGATATTTAGAAGTAGTCCAGCAAACTGCTGGAGTTAAAGATGTATATACAGAAGAAGACTTAGATAATATTGTAAAAGGGTTTATACGTATGGAAAACAAAAAAGAATTAGCTGATAAATATATATCATTAATGGAGAGTTAATATGGCTAAAAAAGACTTTGATTTAATACCAGCTCCTGTAAAAGCTTTTGCTAATGACATTCTTTTTAATTCATTACTTCCTGGTAAATTACAAAACAAATTTACATACGATAATGATTTTTTTGCAGATAGTGATTTAACATTTATAAAAGAAAAGGTATTAGAAAGAATTAAAAAGACAGGTAAAAAGAAAGGTAACTTTGAATATAAACATTATCCTTCAGGAATTAGGTCTGTTGAAAGACGTGGTGGTTCTGTTACAGATGTGTTTACAGACCCTGAACAAAGAGTTAAAAAGTCTTTAGGTCAATTTGGTTATGAACTTGTAGATGATAAGATTATGATTACAGATAGATTTAATTTTAATGATGCACCTCAAGATAGACAAAATATACCTTTGTCTGAAAAACTAAAAACTATTACTGCAGATATTGATGCAGAAAAAATAAAATCTAATTATGGTAAGGTAAGAAAAGTAGCTCAAAATTTAGGTTCTTCTGAAGGACAAGGAGCTACATTTAAGTTGGAAATAGATGCAAACAATTAAATACATTGTTGCTATAACATTAGCAGTACTAGGGGGAGATTATATTGACCCCCTAGCATTAGATGATAAAGATGTAGTTAAAGTTATCTATGAAGAATGTTATATTACCAGACAAATTTCACAACATTAACAGGTATCCCTAGCTTCTGAGCATATCTAATCGCATACTGCGTACCACTACTTTTAGTATCCCATAAAGCTAATACATGGTCAGCATTGTTTATAATCTGTTTAGTACGTATAAAGAAATGTTTACTATCAAAATTAGCTACAGGGTCTAATAGATGATAAGGTAAGAACCTTACTAAATCTATATTATGAGACTCTGCATAATGACTAACAGCAGCATCAGGACCTCTAGCTGCGCCCATTAGAATACAAGTAGGATTAAGTTCTTTTACTGCTTTATCTACTGTTCTAAGAGTCCAGGCATCATCTACTATACTTCTACTTCCTACGATAGCTAACTTCATTCTGGATACCACGCACATTGTAATCTAACAACAAACAAATCAATCAGTAAATATTCTACTTGTTCTTTGTCTATTACTCCATTAGTAAACTCGAAACCCAAATGGATTCCGAGTATAGGGTAATAACTAAATTTCACAAGAACCTCCAGTACACGCTAGTGTTTGACTACCTTCAGTGTTATCATCTTCTTCAATGAATGAAGTCCAATCAATACTCTTAGGTGTTTTCTTAAGTAATTTATTATATTCTTCTTTAGTAGCATCTTGATATGGTGCTTGTACGTATGTATGGTCACTGTGTGGTAGGAAAGATATACCTGATATCTCATCAAAATACTTCCATACCCATGCACCTACGTCCATCCATTCATCATCTCTAACACTAATTGTTACAGAAGGTTTATGTTCACACCAATGTCTTTGGTATACTAACCAATTTTCCATCTGCTCTATAGCTGTCATATCATTACGAGTAACAGCTCCTTTAGGTGCTTTCATAGGAAAGCTAAATACTGCAGTTGAATCAGGTCTATACTGTTCATCTTCTACTTGCACCCCTTTATCTTTTAAAAACTCATATATAGGGTCTTTCTTATCCATACGGATAGTTCTTATGTAATGCTCAGCGTGACGAGCATGTATGCCGCTAGCACTATCAACAAGCTGAGAAACAGTCCCAGAAGGTTTAACACATGTAATACTTGTGCTTCTTGGGATGTCAAGTTTGTCTGCGTATTTATGGTTTGTTTTTCTGGCATGGTCTCTCATCTCCTCTAAAAATTTAGGGTCAGGATTAGATGTTATCTTAGCATCCATAATACCTGTTAGTGATACACCAAGTAATCTTTCTTCTACTGTGTTCTTACTCCAGTCATGAGATAAGAACTGAAAGTTAGTTAGATTAGATTGTAATGTACCAAGTATTGTAGCTAGTCTTACTTTGTTAAGTAGACTTTCTTTAGTATCACCATTTCTTACAACTACTTCTGTTAAGTTACAAAACTGTTTATCACGCAATATAATTTCACTACATGGATTTGTTCCATAACTTAATGTTTCATCACGTCTTTTCCATTTAGCAGCTTGTTTTTGTGCTGCAACTCTGTTGAATATACCACGTTCTCCTGACTTAGACTTAACTAGAGACACCCATTCATCCATGAATGTTTCCATATCAGGTTTTTCTGTATAAGCAACTGAGTTATTAGCTAAACCACGCCATGCAAAATCATTGTACCAGGCACCCATTTTAGCCTCTCTCATGCGTTTATCTGTAAGATTTGATAGTGAGATAAGGGCAGAACGTCTAACACCACCAACGACTACAATTTCACCTACCATACAGATTATATCATGTACCTCTAACGAGGTTAGTTTACGTCCTGTTGCATGCTTGAATGACTCTATTACAAAGTCAAATAATCTTTTAAGAGGTTCAGGACCACTAGCTCTACCACCAAATGTTTTAAGTCTAGCACCGGCAGGTCTTACATGAGAGTAATCAATCTTGGGTATATCACCTTCCCATAGAGAAGATAATAGTTTCTTAAACGCTTTCGCCCATCCAAGTTTGCTGTCACCAACCACAATAGTATCATCAGTACTATGAAGTACTTCTGGTATCTCAGGTAACTTACCAATCTCTTGTCTCTCACAACTAAATCCTACACCTGTTCCATTCATTAAAATATATAAAGCCTCACTAAAAGCTCTTTTATTATTAATAGCGAGATAAGAACAATTGTAAGCCGCAATATTGTCTCGTTCACAAGCCTCTCCTGCTGACATCATAAGCCTCATACTAGGCATGATTTCTAAATTAAGTACTGCTTCTCGTATCTCTTTAAACTCTTTATCTAGTCCTTCGTTCTTAGACTTGAGGTAGTTAACCATTCTGTCTACTGTTTCTTCCCACGTCTCACGTCTTTTAAGCTCAGGTATAAAACGTGCGTATCTACTTGATGCTATTACCGATTGGTAAATATCCAATGCTATCTCCTATTCTTCGTCGTTAAATGTAAAGTCTAATTGTTTAGTATGTTCATCTAAATCATTAGATAGTTCTTCGAGGTTGTCCTCGATTTTGTCTTGGAATTTATTAACTATATCTTCAGATGTAATATCTAGAATTTCTAATAGAGTAGTTTCATCTATCTTAGTTAACTCTTCGCAGACTTCTTTGAAAGATAAAGCCATAGTTATGACCGACCTTTCGGTTTCTTTTTGACCTTATCAAATTGTTTATCATTAGGTTTGGAATTAAAGATTCTGTCCCATCCCTCTTTATACTTATCACTTGGTACTGCAGTTTTTAATTTTGCCCCAGTAATCTCGTAATCGTTTGTATCATTAGTCCCTGGCATAATTAATCCTTTATAAAATTAAATTGTTGTACACCAACAAAGCCACATGATTGTGGTTCAGTTATATCAAAAGTAAATAACTCTGTGTCAGTAGGATGACTTGTTGGTAAATTACTATACTCTTTTAACAAACAACTAGCGGCTATATATTCCTTACAATTCTGACTATAGTATTGTATAGCTTTATCACAGTCATTAAAGTATCCAACAAATTCTAAATCATTATATTTACCATTAAGACTAACAGTTAGAATATACTTACCTTCTGTCAAAGGTTCTGCTTTTGTAAAAGACATTCCTAACAATAAATATAAACCAATAAGAGCAATGACTATAATTACATGACTTATATATGTTGTAATTAAGTTTTTCATTTCTTCTTCTCCTTTTTGCAATATCCTCGCATGTTGTAACTACCCATGCTGGTATCAATAGAACACCACCACTGACCTTTATCCCAGATTCTAGCAGGTTCTTTGCATTTATTGCAAACTCGTTTTATTTTAAGTTTTACCATTTTGGTACATATCTTTTAACAGTTCGATATAATGTATACATTTATCTAAATCTTGCATACCATTTTTTTCTTTGTATCTTAACAGATACTTAATAACATTACCTTCAATGAAAGGTATATTATTTTGTGTAATAAATTCAATAGGTTGTATCTTATACTTCATGTAATGCTTACCACCTACTTGTTTCTTAGTTGCTCTCATAATAATATTATAGCACATATTCTATAAAAAGTCAAGCTATTTCCTATACTTTCTTTTTAAGTAATGTAATGGTATAGCACATTCATCAAATGAACCATCCTCTACATTATGTAACATGTACAATCCTCTCCAATGTTGATTAGTTTGATGAGACAAATAACCCTCATCATGCATGTAACAACTACCACTGATAATAGCAGTCATTTGTTTGCCATCTGCTCTCATTCCATATGCTATGTCATGTCCTTGCTGATGTCCAGCTACACAAGACATATGCTTCTTGGTAAGTAAAGCACGAGCTGATGTTACTGGTCTACCCATAACACCACTAGCAAAGTAATGGCTGTAAGCAACACCATCAATACTAGTTACTTCTAAGAATGGAATAACATCCCATCCTGCTTCTTTGTATTTTAAGTCTTCTATAGATATTAGACCTTCTAATTTTCTATCATATTCAATAGCTCTGGTAATTCTATCTTCATGATTACCAATTGTAAGAACCATTTTAGGTTTGTATAACTTCTTCTTAGCTTTAGCTAATCTTTTGTTTAGTTCTTTCATAGGAGTTAACAAAGCTTCCATACCTTTTAATGATGCATTGATATCTGCTTTGTATGTTCTACCTTCAAAAGATTTTTTACCTACATCGTAGGAAGATAAGCTAGGCATATCTGCAAAGTCACCAATCATTACAATCACATCAGGTTGTTTGTCAACAATATACTTACCTATCCATGTTAAATAAGATAAAGAAATCCCAGGCTTAACCTGGGTATCTCCAATTACTAAATGTTTTTTCATTAGTGTGTTGTCTCCATAGGAAGTTCAACTTCTTGTTCAGCGAACTCTTCCTCTGCTGTTTTAATTATACCCTCACGCATGAGAGCTTTGATAGCAAACGATAGCAAGAACTCTGTCTCTCGTTTGTCAACTTTAAAATCAAAGTCAACACTGCCATCTTTATTTTCTGATAAGTTTTTTATAATCATTTATCCAATCCTTTCTAAAGTCTAGCCACATGAACCCTTCTTTCTCAGCCCATTGCCAGTATGTTGTTTTACTACGTTTGGTTATCTTATTATCTGGATTCATAAACAAGAATATTATGGTGACTTCAGGATTACATTGTTTAAACCAAACCATTTTTTGCCTAGTAGCTAAATCTAGTTTACCTTTTGCTTCTATGTATACATCCTTTGCCATTTTAAAATCAGGATTATACTTCCGTGTTTTTACTGGCTGGATATATTCTATTACATCAGGTTCATACTTAACACTTGGGAAGTTTTGTTTAAGTACCTTCCAAGCACTAGCTTCTAGCTTACTTTTGAATGTAGGCATTAAATCTTTCCTTCCATATGTCCTCCTCATGTTGCATAATCCATAGTACTGATGCATTCATAATGAACTCGTCATCATTACTATAAGCATCACGGACAACATCAAACATCTGTTGCCCAGTGACACAATCTGCAAGCATGGTCTTAGCTCGTTTGTTACCTATCTTTTCGATACCTTTGATGTTATCAGCAGTATCACCTTTAAGACATTGTTCAAAGAATAATCTAAGACCTCCTAACTCTGTCTGTTCAGTAAACTTATCGGGCTTTGTCCATCCTCTACCACTAATCTCCCATGAAAAGTGTTTACCTGGAACCATTAGTAAATCTTTATCTAATGATACAATCATAGTATCATCAGTCTGATTAATGCCTAGGGCATCATCAGCCTCTAATGTATCAGGTGCCAGCTCTGCATTCTGTTTGTCTAGAGCATATTCTCGTAGAGCTTCTAGATGCACGGGCTTAGGTGCAGTACGATTAGCTTTGTACTCAGGATAGATAGTCTTACGAAAGTTAGACTTACCTGATAAGAATGCACGATAGCTATCTGCTCCAGTCTTAGTAAGCAATTCATCCAGCAATGCTTCTGCTCTATAAATTGCTATGTTAAGGTCATCATTCTCTGCAGATGCTGCACATCTAAATACAACTAAATCATGGTCAATTAATGCTTGCATACCTATCTCCTATATAATTGGAGGTATATCAGGAAGATGACTACCATCCTCTGTTACTGGAGGTAAGTCATCAACTGTTGGATTAGCATAAGGTAGTATCTCATTAAGTACTGTTTCTTCACCTAAGTAAATACCATCATACACCTGGCTATCATAGTATACTAATACTCCTAGGAATACAAATAGTATCCCTACGACTAGAGCATTAGCTAGAAATCTAGTATCCATTAGAACGGTATGTCTGATTCAAGGTCATTGATACTAGATGCTTCTGCTTGTTGACCTAAGACATACCCCTCATATAGTTTAGCAAGATTGATTACATCATTAGCTGATGCTTTGCTCCCTTCTATTGCTAGCGTTGATACTGCATTAGCTAACGATGACTGACGGACTATCATTACTTGCCTAGCTGCTCGTTCATCTTTGGTCTCGTAGTTACTGCCTGACACACGAGTAGGTGCTGATGAGGTTGAGCTTGCGGCTTGAGTAGTACCTTGTGCTGTACCGTCGTCACGTTTGTCTGTAACATCGTTAGCATCGTTGCCTACTGCTGTCCATTGCCAATAACCATTTGCATCCTTCTCTGTAGAAACGTGAACAACATCACCTTTCTGCCAGGTCTGTGCAGCTTTAAAGACTGCTGGGTTTGCAAAGGACATTAGCTTTTTGTTTTGTGCTTGACCAGCATCATTCTTATACATGATTTCTATTGACTGGTATTGTCTACCATTCTTTGCTGAATGTGTGTTCAAGCTTGATACATCTACAACATTTACTTGCATATATAATCTCCTTAAGATTAAGTTACGTCTTCTAGGTTACCCCAATTAGTACCTAGTTGTATATCAACCCTCATAGGAAGGTTGAATTCTTTACCAAATAACTTAGCATAGTTACTTGGGATATCTTCAAAACACTGTTTAACTGTTTCGACTATACTATTAGTATAACATAGTTTATCATCAAAGTCAAGCATGATAGAATCATGCACAGTGTTTATTATCTTGATGCCTTCTGTACCTTTAAGTTTATTACGTAAAGATACTCTAGCTATAGCCATAAGGTCAGCACCGAGTCCTTGCACAGGATAGTTAAGGATTCGTGTGCGTGGATACTTTACCTTACCCATACTATTTATTTCAGTAGGGTATTGATATGTCCTGCCAGTTGGCATAGTTAACATAAGGTCTCGTTTGGCATCTGCAAATATTTTGTCGTGCCATTCCTTGAGACCTGTATACTTTTTGTAAAACTGGTCAATAACTTTTTGCCAGTAATCTTCATTACCTATATCTTTAAAGTTATTGTCCATAGCATAACTGTATGCACTACCACCGTAGATTAGACGGAAGACAAAAGTCTTTGCAATTAGTCTTGATGGTAGTGCAAACCTCTTTTGATTGTCCGAGTGCTGGTCAATCTCATTCTTAATTTCTTGTATTGCTGTAGCATCTTGAGATAAGTATGTAGCACATACCCATTCTAGAGCTTTAGCATCAGCGTTTAGTATCATGTTAGCCTCCGCAAGTTGCTTCTACTAACCTGCTGTTATAGTTTGTTATGATAGCTCTCTTAAGTTCAGACTTAGCTTCATCATCTAATAATGATAACGCTGCGTTAGGACCAAGAGATAGTATCATCTCACCAAATTCTACACCAACAAAATGGTGATGAGCTTCTTCTTGTGCTTGTTGTTCTTCAGCTGAAGTTAGCTCGTCTTCTTGTGCTGCTAATATATCATCTCTACTCATGTTGTTTCTCCGTATCTAGTTGTAAAGAGAGTCTTAATCTCTCCATCAAAGTTTTGTAAGTTAGGCTTACTACTACTTAGCCTACCTGTTTTTGCTACACATTGATTGAGTTGACCATGTATAATATCTTTATGCCAGTTCATCTCATCAATTAGTTTAACTAACCCATGATAGTATGTAGTCTTTCTTTTCTCTAGTGTAGCACGAGTTAGTAATGTTTGCAATATATCTTTGGCTTCTGCATTACCTTTGAGCTTACGCAATGTATCCTCATTGGTACTGTAGAATCCTTCTTTCTTAAGTTCAGTTCCTTCCAAAGGTTTTACTCTTTGGGGGAATTCTTTGTCTCTTTCATCCCATTTATACTTAACTTCGCCTGAGCGTGAGCCAGTTTTAAAATGTCCGATGGGGCGTTGAAAACGCTCTTTAATAGTCCCACCGTAAAGAAAAGCAGAAAGATGCTCCCCAGAATTGGGATTAAAACTATCGTAAGCATGATAGTTAAAAAGCTTTTTGTTAAGTTTGTCGATTTGTTCATCAAGTTCATCTCCTAATACTTGTGATTTATCATAGTCAAATTTAAGACCATTGAATTCTATCTCTTGTAGACCAAGTAAATCTTGGTTGTGCAAAGAGATTAGCCGCCTCAGTTGAGGCTGGTCGGCTAACTCTTGCATTTGTAATGACATTACTTGTTCTGTTAGTTCTAAGTCTTTCTCTAGATATTCAGATAGTATGTCTTTTGGTACTTTGTTTGTATCAATTCCATTCTTCCAGTAGTTCTCTTTGACTTCATCTAGCTTAGTGCCCAGGTCATAGTACTCAGATACACCATTCAATGATGGGTAGCTCTGTGTTTGACTACGCATTATGAACTCTGTTAACTGACAGTCCCAGATTCTTTTGTTAGCAAAGGTAATACCATACCTAGCTAACCAATGTAAATCAAATTTAATATTGAACCCTACAAGCACATCGCACTTATCCACGGCTAATTGGATTTGTTTTAGTGATTCCTTGTAGGGGTCAACGGAGTATTCTATATCGTATATAGTTTTCTCGTCAGCCGTTAGTAATCCAACCATACAAAGTTTATTTGTTTGGTCAAATGGATTACCTTTGTTACTAATAGTTGTTTCTACATCTAGTACTAAGTAACTCATATTTCCATATACCTCGCTATCTCTGGTTTAATTAAGACTTGTGTATTACCATGTCTTAAGTCAGGCAATGTATCTTCATCACCTAACAGTTTGTTTTTACTTATGTTAAGGAACCGTTGGTTGCTGGTATTGTCTTGCTCTTTACCAATACCAAGTATCCAGTCAGCTTCACCTTGCTTCGCAGTCTTGCTGCTGTCTACATCATCCATTGTTAACCACAGCTTACCTTCACCAGTACCACCAGCCTGCGACACTGCAATGACTGGTGCGTACTGTTTAGCTATTTCTCTAGCCCATTGATACAATGCTTTAAGTTGTAAGTCATTACGTTCATTCCTAAAGCCTTTAACTTTATCTATCTGGTCAAAGATAATAAGTGATGGGTTAGTTGATTGTATCACTTGTTCAATTCTTTTAGTATTACTTGAATCTTCGTAATCATATATCTTAATCCTATCACCTACTCTTTGTCTGTATTCATCAGCATTAATTTCTTTCTCTTCAAATAACTCTTTGTTTGTTACACCAAACAGAGCTTGGAAACATCTGACTGCTACCTTCTTACCCTGTTCTTCGTTGTTGAACCAGAGTATGTCCCCATCTGTTTGTGATACCATATGAGTCATCTCTGATGCTAAGAAGGTAGTCTTACCTGTTTCTGGTCTAGCAAAGATGAAACCAAAGTCACCTTTACGTAGTGAACCTAGTGACTTGTTGAGCCAATCTAAACGCCATCGTAGTCCAGGCGTTTGGATTTGCGATTCATACAAGTCAATTAAGTTCATGTTAACTGATTCTATTTTATCTTTTATTTCTTCAGAGCTATCTAGTTCCTGCATTTTTTTAGTTAGTTCTTCTACATTAGTTGAACCATCTTCTACATCTAATGCTATCTTAGCTAACTCACCTGCAATACATCGTTTCTTGTGGTCATTAAGATACTTGATTGCATTAGTTTCAGTACACTCTAGCCCATAGATTCTAGTAAGAGTTTCTGTTAGCTCTTGTCTTTCACTATTCTCTAATAGGTAGCTACTGTTGTACACTAACTCAAAGTCTACTTGGCTAACTGCTATATCTTTACTAGAGTCGTAGTGCTGGTGTAACACTACGAATAGTTTGTAAAGATTAGTAAAGTTATCTTTGATATACTCTAGATTAATATACTTATAATACTTTTCATACAGCTCTCTATCTTTTAAGAATAGATTAAGTATTACTTCTTCAATCATTTACTATCTCCGTTATAGTTTGTTTGTCATATTCTTTAGGGTCAAGCTCAGTAATAATAGCTTTGCTTGTTACACCTAAAGACCTTAGCCTGTTTCTAATACGTACTGCTTGTTTAGCCTTGTCTCTATCTAGCCATACATAAATCTTTTTATAGTCTTTAACTAATTGTGATTCGGCTTGCTTGCTCAACGAGCTGCCAAGCAAAGGCGAAGCACAATACTTATGAGTCCTAGCTATTTTAATAGCAGACAAAACATCTTCTACTACTATTATTGTATCACCTTCACCATATATTGTCAAGGGTTTTATACCATTACTTTTGTATTTCATATTACCAAAGCCAAAGTTTCTACCTTGCCAATAAGATTTATTTTGTAATAATACTAATAGTTTCATATCAGGTTCCCATTCTATATTATACTTTTCAATTTCATCTGGTCGTATGTCATACTTTAACAACCATTGCATGGCTACTTGTGGTATTTGTTTTATTGTACTAATAGTTAAGTTGCTATCTGCTTTAGTTTTCTCTGTTCCATACACTCTATCACGCAGGGTTTGTGTATCTTTCTTGCGTTCTAGTGTACCACAACCAAAGCACCAGTAACCGTTTCTATACTCAGCACGATTGTCCCTTGACCCACAATGTGGGCAAGGTCCAAGCTTAATAAAGTTACTCATCGTACTCGTCGTCTACATGTCTTAAGTCTTCTCGTTCATCAATGTCATTGACATCACTTTGTATAGTACTAAAACATTTGTTGCACAAATCTACAAACTCACCTGACTCATGATGTTTACGAGTAGACTCAAAGTCAGATAAGTTTTTATCACAAGCACGACACCTCATGAACTGTTCTCCTTTTCTTTTTTAAGTAACCATATGTTATCATTGATTGAATCATAATCAGGTTCGAAATCATCCTTCTCATCTTCATCACCATAACACTCGTTAGTTCCCTCCATTTGCATTACCTCCATCTTCTAACCATTCATCAATTGACTCTGAAATATCTTCGGGTGCATGATTAATCTTAATCAAATCACCCGACGCTGTTTCTACCATTATATACCAATCCATTTTCTTTCTCCTTACATAAATATTATATCATACTTTTGACTAAAAGTCAAATGAATGATTGTAACTATAAGTCTCAGCATCATGCCATGAATTTACTACTGACACAGGAATGTCAGAATAAACAACTGGGTCTCGATAAGAACCATCAACTAATGTAACTGTCTTAGCTTTTTCATTAACTGATTCTAATTCTAGCCATTCACCTTTCTTAATTACTACTGATGCATCACCTATACCGTAGTCATAGTCTTCGTTACAGACAACCCAGTCACCAATTGCAAAAGAGCAGGAGCTCTTGGCTGCCAGGGGCAGCGAAGTGCGATGCGTATTTTGCCTACCATAATTCATATATGGATACTTAGCAGTTTTAATTGGTTCAGGTTTCTTGTAACTGTTGTTACTGTACCATACACCATCATTCCAATGACCTTTCTCTTCATTCATGATACGATAATTACCATGTCTGTCAAGAAAGACTAGCTTACTATAGCCGATAACATTTTCAATAAGCTCAACAATTGGGTCTTCAAATAGTCCCATGTTACCATGCTTACTTACTATCTTTTTGAGGATAGTGTTGTTGAATTGGATGGTATCGGATTGTTTATCATCACCGTAACCAGAGATGATGCCATTATGAATAAACCCAAGACCACTATTAACAAGGAACGGGTGGCAATTGTTTTTATCAATCGGACCGTGCGTTTTAATGCGAAAGTGTAAAAGTACCTGTTTGTTCTCATGTGGTTTATACTCCTTATAAAATTGTTTGAAAGTAAAGTAACCTTTCTTTACATGTAGTTCTTTATCTTCTGCAAACATAAAGCCTGCACCATCTGGATTAGAATCATAACATCTTTGTAATGTAGTCTTACTAATCTTTTTGTTTTCTGATTTCATTATTGCTATGCACATACTGTTGACTCCTTAATGTAGTTATATAATTCTTTGAACTCTTTTTTAGTGTTGGTTAACCATGATACAAAAGATTCAAAGTGAGTTTGTTGCTTCAATGATACACTATGTATTGCAGGTTTGCAATACTCAATCATTGCTTTTACAAATTGCATGCGTATGTTGAACTCTTCTTTGTTAGCAGGAGTTGCAAAAATACGCAATTCAATTGTCTTGTTGTTGTTAAGATTAACAAAGTTATATCTACCAACATATCTATCTTTGTATGTAACACCATAAGGTGTCTTGATATCAAAGGTAGGGTCAGAGGTTTGATAGTTAGTAGAACCACGACCAGCCATCAGTTTAACAAAGTCTTTGTTATCATCACGATTCATAAACTCAACAAGCTTACCAGCACCTAGTTGTGTAAATGCTGTACGACTAATGTGTACATGCATACCACATGATTCATGTGGATGTATATACTCTGGTAAGTCAGTCAAGAATGAATCGTATCGTGCTAGATGAGATGTATAACCTGCTGGTCTAGATACTAACTCAAAACCATCACGAATACTACCATCATCTTTCATTAGAGCATGACCAAACATACTATCACCAACATACAATCGACCAGCTCTACGCTTGTCTACTTGGAACTCCATCTCAATACCAAGATAAGGTTCATTAGCTAGTTTGTTGTGCTTGTCAAAGCCCAATGTTTCTTCTACTCTATGAGAATAATTATGTACTCTGTAGTCACGACCACAACATTCAACACACATATCATCTCTTGTTTCTTCTTCAACGCATTTTGTATTACATTCAATGCATCGAACTATATTAACATCACGACTATCATAACAAGTACCATCAAGCATTATCTCATGTTCAAGTAAGAATGTATGACTATTTGCATCATACTCATAACCGTACTCATTTGTTAGCATTTCACTAGTCATATGTATACTACAGAACTGTGTTTTACCAGACAAACTAAACTGAGTCATTTGCGTTCTATGGTTTATCACTTTGGTAAGTGGACATTGATAGAACCTAACTTCATGGTCAACATACGAATTAATTTTATCAATCATACTTGGATTGAATAAATCATCTTGATAATTATTAGATAGATGGTCAATCAATGTATTCATCATTAGTTCTGTAGTATGACTAGCTCTAGCAAAGCCTTTGACTCGACGAATCAAATGATTCTTGAATCCAGACTTTAACCTACCATCTTTGTACTTCATTTCTAATGGATTGAGTTTGTAATATATAGTATCAAACATAGTACGATTGTCATGGTACTGACTTTGTATCCAATCTGATACATACTTGTTTATACTTTGATTACGATAGACATAGATATGTGTATCATTCCATACTGCTAAAGCTAATTCAGGTTTATCCATCAATGCTTTACTAACGCTGAATTCTTCAGACATAAGTTTAAACACAGGTATTTCTAGATGTGTTCGCTTAGGTCCAACAAAATTACTTGGATGATAATCATATATACGTTTTCTATGAACAGCACGTTTGATGTATAAGTCTTTGGTAAGGTATAACTTATCACCTTCTTTGACTAATGCATCGCTATCTGCTATAGAATACTTCTTAACAAAAGTTGTATGGCTTATAGGTTTCATACGCAACTCCTTTTAATGAATTGAAAGACATCTTTAGGTGGCTTTTTATAAGCCTTAACCACTCTAAAGTCTGAACCTATACGTTTAACACGAATACAATTATCCCAGCCATCTTTCCAGAAGACATCGAATAAATTGTTTGTTACATTTTTGACTACCATAACATATACTCCATGTTGTTAATAAAAATATAAGAGACGACGCTCTCACCCTGAGTGAGCGGAGGAGCGTGAGTCATCTTTTGCAATCTGCTGAAGCTTTCTAATCTCGTTCAGCAACCGAGGTCTATCCCAAAAAGTAGGACTAGGATATTTTTTGAATATATTGTAATACTCAATACAATATACCTCATTCAATTCTTGTAGGTTAACGGCACCATGACCATAACCTAGATTATACCATTTATATTGTTTATCAGTCATTGTATCTCCAATTGTCACAGTTGTGAAATAAGGTTTTTGCGAAAGGTTTAATTCTTGTAACTCTAGGACCGTAATGATATACCTTTGGAACACTATCTACTGGTAACTCGTTGTTAGCTTTGTCAGCATCTTCTTGAACTTTTGCAATATACTTTACATAGTCAACATCACTGTTCTTAAGATACTTTCGGATACGCCAACCTTTACGGAAATCTTCATCAGATAATTCATCAGCTATTTTAAATGACATAATTGATTTATTATACAATTCTAAAAACATAATATACTCCTAATAAATTGAAAAAAGAAA
>TARA_R100001463_G_scaffold39590_4_pt1 | contig 19934 bp, 13 predicted proteins | sample TARA_R100001463 | Tara Oceans TARA_R100001463 (sample SAMEA2622242) | marine metagenome | biome: marine biome (ENVO:00000447); feature: deep chlorophyll maximum layer (ENVO:xxxxxxxx); material: "saline water (ENVO:00002010), including plankton (ENVO:xxxxxxxx)" | depth 40 m
ACCAATACCTGTTCCACCGGTATCTGGTGCATTAACTTCTACCGAAAGACTATCTGATCCTGTCATTACAATCGGATATGTTGATTCAAAAAATGCTGTTTCGTTTGGTGCAATATCTATTCTTAAAAATCTATTTGTTGTAACTCCATAACCTGTAACTAATGAAGTATCGGGATTCACGTAGAGCGAAACTCTAGCAGATCCAATACCAGTATTATGCATAATGATATTTTTAATATAGGTGGTAGATGCGATACCTACTCCACCTGCTGTTTGTGTTACACCAACAGTAAGAATACCAACCGTTGATATACCCGTTACAGAAACTATATCTAATAGTTGTGTCTTTTTAAGTGCCATCTTACTGTTTTTCCTTTATTTATCAAGTGAATAGTGATGATGTAATATCAAGTTGTGTAGGTTGAGCAATACCTGTTAGTTGTGCTCCAGAACCTACGAATGCTGTTGCGGTAACAACACCAGTTACATTTAGAGCAGATACTGTTGTAGATTCAAGTGTTGAAATACCAGTAACAACAAGATTATCAGCAACTACATTAGATGTGTTTGCTAATCCAGTGATTGTTACATTACCAGTCGCACCACTTACACTGATATTACTACCAGCAGTGATACTTGTAACAATACCAGTTAAGTTAGTTCCACTTCCGTAAAATGCTGCACCTGTGACTGTTCCACCAACTGTAAGGTTATTATCAACTGCAAAATCACCAGAAGCATTTGTTACATTGCCGACATTAAATGCCTTATATGCTATAAACTCAAGAACATCACCACTCTGTCCTGGTGTAATCAATGATACAGTACTACCATCTGCAGCAGTAAAGTCAGAGATATCAATCAGTTTTGTTCCATTGACGTAAACATCAATAAGACCTGGTGTATATCCAGAGGCAAATGTAAATGAAGTTTGTACACCGGAAAGAGTGTTTACCTGCCTTCCAATAGTAATAGCACTATCGCCGGGTGCTCTTCCAATATATCCGTTACGATCTGCCATTAGCTAACCCCCTGGAGAATACCAAGTGTTACGTCAACTGCATTTGCTGTATCGCAATACACTCTGATTTCATCTGCTGCTAACATAATAACTTTACCAGCATCACTTATAACGAATGAACTCCCCGTAGGAATCGGAATATCATTAGCAATATTGGTTGATGTTGAACCAGATTTAATCTCAATCGAAACATTTACATTGCTATCAGTTAGATTCGCAAAAGTACCACCAATCAAAATAGATTTAGTAGAACCAGGTGATGTATATGCTGTCGTAGGTCCAAGGAAACTTACAGACTGTCCCGTAGCAGACCCAGTATTTGTTGATGTCTTATCAACGGTAACTTGACCAGATCCAATAACACTTACTTTTGCTCCACCACGGAAGTGTTGATTATCAACAATATCTCCAACATTAATACTAGTAGTAGTAATGCCTGTGATTGTAGTGGCAGTAGCACCAATTGTTCCACCAGTTTTGGTAGATACTGATCCTGCCCCCCTTGTTTGTGCGTTAGTAAAAACTTCTGCCATTTTTCTTTAAGTGTTAGTGATATTTATCAACCGCCTAAGGCGATTACGAGCCAAGAGCGATTACAAGTCCAATAGATACGCCAGGTGTAAATGTAACGGTTGCTACACCAGCAGCAGTTGCTGGAGGAACATCAACTGCGATAGCAGATCCACTTGTTGATTTAAAATCAATCTGAGTGATACCTGAACCAATGTTAGTTCCCTCAGATTTAATACCAATAGTTGCCGTTAGATTTGTGGCAATACCAGTAATATTAGCACCATCGCCATGTATTTCGGCAATAGTACCAACACCTGTAATGTTGAGGTTTCTACCAGTTACTTCATCATATACAATATCACCAGTAACATTGAGGTCACCAAAGATTGTTGCTGAACCACTAATAACAACATCAGTAATACTAGCAATACCAATCGTACCAACACCAATGGTCGCACCAGTATTGATTAGATTAGTAATCGTTGCGATACCGATATCAGCACCAGTGTTATCTAGATTGATAACAGTAGCAACACCAACGTGTGCTCCTTGTGCATCTATTGATGCAATAGTTGTAACGCCAGTAACTCTAATGCCGGTTGCTTCAATAGCACCTACATCAAGGTATCCAATCGATGATACACCACTGACCTTCAAGTTACCATCATTGATAACTATGTCACCAGTCTTTACATATAGTGAAGTAGGGTCCGCAGTCGGTTGGTCAATTTGAAAACTAAAAGACGGAGAAGAGGTATGAAAACCTATCTTCGTTTGATCAGGAATAGCACTAATAATAGTGCCGCCAGTACCTACATTAAACTCTCCCAGTGATGTGGTTATACCATATGCACGGGAGAGTATGTTATCTGCAACTAAACCACCAGCAACATCAACTCTGGAAGTTGGGGCAGTAGTGCCTAGACCGACAGCATCAAGTCCAACAGAACTGACGATTAAGTCTGTTGCTACTTCTATGCCATTTCTGACTACAAAATTCTTATTTACAGCCATATTAGATCGAGGTTCACTTTCCCCTCAGTTTTTTATTATTTATACACTTACGCTCCTGGTAAGTTTATACCATTATCAGGAGCATCCCTATTGCCTTGATCTGGTGAGAATATTGGTGAGGCAGTTGTAAAATCAGGAACTCCTGGAGGGAGAATCCACCAGTTGGCAGATTTTATATAGATTTTTGTGGTATCAAAGAAGGGATTCTTTGAATGATTATAATATCCAAAACCATATTCACTTATTGAGTCGTTTCCCTGCACATACCACAATAGAGAATAATCTCCACCAGTTGCATCAGCACCTTCATCTTCGTCCCAAGCAAGAGCATAAGCCGTGGAGGAGGGAGCACTTTGAAGCCATGAAGTAAGAGATGCTGGTTGTCTACTATTACTTTCAAGAGGCCAGACATTAGCATCAATCATCATCTTAAGATTAAATGGAGACGCATTAACAAGATACTGTGGATTATTCCAACCAGTCGCAGTCAATCTCCAGTCTTGAGTGCCATCCCTTGCTTTATCGAGGATTGCTCTCCATCTTGCATCATCAATACAATTTTGAGCATCAGTGGGTAAAACTTTTCCAGTGATTTTATTCATATATCTCAACGATGCACTAACAGGTTCTGTTCTTTCAAGAGGAAGAGCATTAGTTGGAGAATTCGGTGACCATGCCATGATAAGGATTCTGCCATATGCATCAATATAGTAATCTGATTCATCAGATGTAGGATTAAATATGACACTAGAAAGTTTGGTCGTGTTTCCACCTAGTTGTGAACTAACTATGGATGTCACACGATTAGTCCAACCTGAACCTCCACCACCACCACCGCTGCCAGTTTGAGTACCACTTCCTCCTTGAGCACCTGCTCCACCATTACCACCACCTGTAGTGAATGTCTTACCCTCTGTAGCAGTAACAGTATATCCTGGTTTGAAACCTCTATAAAGACTTGAACTATCTGTAATTAAAGTTCCATCTATCGATCTAAACTGCATCTCACCAGTTGAAATATCAGAACAAGGATTGATTCCTTGATCCAGATAATAACGTCCCTTAGTACATATTACTGTTCTACCAGCATTAGGAACTTCAGCAATAGTATCTTCATTATAAAGATCTGGTTTGGTACTATAATCATTAACAACAGATCCAAAGATACCAGTAAGGTTAAGAGTTGGAACCTCTCCTCCTATACCATTTCCAACTCCAGATCCTTCTTGACCAGCAACATTAATACCTCCACCTGAACCACCATTACCACCAGTTCCAGCATTGCCACCCTCACCAACAACGGCAACTAATGATGATTTTTCATATAAGAAAACAGCAGAATTATTTGAAACCCCAATGAGTGTATATTCTACATTTCTTTTAATTTTAATATCAAATGAAGAAACTCCTCCCTCACCACCTATCAGAGTTCCATTATTAGCACCAGCAGATGCTTTCATCTCCAACGTTACCTGAGCATCTTTTTCAAGTGACGTAAATTGGATGATACTATATTCAGAACCAAAGGTGCTTGAAGTAACAGCAAATGATCCTAATAAATTAAGATTTTGGTTTAAAGTCTTAATATTATTATTAATATCATATGCTTCAAAATTAAGTATAACTCTTGGAGGAACTACATCATAAGAAACCGTTTGACTATCAAGTGGCGAATTCGTTACACCAGAACTAGTCATAGTGCATTTTAAAGATCCACCAAAATCTTGATCATCCGTAAATATTTTTAGATTATTTGTACCAGCACCACTTACCGTAGTAACTACAGTTTTTGATGTTGATACTCTCGCAATAGAGAAAGAACCATCTTGTGCTGCTTCAGCACCAGTTCCGTTTGTAGTTGTTCCGTCAGTTACACCACCAATAAATCCTGATCCTCCACCACCTGCTCCATCAGCACAACAATGAGGGTGAGGACTACCACCAGCACCACCATAATATCCTCCTCCGCCACCAGCAGCACCAGGTCCGCCTTGGAGTGCTGCTCCATTATCTTGGCCGCCACCGCCACCAGCAGATTGTGTTCCACCCTCACCACCTCTACTAGGAGCATTTCCAGCATTACCTCCAGTAAGTCCACCACCAGCACCACCAGTAGCAGGGTCATTAGCACCACCACCGCCACCTCCAGCAATGATTACTGCATTTCCAATAGTGATCGAATCAGAGAAAAGTCCAGTGTAACCACCACCACCTCCACCTAATCCGTCTCCACCACCACCATTTCCACCACCAGAGAATCCACCAGGACCAGCATTCGCACCTGCCTGACCGACGTTGAGTTTATATGTTTGACCATCCAAAAATGTAAATGTTCCTGTCGATTCTCCACCAGCACCACCAGATACACTTCTTGTACGAGATGTACCACCACCGGCACCTTTTGCTATTAAAGTAGTGGTCAAATTGCCACCAGTCACAGTGAGGTTATAACTTACCCCTGCTACAAAAGAATTATAAACAGAAAGTTGATTCCAATCAATAGTTTCTACAGTACTGTTGGTATCATTAGAAATCTGCATTAATGGGAACGAATTGTTAGACCCAGAATCTTGAACTACTTTAGAAGTAGTTCCATTTGCAAGATTATTTCCTTCCAAATTCCATTGATAATCAATATTTCCACCACCAGGCACAACACTTGCCTCTACTTCAAAGGAAGCAGTATTACCACCACCAATAACGACACTAGTTGGTTGTTTTGATACAACGATTGATGGTGCTACTGTTAAGTTTGCAGATGGTGATGTGCTTTTTCCAATACCCTCTCCTGGATAATCAATGATTGCTTCATCGGGTCCAGGTACATATGTTACTATAGAAAATATTTTTTTATTGTCATCATTACCAGTAATACCTGATAATGTTAACGTTGATATGCCACTATTTGTATCAATAGCAGCATTACTGCTTGAATCAACTGAGGTGTCTAAAATTTCACTATCATCATAATACCACTGATAACTAAGAGTTCCGTTAACATTATTATATGGAAATGTTGCAGTTCCTATCGCTACGAATGTAGCAACACCTGTTACTGTAGCATTGGCATCCAATGGTACTGATGAAAACCCCACATTAGGTCCATTGAGATGGAGTTCTGTAGGTGTTACTTGAAAGAAATTCATCATGAGAAGTTCTGTCCTCCGACTACGCCATAGAGTGATTGTCCACCATCAAATGTCATGAACGAATAAATGTCAGTTGCTCCTGCGGAAACAGAGACCGTTGGTAGTAACCCATTTCCTGGGAATAGAACAGGTATATCTGATCCACCTTCAGTTTTAAAAGTTGCAATTCCTACATCTCTTGGGGTTGAATCTTGCGTAATTTTAATCGTAAACGACTGTGCCGCATTTGCTCTAACACCTACCAAAACAAATTGAGTGATATTTTCAGTAGTAGTTAGGTTGAAAACTTGACCCTTTGCGAGATCAACAGTCACAACACCACTAGAACTTGTCAGTGTTTGAGTTAGAGAGTATACAGTTTGAACTCTTGCTCTACCATTAACATCAAGTTCAGTTGTTGGTGATATGGAGTTGATTCCAACACCATTAGCAGTTGTGGTAAGAATCGTTCCACCTGATCCAACATTAACACTAGTAGCAGTAAGAATACCAACCGTAATATTAGATGAAGAAGAGTTTATATCAAAATTAGTTGCGGCAAGTTTACCAGTAATGTTAACGTCATTATCAAAACGAGCAGTACCAATAAATTGTGCTTTGTTGGCGACATAAAGGTCAGTCTTGCCTGTGCCTGCTGTACCGAGTTCTAAAGTATAAGTTCCACTTGGATTCTCAGTTCCAACACCAACATTTATATTACTAGCAGGATAAATTCCTGTTCCAACCCCACTAACTCCATTCCAAAGACTGTCGTTCTGAAGATTAGTAAGTCCAGAACCATCTCCTGTGAATGCAGTAGCAACAACAGCACCTTGAACATTGAGTTTCGCACTCGTATTTGTTATAGTACCGATTCCAACTCCATTAGAATCAACACAGAACAATGAAGTTCCAGAACCAACCTTAAGCGAACAATCACCAGGTGATGTGGTTGCGATTCCTACCTTATCAAAGATAAAGGTATTTGAATTGGAGTCAATGCTGATATTTCCGAATGGATACCATGCATTATCAGAAGTATAAACCCAACCCCAGTTTCCACCTTCAATAGGTGTAGACTTCCAAACCACGTCTCCTTGAGTTCCAGCACTAGTTGGTGTAGAAATACCAACTGTATACTTTCTAGAAACATTAGCATCACCTTGAATATAGATGTGCTGTGCTTCAAATCCTTTCTCAGATGTTGATGTTACTTTCTCGTTGAACAAGACAGGTCCATCAAACTGAGAAAGTAGATTACTAGCAGGACCACCCTCGACAATCATTGTATTTTTGACTGTCTGATTGGTTGTTTCAAAAATATCAACAGGAATATTAGTTCCTAGTGCTGTAATATCTTCACCAGTGATAGAAGGTACAGGTGTATCAAACACCTCTTCTTTACCCGTACTGGATGAGATTCTCTTATTACCAATGAAGAAGTCTCCACGATCATTCATACCCGTGAATACATTAAGACCAGCAACAGTGTTTAGTTTCTGAGCATTGAGTTGATCAATAGCATCTGGTTCTCCTGACTGCTTAGAAGGCAATGCAGTTGAATAGTTACCAGGACCAAATCCTAGATATTCAAATGTATGACCTGATGCACGAGTAATTGAAGGTCTTCTGAGTTCAAGTGGAGAAACTGTGATTCGGATAACAACAGAACCAGAAATATGTGGTTTTGCTTGTGTACCAAACAATCCTCTGAATACCTTGATTGGATTACCAGTTACGGTAGTCTTGATTCTCATGATTTCATCATCTACTCTCAGATAATCACCAATCTTGAGGTCAAAGTTTGAAAGAGACAGTATATTTAATTCATCTGTTGTAGCACTAGCAACAGCAGAAACTAACTCTGTTGTAAGATTCTCATAAACATTAAGAACTCTTCCACCAAAGTTTTCATCATATAATGAAAGTGCTCCAGGTTGTGCAACCAAACCAGGATTGTGTATTCTGATTGTGCCTGTAACAGATGGGACAGTCGTGCTCTTACCAAAGTTAGCAATAAAAGTTGTAAGTCCTACAACATCAGTAACAAGTTTGTTTCCATTATAGATTGGTGCTCCAGCACCTGAGAAAACAATTTGATTATTAGTTCTATAGTTATGATTAGAACTTGTAGTGACTGTGCCAAGTCCGGTCTTATTATCATAAACTATACCAGATACAGTTAATGTTGGACCAGTTAATCCAGCAAATGAGATCGCAGATACAGTCTTACCAACACCTGTAGTAGAAGCACCTCTTACTGTACTAATAGAGACTGCTTGAATCTCAGTATCAGTTCCAATACCTGTAATCCTATACAGTTGATTATATTGCTTATAAGAGAATGATGTAATTCCAGATACTCTTACAGTATCACCAACATTATCATAGATATTATCAACTGTCAGACTACCAGCAATAAATCCAGTAGTGGTTGCTGTTCCAGATACAGACAGAACATCGCCAACTTGGTAGTTGGTTCCAGGACTCATTACTTCAGCTTTAGTCATTTCGCCTAAAGCATTAACTGTGATTCTTGCTGTAGCATTAGAACCAGTAGCAGAACCAGTTAAAGTAGCGTTATAAAGGCTCTCTCCTCCTGTTCCATTACCATAACCAGTACCAGCGGCACCAGCAGTTACAGAAAGTGTTGTGATTCTATTGAGTCCATGCTCAATATTGGTGAAAATAGTATGTGCTGTTCCTGCAGAGTTTGAAACAATGTCAGTAATAGCAGCACCAACTGATAGATCATAAAGACCTCTATCAACTGTAGTTTTTGTTAAACTATTTTGTACATCATCAACAACGACTTGTCCTAACTTTTTAGCAGGAGCATATGAAATAGCAGTTTGTGGGTCAGAATCAGGATTATCTCTATTGTACTGAGGATAATACTTCTGAATGGGTTGAGAGAACGCAAACTCACTTCTATCTGTAAATGGTGCAATCGTAGGTGTAGAAGTAGCATCTACAATAGAAAGATAGTAAATACCGTCCTGAGTACCTGCTTCATACTGTCTTACCGTCTCAACTTCATAAACATAATAGTTATTAGGTGCTCTTACTCTTTGGAAGTTAGGCAGATCAATCGTTCTTAATGAAGTATTATTGGTAAATGTTCCGGGGTCTCCTGTTGTAGTTTGTACAACGAATGAATTAGCAGTTGGTGTAAGAGCAACTGTATACTTTTGATTATATGCTGAGTTACCAATACCTGCCGTGTTATTGGAACTAGTAATATTATTAAGTCTTACTTCTGATCCAGCATTAAGTCCATGAGGTACTTCAGTTACAACCGTAATGAATCCTGCGTTATATGATGCGGAACGAACAAATCTAAAGTTCCTCATTTCACTGAGGTTATTCATCGTTACAGTCGTAGGACTGTATTGAAGTTGAACTTCAGCATTGGTAGAACCTGTTGTATCATTAGACTCTTCTAGAACATAAGAAACTCTAGGAGGTCTTGCTGAAGTGATTCCACTACTAGAAGGAATAACCCATCTAAACTTATAAACCTTATCAGATAGACTTCTCGTATCTGCTTGTCTTGTGATATATGATCTTGATGTTGCGTCTCCAAGAGAAGATGTACCGAGACTTACAATATTTGAATAGATTGTGTTTTCAGTAGAAGCACCAGAAACTTGAATATACCACTGAGAGTTAGTAGTATCATATTGAATTGGATGTCCTACATCTCCAACAACTTTATCGCTAACACGACTCTCACAAATAATAGTTCCACCAAATCTATTGATAGTAACTGCATTTCCTTCTAATGCCTCGTTGAAGGAAGAAGCAACTTTGATTTGATTTGGATTTACTCCATCAGTGATAGCAAAATATACTTTGTTGTTAGTAATACCATCAGGAAGTCTAGCATTATCTGAAATAAATCTAATAGTCTCACCAGGCACTAACTGATGATTTTCAGTAAATGTTATTGTGTTGGCAGTAATACTATTACTTGTTCCAACTCTTCCAACTGTTCTGCGTTTGATTGATGATGATTCTTCAGCACTATAAGCAGTAGAAGGCATTATAATTCTTGCACTATACTCAGTTTCTGACCCAGTGCCATTGAGAGAAATGCCAACCTTTATTTCATCATTTGTCTTAGCACCAATTCTATACCCTTGAATACTATATTCTGGTGGATTTGAAATGTTTGTTTTAGAATAAAGATATAATCTTGAGGTATTAGCAACTGAAACTGTTTTTGCTACATCAATTTGAGAAAACTCAAGATTGAATGGTTCTGATGTAATCAGTTTTGGAGGGATGATGTGTGAAATATATCCCACGTCATCTTGAGCAAATGCTTCATCACGATATCCTTTTGATACAAGAGCATTCTGTCCAAAGTTTGAGTTAGAGTTTGTTACAGAGAAGTCACCACCACTCTCAGTAACAAACTGTTGAGCAAATCCAATAGCAAAAGTAGATACTAACTGACATACCGCATTGTTAGATGCTTTGATGTGGTAGTTATAATATGATGGTTTGTATGTAGCATCACCATCACTGTGAATATTTGATATTGTAGTACTATCAAGGAATGATCCACTCGTAGCATCATACTTAACGAAAGCATTATCGTCTTTCTGAAGGGACACAGCAGTGAACTGTGCCACAACCATTGACTTGAATCCATCTGCCTTATTGCCGTCAGCGTGCATACCGCACATACCGAAGACAGAACGAAGCGAAATATTGAAGATATAAGGAGAGGCAGATGCTACTGTATCAGTATCAAGAGAAACAGAGGCAGATGCTGGTGTTAGATATGCATCAGCAGGATTAAGAGCAGCATTAAAGGTAAACTGAGTGATATTACCATCTACATCAACTTCTTTAACACCTTCAACTATGAAGGAACCATTATAAGCATCATCTGTCGATCCATTCAGTTGGAAAGCAGTGTCAACATTAAGACCTTTAAGTCCTTTATTGAGAGTAACAGTAACGTCTTTGGAAGGTGTTGATCCATCCCCAGAAAGAATACTGCTAATACCTACAGCACCAGCAGTTGGTCCAACGATTCTGAACTCATCAATCTTAGGTTGAATATCAAGTGCAGCAGATGGAAAATCTGGTTGAATCTGTCTTCCAGAGGCAGAACCATAGGCAAGACCAACCTTTTCATAATACATATCAAGATCGGTTCTTGTATATGTTTTATTGGGGAGAAATGTATCATTTATGTATACATTATTTGCACCGTCAGCATATTCAAAACAAGTTAGTTTATGGTGTGAAAAATTAGGAACAAATGTAGAGTTAGAATAATCTTTATATACTACGCCATTTGGATCGCCATCAAAAATAGTAAACTGCCAGAAATAACATGCACCAGTTACTCTAAAAACAGCACTTCTTTCAATAGTTGCATTAGTTGGATTAGGGATATATTTTGGACGAATCTTAGTTTTACGGAGATCTGTTCCTATAATAGAAACTCCTCTAGGGACAATAATTCCACCATAAACACTATTGAGTTTATAAAGGTCATTATTTTCCGAAAATATATCAAAATTAGATAACGAGTTAAATGCTGTAAAATCAGAAGAAGTTGTTCCATTTCTCAGTTGATACTCACTTCCAGTCAGAGGAATCCAACCTGGTCTATTATCAACATAATGTTCACCTGGAGACAACATAATCGTAGTCTTACCAAATCTATCATTATCTAAACCTGCTTGATATGAAAATCTTGCAGCTTCAATCAATGCCCTTTGAATAGTTTTAAAGGGTTTCGCCATCGAATTGCCCTGATTTGTAATGTCATCAGTGGCATCGAGGTCATTGGGGTTTACATATAAAATGTTACCACGAACGTTTTTCAAGAAATTATCTAATCTCGATAAAGGCATCTTTCGCGCACAATTACTTCTATTAACCTTATTTATTACATAAAAAAAAGCACCCACTAACTGGATGCTTTTTAGCACAAAAAGTACTCACTTCCTTCACACATTTATTATAATACCATCAAATATTTTTTTTGTCAAGTAAAAATTCAACAGTAGTAGCAACATCATTCATGGCATCTCTCAAATCTTTCTGTCCGCCAGTATGTTGGTCTCTTTTATCTTTTTCTGATATGAGAGACCATCTCCACTCCTTCATTTCTAGTGAGTACCAAAGTTGGATGTTCATTCTTTCCTTTTTTTGATTTATATATGGGAGTAGAGAGACTTGAACTCTCACGGGCATAATGCCTAATTCTTTTTATTGCGTCCCCTATAAGTATCTGTCTGAGCGTGACAGTTGGGGCAGAGAATGCGTAAATTCTCTATGGTATTATTATAACGGTTTCCATCAATATGGTCCAGTTCTATTGGGGTAGGTTTTCCATTCCAGTCAGTAATACCACAACATTCGCATTTGTGCTGTTTAATACCTTCCGCGATAAGGCGTTTTCTCAGGGCATTAGAAGAAATACCGTGTTTAGAGGGGTTACACAAGTATTCTAGCACATTTCTCTTCGGTTGTAAAGGGCGCCCCTTGTTCCACGCCTGACCCGTCATATGGTCTTTTGATAGACCTAGTTCCTCTGCCTTTTTTTTAGCGCAGGCATAGTTTCCCCCTGCCTCTCTCAATCCAATTTTACCGAGAACTTGTCTCACGGAAGAACTGGAAGTCCAGGCAGCAATAAACTCATCGTTAGTATAGTTTTTATATTGACCCATACTTAAAAGGCATACTATATCTATATAGCATAGTCTGCTGTTTTAGTCAATACCCGTGGCCGGACTCGAACCGGCACTGTAAGCATTTTAAGTGCTCTATCTCTGCCTTTGGATTACACGGGCAGTAATTATAATGTTCTCTCCAATCTATTTGTTGATTGGTCTGGGAAGTCTCTAGGACGACTATCATTAGCATTATCAGTTCTAGGTGAACCTTCGTTTGCCTTCATAGTATGCTGATAATTTGCTCTAGGATATCTCTTACTAAATGGGTCAGGCATCCAATATGTTACCTGCCAATCAATCAAGGGATTTAACTCTAGGTGCTTCTCTACAGAGTGATTAAAGACACCCATCTGAATATATCCATCATGAGTTACACAAGAGGTATCACCCGTTTCTACGATAAAAAGTTGTTTCAATCTTCACCACCATCCCAAGTTGGAGGATGAAGCACACAATATTCATTAAATGTTATTTTCATCTCTTTTTGTGTTAGATTGCAGTTTTTTGCTGCTTTCGGAAGGTTCCATTTTGCCGAAAATAACATTTCCATAGACTGTCGGGTTTCTGTTCTCATATGTATAGCACTTTAGGATTTCTGGGTATAAGGAGTCGGGATGAGTCATTTTTAAAAAAGTAATAGGGTCAAAAAAATGCTGGAGATTTTTTCCGACCTTTTTTGAAACTAAAAGTTGATTTTCCCTCAGGATGCAATAATAGGATCAGCATAAGCAATGGTGTCTTCATCTACTACACTACGAGTAAGATCCAGCACCTCCATGAACTGATCAACAGATTCACACTGAATCACCTTTGTGCCACCCATATTGGAATACAAATAGAACTTACGAGCACAAGTATCAACTACAATCCTAATCAGATACTCTTCGTCTTCTGACTCAACATAATAGTCGTCTGGTGCGTAATCCATTTGTGCTTTGTAACTTTCGTTAGTATAGTCCAAAATGAAAGCAGAGTCAACAGGGAGTGGACAGTCTCAGTATGGTCCACCGAAAGCAGGATCAGACAAAATAGAAATAGCAGTATTATTGTTGCTAATCTGTGTAGCACCCTGAACTTTGCTTCTCTCAAGAGACCACATATTACGAGCAAAGCCTGTTTTCCTAGTTCTTACAGTTGAACCTGCACCCACAAAACTAGAAATACCTGTTCTATTATTAGAGTCAGATGAGTTTATACCTCTTAAAGATTTTATTTCTGCTCTAAGACTTGTAATAGAGGATAATCCAGAAGAGTTTGATGTTCCATCAAAAGCAAGAACTGTGCCTAATACTGGCAGAGTATCATCAGAATAAACAAAGTCATCATATGCACCATTAATACAATTAGGATGGAATGTTAATGCTGCTCCAACTCCATTAGTACTGCCAGATAATATATTATATTGTGGATTGCCTGAAGGATTATCTGATGATGGATTAGGTGGTTCTAAATTAGGAAACCTTTCAGATATGATGATATCCTTATACATTGTCCCGATACCAGCATAGTTTGTAAGGGAGTTACTTGTGAATGCTACACCGGCAACATAAACGGTTGCTCCTAAACCTGTAGAAAATGTACCCGTCCAATCTTTAAGTAGAAGATTAGTATCAACTCCTACCTGTGCTGTTCTAGCAAGGACAAGAACTCCTGATGCTCCTCCAAATTGACTTACGGCAGTGCCAGCAGATATAGAACCTATTCTTGCTGCAGTAACAATATCAATCGCAGCACCAGAAATATTAAGATTTACATAAGTTGCTCTTTCAGAAACAACACCATCTCCATACTCAGTTCCTCCAGATACTCCAGTATATCCTGGAGCACCATACATTGTTTCGACTGCTGCTAATGCTGCACTAACACTTGAATAATACTTTGGATGACTTTCAAATGTTGAAACATTACCTATACCAGCAATCGAACCTTTCTTTGAGTTCAAAGGTGTCTCAAATGTAGTTAAAATAGCATTATCGATTACTTTAGCAGGATCTAAAAATAGATTATATCTAAATGAGTTTACACCTAATGTAGTCTGCTCTTCAGTATAGTTTAAAGATTGAGACAAAGATGAGTTCTCAGCTTGAAGTAAACCAATTGCTTTGCCTTTTCCTTCACCTATATTATATGTTGTAATTCCGAATCCCATTTTACTTACCTCTTATCGTAATCATAACCAGCAATAGAGTATATACTATTGTCTCCTGGATAATCTGCGGGTGATTGTCCTTCATATTCAACATGAAGTTTTTCATCTGCGAGTCTGTTTGCCCATACCTGATAGAAGCATTTAATTACACCTCCAGCATTATTCTTGACGATTACATTTTTACCCCATTGTATATCTTCTACAAAAAGTTCTTGGAATGAACCAATCGGAGTAAGATTAACTGTGATACTATCTTCATCTACTAATCCTTTCCAGTAATCTGGAAGTTCAATAATACTCTTACCATCTAATTTACCTCTGACATAGATTGGACCCGACTCTGGTCCCTCCACACAAATATGTCTAATCCTATGTCCCTCTTTATTAGGATGTGGAATATCAAATCCCTTGCTTGAAGCAGGCAGTTTGCTATTGATTGCTGTTGCTAAATCACCAACACCCGATAGAGTCATTGATGCATTTTGTACAAATGCACCATTAGATATGATATTACCATTGGCAAGGATATTTCCATCTGCTAAGATATTACCTAATACACTAACATTTCCTGTTAGATTTGTATTATCTGAAAATATATTAAATACAGGAATATTACCATATGATGCCTCTAAAGTCATCATTTGAGTTGATACCGAGTCACAATGAAATCCAACATAGTTGATTTCATTATTGAATAAGTATGCACCTAGATCAAGATTCTTAAATGTATAGTCTCCTGGCACTAGAGTATGCCAAACTAGTTCTTTTGAAGCAACATCATAGTTATAGTTCAGAGAGTCAAACTGTGGGCCAGCAAAAGTTCCATAGTTTTCAAATCTAAACGGCAATGTGCCTTCAGCACCACCTTTAGGGTATGGAAATAATACCGCCATTAATCAATCTCCGTTACTAACTTGGGCACGTCTTTTCTTTCAGCAAATATATGATAAAAACAATCAAGAGGATATCCAGGTTTACCTTGAACAACTACCTCATTGTTTGTAATTCTTTTAACATGAAGACCTTGATCATTCCCCACAGGAGTTAGAGAAACAGAGATTGATGTTTCATCAACCAAATCTTTCCATACTTCTGGGAGTTTGATAGTATTAGCATTCTTCAGTTTTCCTCTCACATATACCGAGTTCTCTGGACCCTCAAGACAAGAATAAACTAATGTCTTATTGGGTATAGATGGATGAGGAATAGCAAAGTTTTTAACCTTAGCCATCAACACTTCAGTATATATTACTTTACTCTTAATTACTCTAACTGTCAAGAGTAAGTCAACTTTTAAATAACTTTTGATACGAGCAAAAGATGTAGCAATAAAAGCATAGAATGGAGGAGGAGTCATCTCAACATTTCCTGTCTGCCCTGCCATCATGGATCCTAGTTCGGTAGGAACACCTTTTCCTGCTACTCCAGGAAACTGTGAAGGGTCGCCAGTAATAGAAGGTCCTTCAGTATATGAAGATCCTCTTACCATAGTTGGACCTCTTCCCAGAATTTCTGGTTTTCCTTGCCCAACATTGAGTTGGTTATCTACGTCAAGACTTGTTACATTCATAATTTTCTCATTTGCATTTCGTGATTTGTTACTGTGCCCTTAGACCCAAGACTGGTTTTAGATACTGCTGCTCCATCAACAGACTGGACCATTCCACCGTATATATTTAACACACCCTTACCGATAACATCTACGGTTTTATCTGAAAATATTTTTACATTTACTTTTGCTTTAATATCAACCATTTGACCTGCATCAAGAATGATTTTCTCATTAGCAGATATGTTTACATTACCAGTTTTTCCATTATATCCATTCGCGGTGAGTTCAATGTCAACACCTTCAATCCTTACTTTTCCACTTGGTGCTCTTAAAACTAAATCTCCACTAACTGCTTCAATATAAACACCAGGAATGCTTTTACCAACATTATCCCCCGATCTAATTACACATGAACCAGGAGATCTTAAAATAGTTCCATCTTTTCTAAAATCTTCTCCCGTTCTACACATCTCAATGTAGTGGCGATAGTTCATAGTATTGCGAATAAGAACTGAATCAATTTCATTACCCGCAGTTATACTTCCGAACTGCAATTCACCATCCTTAGTTCCGAGTCTATATGAATCGTAATTAATTTTATCTGCCATTATTCTACGTTAGGGTTTGAGTTAAATGTATTGAGTTGATCCTCGTCAATAAACTGAGACGTATTAAAGTCTTTGTTATTAGCAGCATCAAGATACGCATGTGAAGAATCAGAATGCTCGGCACCTACCATTTTTCTACCATTATGTTCATGATAAGGACCATAGTAAGGTTTTCCATCTAGATATCCATCAGCAATAAGTCCAACACAATCAACAACATTGATAATCCTGTCGTCATCAGGTGTCTTATCGCCAACTCTATCTACACATAGTTTTGCTCTTAGTTCAGCATTGTATCCTGTTTCTGATTGTATGTATATCTTAGGAAGTTCTTTGAACCCTTCACCAGTTTCAATAACCTTCACCTCAGTAACTCTACCATATCTATCAATGACTGCCTCAGCAACAGCACCTCTATCAGGTTCAATAATAATCTTATCTTCTGATGTGTATCCAAAACCAGGATTTATAACAACAATCTCACAAAGATACATTATGATTGAGTATATATCACCTGGAGGTAGTTCAATATTTACCACCTCTGGTGTTGTGAAACAACCTGCCTTTTTCATAACATAAGGAGAACCTCCAATAATAGTTTCCTCTCCTCCTCTTCCGTCATTAGTTGTAGTGATTACAGTTGTACCAAAAGGCAATGTAACGATAGCACCTGCTTCAACGCAATAGTTATTTCCAGGTGGAATAGGAATATCCCATCTACCATCAGGTTTCTTGACCACAGTATCTCCAACTTCAGACCAAGTTCTACCATCTCCTCCGGTACTACCATCAGGTCCAGGTATAAATCCAGTTCCTGGATCTATAACAATAACATCTATGATTCCTACACCACCATCATTAATAGGTGTTGGTGGTGTATATGGACCACCAACACCTCCAGGAGCTGGTGCTGTTGTGACTGATGGTCCATTATCAGGACCTGTAGGTCCTGGATCATTGACTCTAAACAAGACACGTCCATTATCCTTACGGAACTTACCCTTATCAACAAAAACCTGAAGATCTAAGTAATCTCCGTCAGAGAAAAGTTCTATGGTTTCTGTTCTAACAACTTCCTGCACTACTCTAGGGTCTGCACCAGGAGTACCTGCATCAGTGGGTATAAAGAAAGTTACTTCATCTTCGCCCTTTGTGTCATAACTTTTACCATCATATTGTACAAGTTCATAATGTCTTCCTCCTACATCAAATTTAACCTTGTTTAATGCTATTCCTGCTGTATTGAACTGATCATTCCAAGAAAGTCCTAACCTTACTTCTCCAGATCCGATTATACTTCTACCATCTTGGCTAAATTCTGCATTTCCTGCTAGAATTTTAAGTTTTGCATTACGATCATCAGCATGATTGTCTAGAAAACCAATCTCCCTATCACCATCTCTTTTTAAACCCCCAGTAATTCCATCATACTCAAGTTGTATAGTTGCTTTACCTCCTGGTGTTCCTGCTGTTCCCGGTATGACTCTCTCAACAATTTGCTCACTCACTACAGTTTTTCTAACGGTATCATCCAAAGAAACCGTCTTCTGTTGGTCTGAAATCTTTAGTGGATTACGAACTGAGTCACCCCATTCTTCATAACCGGTGACTAAGTAATCCTTACCAACTTCCATGCATCTTATTTCTTTAATAGCACCTACAAACTCCGCTCCTGATGCATCAGAACCTGTGAAGTTAAATGCAACTTCACCAGTTCCATAAAATGTTTCTCCCTCATCCAATTCAAGTAGTTTAAACTGTATTCTGTTATCTTGAACTGCTGATCTACGAACCTCAAATTCAACATCAATACAAGTAGATTCAAGATTAATAGGTGATACACCCCCTTCACCAAAGGGTGGCCTTGCAACACTAGGACCTATACCATATGCTGGAGTATCATACACTTGTCCTCCAGGATTAAAAGGTGACGTTGCTACTGAACTACCAGGTGCTCCAGGAAATGGATATAAGTTAGGAGCAAATGGTCCAAATCTAATGTCTGGATTTCCTCCTGCTCCACCAACATCAATCCCAATCAATCCACTAGGACTATCATCATCTAAGGGAACATAACCAAAAACTGGTTTAAGTACCGCACCTCTTCCATTACCACACTTATCATAGGCTCTTGCTCTTGTGTTTTGACCATATCCTGCGCCAAAACTAATCATATCAACGCCAATGATGTCCCCAGCAGCACCAATAACTAAGTTACCAGCAGCACCTGCTCCACCATCTCCAAATAGTTGAAGGACTGGACTACCACATGGAAATGGGTCAGTATTGCATTCTTCTAATCCATCAAACAATGATTGTGGATCAAAATCAATAAGGTCTTCAGCATTATTGAGGGCATCTAATCCAATCTGTTTTGTTTGCGTAGCAAGACCTTTTGCTCTATCTATTACTGCTGTAATATCTCCTTTCTCAAGAGGTCCAGCACCATTTCTAATGTTCCATTCATTAATCTCAGAACACTCTGGTCTATCATCACAGTTTAAGAATGAAAAAATATCATCAATCATTCCAAGAATATCACCACCTAAATCAAGTCCTGCATCCACTATCCCAACAACACCACTGATAGCATCTCCTAGTCCAGAAAATAATCCATCAACAATACCACTTAAAGCACCAAGTACACCACCAGCAAACTTTTCAATGAAACAAATTGGGACATTGATTACTTTGTCAATTGTGCTCTTGATGAACCCCAACATCATATCAAAAAGTTTATCAATCAACTTTCTAAAGAAGCAAGCAATAGTATCTAAGATAGTATCAGATGTTTGCTTTACTTTGGTTTTTTCATTAGGAAACGCAAGGTTATAAACTTCATTTAATGCGTTTTCTATCTTCTTGTATACTTCTTTTTCTACTTGCTCATAAACCCACTTCATTGCAGAAGCAATCCACCTTGCTGCTTCTTCTATCTTTTTATTGATTTCATTTTCAATATTAGCAAGTGCTTCATTAGCACCCTCTGCTATATCATATACAGACTTTCTCAAATCCTCAATACCTTGAATAGCATTTCGGAGTTGGACTTGCATTCTGCCTAAAGGCAGCGGATCACATGATGTTGGTTGTGCAAGTGTTTGTGCCCTAGTTTCACTAGGACCATCCATGTCTTCAAGTTGTTTGTCCCTTAAATTAGGATTATTTGATACAAGGACTGTATCATTAACTGAGGCACCTTGTCCCTTTGCACCGGTTTGAAGAAGTGTTGTGCCACCAGAAAA
>TARA_R100001463_G_scaffold320_1_pt1 | contig 19734 bp, 26 predicted proteins | sample TARA_R100001463 | Tara Oceans TARA_R100001463 (sample SAMEA2622242) | marine metagenome | biome: marine biome (ENVO:00000447); feature: deep chlorophyll maximum layer (ENVO:xxxxxxxx); material: "saline water (ENVO:00002010), including plankton (ENVO:xxxxxxxx)" | depth 40 m
TATATGACAAATTGACATAAAAAATGGGGCGGTACCATCAAAAAAAAACGATTTACGAGAGAAAATACGAAAAAAAAAGGTAGGGGGGACGCAGTACCTCTCTATACGTGATATGCTTGGGAGAAAGGGTACCCTTATATAACGTACCCTTATAATATTATACTACGTATAATATCTAGATAGGAGTAAGGATAAGTATATAAATATATATATTATTACATACAATAAGAAGTTTTTACTAGAACTGAGAAATTATTTTTATGTAAATATTTACAATAATCTGTAAGTATATATCTATAGACATAACTTAAAAAATAGAACTATGCCATCACCATTCAATAACGTTAAAAAAAATAGAGACAAAAAGAAGAAGCCAGTGGGTACTCAAACTTTAGCTGAAGTTGATTTAGGTACTATAAGAAAGGGTAGTAGCCGTGATAATTACTCTTGGGGAGGAAGATATACTAGCTCAGGCCCAAGAATAATAGGTAGTAACTTTAAAAAGACTTTACCCTCTGCACCAAGAGACAAGATGGAGTTTGCAAAACCTCCACAAGTTATGCAAACTAAAGTTGAATACAGAGAGCCGCGTCCAGTTAGAAAACCAACCAGACAGTCTTATGACAACGTAATAAACAAACCAACTAAGTTAAATCCAATAATAGAAGCATACACTCCTCCTCAGTTTGAAGGAGCAGAACCTTTGGCTCAAACTCAACAGAAAAAAATATACTCCACGTTTAAACAGCAGATGCAACAATTAAAAAATAGATAATGGCAATAATATCATCATATCCCACGGTAGTACCTACAGCTGACGATTTACTTATAGGGACAAAAGTAACAAATACTGGTACAGTAATAAATCCTACAAAGACATTTAGAGCAGGAGAAGTAGTAGACGCAAGTTTAGGTTACACATCCTACGTAGCAACAATAACACAAACAGGAGCAAATCCACCAGTTGCAACAGTACAAAAAAATAACACAGGACTTACCTTTACATGGCAAAGAGCAAGCGCAGGAACATATCTTGTAGTACCAAGTCTTAACTTTGTTGTGGCTAAAACATGGGTAAACCTAACAGGTGGTGACGTAAGCACACCAAGTTTCCTCTTAATAAAAAGTGTTACAACGGGCGACATAAATATATCAAACTTGCAAGGATCATTAACAGTTGATGGAATTGGTTATGGAGCTATAGAAATAAGAATATACTCATAACATGGCAGTAATATTTACTTATCCTCCAATAAACTCTGGTAATCTACAACCTGAAGATAGATTTATATTGTCTCAAATGAATGAGCCAACAAATCCTACACGAAGCGTTACATTAGGTACTTTAGCAAGTTATATATCTTTAAATATAACACCTCCACCAGCAGTAATACCTTGGCCTTATCAATATAACTCAATAAATTCAACATTTATTCAAGGATCTAATCCAGGTACTACTGGTATTTCAAACACTGGTTTAGGAGTAGGAGTGTTATCTGGTCTTACAAGTGGTAGAAGAAATGTAGCTATAGGTGATAATGCAGGTAATACTCTAACAATAGGAGAAGGTAATATTATTATTGGTAATAATTCAATAATTACTGATCCAAACGCAAATAATAGAATAGCAATTGGTCAAGGAGCACTTACACATGGAGATAATACATTTGTTGTAGGTAATGTTTCTACAGCTTCCCTTGAAGCTTTCCAAGGTAACACAACAGATTTAGGAACTTCAGTATATCCGTGGAAAGATTATTATGGAGAAGGCAATATAAACTTAGGAAACATAAATAGTCGCATCGGAGTTGGACTTGCTTACGCTGCAAATACTAGAGGCGCAGTAGAAGTAGATGCTTTTATAGATTACAACGGTTCTCCATTTAATTACTTTATACCAAATGGTGTTCCTCCTACAGGATATCCAATTGGAGTGTTTGATTACTATAATGGACCAGATCTTTTTGCAATAAGTTATTGGGGTCAGGGTAGATTCATGGGTTCTGGTATTCATATATTTTCTGACGAGCGTTCGAAAACTATACACGGTCTTTCGAAATCTTCAGAAGACCTAGATATAATAAATAGTATTGAAATAACCGAGTTTAATTATCTAGATCCAGTAAAAGGTAGCGGTAAACAGAAAAAAGTTATTGCTCAACAAGTAGAAAAAGTTTTTCCAAATGCGGTTAGCACAGGACCTGATGTTATTCCTAACATATTTAAAGAATCTGAAATAAACTCTGGAGTTATAAAACTAGAAAACTCTTGTAAGGTTGGAGATAAAATACAACTTGTATACGAAGACTTAAGCAAAGAGATAGTTGAAGTAACAGCATGTCATGAAACTAAAATAATCACAAATTCTAAAAGAAAAGGTAAAGTATTTGTTTATGGAAAAGAAGTTGACGATTATAAATCTGTAGATTACGATGCAATATCAATGCTAAACGTATCTGCAACGCAAGAATTACATAAAATTATTACAAAACTAGAGAAAAAGATAGAAGATCTTACAAAAAAAGTAAATTCTCTTAAAAACAAGTAATAATAGACCTATACCTGCTCGGTAAAGAGCGCAAAACCAAATATAAACTTAAAACCGAAACCAATGACGTTTTATTATCAGACTAAAACGTGGAGTAGTCAACCACAAATCTCAGAAGAAACCATTAACCTTTGGAAACATCTTTCAGAAAAGAAAAACTGGAGAATAACCCAATTACCTAACGGTTTTTATCAAACTGAATACCAAGACCTTGAAAAAGAAGACACTTGGCACGACATTACAAGAAGAGAAACATTAGAAGGAGCTGAACAAGCAATTGATGCTTCAGTTGAGCATTATGCTAAAAAACTAGAATTTGTTTCTGGACCTAAGGTCGTCAAAACTTTTAAATAATTAAATTAAATTAAATTAAATCCTATGATTGTAAAAAATCTTAACTTTGGCTCTGAAGCCAGAGAACAGGTATTTAAAGGAATTGAAAAACTCACAAGTGCTGTTAGCTCCACATTAGGAGCTAGCGGTAAATGTGTTATTTTAGAAGATGCACAAGGAAACCCGATGATTACTAAAGACGGTGTTACTGTAGCAGATTCAATATTCTTAAGAGATCCTGTAGAAAATATTGGTGCAACGCTTATAAAAGAAGCAGCACGTAAAACTGTTAGAGAAGCTGGAGACGGTACAACAACAGCAACTATATTAGCTCATGCTATATTAAATGAAGCTTATCCACATTTAGATAAGTCTAATAGTAGAGAAATCAAAGAAGGAATTGTTTCCGCTGTAGAAAAAGTTGTAAAATACTTAAAAAGTGTTTCTGTTCCAGTTGATGATAGAATTAAAGAAATAGCTACAATATCTACTAACAATGATGAAAAGTTGGGAGAATTAATTGCAGAAGCATTTACAGCTGTTGGTAATACAGGAGTTGTTATTATGGAACCTTCAACTTTAGGTAATACTGAAGTAGAAGTAGTAGAAGGTGTAGAATATGATAAAGGTTTGTTGAATCAAAACTTTATTACAAACAAAGAACAAGGTACGTGTGAATTAGAAAATCCATTAGTAATGATTGTAGATTCTAAGATAGAATCAATAAGACAAATACAAACGGTTTTAGAACACGTTATTAAAACAAATAAATCATTATTCATTATAGGTCAAGTAGAACCACCGGTTCTTTCTTCATTAGTAATGAATAAAATGAAAGGTAACATAAAAATAAACATTGTTGATCCTCCAGTTTTTGGTATAAGAAGAAAAGAAATATTAGAAGATTTGTCTTTACTTACAAATGCTCAAATAATAAATGAAAACCTAGGTGATGATTTAAATACTATTGAGATAGATTATTTAGGAACATGTTCAAAAGTTACTACAAATGAAAATCAAACTATAATTCAAATAGAAAGCATTTCTGATGAAATTAAGGATATAATATCTGATCTTAAGAAAAAACTTACTAAAAAACTACAACCACATGAGGTTGTTGGTTATGAACAAAGACTTGCTAGATTATCAGCTAAGGTTGCTGTAGTTAAAGTTGGTGCTAATTCAGATATTGAATTAAAAGAGAAGCAGGACAGAGTTGAAGATGCTATATGTGCTACAAAAGCCGCGATCAAAGAAGGTATAGTTCCAGGTGGAGGAATAGCTTTATTAAATGCTGCATTAAATATAAATGAAGCTAATTTAGGAGAAAAAATATTATTAAAAGCAATAATATATCCTTTTAAAACTATTCTTGAGAATGCTGGAATAACACCAACAACACCAGATAAAAACGGTGTAGGAATAAATGTGGTTACGGGAAATATGGTAAATATGATTGACAATGGGATTATTGATCCATTGTTAGTCACTAAAAGCGCTTTAACAAACGCGGCTTCAGTAGCTACTACTATTTTATCAACTGATTGTGTAATTAATAACATTAGGGTAGATGAAAGCAGTAGGTAGAAATTTAATTATAGAAAAAATAGAACAGAACATTACTAAATCTGAAGGAGGTTTACTTTTAGGTAAAAATGATAGAGAAGATATTAGATACGTTGAAGCTAAAATTATATCAGTAGGTAATGAGGTAGAAGGATTAAAAGAAAAAGATAGTATATTTTATGATCGCCATGCTGGTCATTTTATTGAAGTAGATAAAAATACTTATCATGTGATAAAAGCACAAGATGTAGTCGTTGTTTTATGAAAAAGCTAGACGCAAGAGATATCAAAGATATGGGCTTGTTAAAACATTACCGTATAATACGCAGATGGGCTTCCAAAAACAACGATTTAACTAGTGCAGATTTAGAACTGCTTATTTATTTAGATTGTATAAATTACTTTACCATTAATGATTTCAAAATGGGTGTATACTCATATAGTTGGAATAATAGAAGGTGGAACAAACTATTACAAGAAGATTGGATAAAGCTGTGGAGACATAGAAATAGAACTACACAGAAGTATAATATATACACTATATCTTTTAAAGGAAAGCAACTAATCCAAAAAATATATAGGATTATGCTAGGAGAAGATGATATACCCACTAGTGAAAGAAGAAATTCTATCATGAGAGGTAAAAGTTATATAGATAAAGTATTACAAACTTCAATACACAACGTAAATAAAGATAAAGAAAGATGAATAAAAAAAGTCCATTAAATTTTAAATCCGTAGTTGACTATGCCCTTAGCGGAGCAGGAAGTAATCCTGCATTAGCAGGTATGGGATCAGGAATCGGTAATTTTTTTCAAAGTTCTATGGGTAGAGGTGGAAGGAAAGTGCTTGGTAACCCTGGAATGTCTTCTTTATTTACAACTAACCCAAATAATAATACTGTAGGAAAAATTCCAATGAGTGGATTTGGTGGTGGAATTTTTGGAGGAAATCTACCTCCGTCTATTTTTGATCAACCACAGTTAGGCACACAAGCTCAACAACAAGCTTCTTTTGCTGCTCAACAAGATCCTAATAATACAAGCGCAACAGGTTTTAATAACGCACCAGCATCAACTGTATCAAGTGTTCCTATTACTACTGGTGGAATGAGTGAACAAACTCAAGGTGTAGCAGAAGGAATATTTGGAGAAACACTTGGCAGACAAAGAATAATGAATGCTAATAGAACTGTACAACCACAGGGTTTAATATCATTTTAAAACAAAAAAAACAAAAATTATGCACAATAAAAAATATGATCCTTCAATGGAAAGATTAAAACCAGGAACTAAAGTTGGTGTAGTAGGTGAATCTGCTATATGGGACGGACCACTAGACCAAGTAGGAAGATTACATGGTTCAGGTTCAAGTTCAGGTATAACAGGTATGCAAGTATTAAAAGACATTGCTCCTTATGTTCCAGGACCAATAACGCAAAAAGCAAAAGTATACAAATAAAAACAAATAATTAAAATGGCACAAAATCAACCAACTGGCGCGATAGTAGTTGTCCCTAGTGATACAATTAATATACCTAAACCAGGTATAATTACTTCTGGAACAAATACATCAGGTGTAGCCACAACATTAACAGATGCAGGAAATGATTTCCGTAATTCTGTAACTAACCTAGAAGGTTATAATATTAGAGGTGGAGATGTAGTAATAGATCTAGCAGGAACAATATGTGAAATAGAATCAGTAGATGATGCTAACAATCTTACTTTACTAGCACCAGGAGCTGCGGCAGGAGCTTATAACATATATAAAGGTAACTATACTGTAACAGATGGTTTTTCTGAAGGATATAGTTTATTCGTTGGAAACGGTGGAAGTTTATCCGTAATAACAGTAGATGGAGAACAAGTAACCTTGTTTAACGTAGGAAACGCTAGTTTCATTCCTTTACAAGTTCAGAGAGTAAACGCAACAGGAACAACAGCTAGTTCTATATTAGCATTACAATAGCATTATGCCAACTATATTAGGAAACGCAAATGCAATCTTAGCTATACCTAACATAGCAGGTACAGGCGGAGCACCACCAACTGATTACATTATACAAGAAAATAATGTAGGACCTGGAACATTTAGAATGCTTACAGAAAGTGGACTAGACCTAATGATTAGAGAATAATAAACAAAAAACAAAAATGGCAGATATTAAATTTTCAGCTTTTACAGCTGAAGCAAATCCCGCAGCAGTAGATTTCATAGTAGGTTATGCTGGTGGAAATAACGTAAGAATTAGTCCTTCAGATTTAAATTCAGGAGGAGTTACTAGTGTAGCATTAACAATGCCGGCTGCATTTAGTGTAGTAGGTTCTCCAGTAACAGGAGCTGGAACTTTAGCGGTAACTGGTTCCGGAGCAGTAACAGATTATATAGATGGTACAGGAGCTTTACAAGTATTCCCTACTAGTCTTATAACAGGTACAGTAACTGCTGGTCAAATACCATATGCTTCAGGAGCAAATGTTTTATCAAGTTCTAATCAATTTACTTTTGATTTAACTGGTGGTTCTAGTGGTAGTGGACCAACTATAGGTATTGGTTTAGGTGGAGTAGCTAATAGCAAAGGAGCTATAGAAATAGATAGTTTCTTTGATTACAATGGTTCTCCATTTGATTATTTCTTATATACAGGAGCTGGTGGTCCTTTCCAGAATTTTGTTGGAGCAGGTAATTTTGCAATTAGTGTACATACAGCTGGAAGATTCATGGGATCAGGAATACATATATATTCAGATGAAAGAACTAAAAAAGATATATCAGTTAGTGATTCTAAAAAAGATTTAGAAACTTTAAGTAAAATTGAAATATCTAATTATAAATATATTGATGAAGGACAAGGTCCTAGAGAACAAAAGAAAGTTATTGCTCAACAAGTTATGGAGCATTATCCAACAGCTGTATCATTAGGTAAAGATGTAGTACCTTGTATTTATAAAAAATCTACTATAGAAGACGGTGTTATTGATTTACAAATGGAAAAATGTGGATCAGACGGTTGTTGCAAGGTAGAAGATAAAATAAAACTAATTTATCCTGATGGAACAAAAGAATTAGTTAATATAATAGAGTCAGATGGAGATAAAATCAAAGTTGATTCAGATAAATCAGGCGAAGTATTTGTATACGGTAAAGAAGTTGATGATTATCATTCAGTTGATTATGATGCGTTAGCAATGTTAAACATATCAGCCACTCAAGAACTTTATAAAATAATAAAAGAATTACAAGAAGAATTAAAACAACTAAAAAAATAAACACAATTATGGAAAAAGGACATTATGGTGAATACAGTGGAAACGCTAGACATTCACGAGTGACATCATCTAATTATAAAGCAAGCGAAAGAGATGACGCGGCTCATATTGATTACTTGAAAAGAGATGTTAACTATGATGCTAAACATGGTCATAGTAATATAGATATGACAGCTGATGAAAAACATATATCTAAATTAGCAGGTGACATGAAATATGATAAAAAACATCATGGAATGTCAAGAGAATCATCTAGAGCAGAAAGACTGAGAAAAAGAGCAATGAAAAGATCTGAAAGAATTGGTTCTGAAATGGGTGATTATGATTATGAAGATAAAAAAGTTCAAAACATGCTTTCTAAAGCTAGAAAACTAGACGAAAGAACTGGTGAAGGAATGGCAGAAGGTATGTCTGAAAGAATGAGAAGAAATAAAGAATACGGTGGTATGAACAGAATGACTGGTCATGGACAATCTAAAGGCGATCAATCTGCTACTCATTTAGATTATGCTCATTATAAAGGAACCGATAAAGGATATCATGGTCATAGTGGTGCTTCTCATGGAGATCAATCAGCTACACGTAAAGATTATATGGGAATGTCTAGAATGGCATCACCATTATACAATACTGGATGGGGAGGTTTTAATTATAATAAAGGATCTGCTGAACTAGATTACATGCCAATTGAAGATGATATGCACAGAGGAATGTCAAGACACACGTCTGAGCATTCTACCGAAGAGTATATGGATAGAAAAGATGCTGCAATTAAAAAATCTCAAAAAGGTATGTCTAGAGAATCATCTGAATTAAAAGATATGCCAATAGTGGATATTGAAAAAGGTGATGCAAAAGGGGATACGACTAAGTATAAAAAAGTTATAAATAAAGCAATGATGGAGAAAGCTACTAAAGCAGAAGTATCAGCCAAATTACGTAATATGTTCCCTGAAGTTAAAAACAACTCTGTAGAAGTTAACTGGAGTCCTGATGGTAAAAAAGTAGAAGTATATAAGAAAAAATCTTATACTAAAGAACTTAAAGCAATACCAAAGAAAAAAGCTTCATCTCCATTAAATGCTAAAGGAGATAAATGTCCAGAGAGTGGATGTGTACAAGAAAAAGGTAATGGAAAATGGGGAGTAATTAGTGGTAAAACTGGTAAATGGTGGAATGCTAATTATGATTCAAGAAGCTCTGCAGAAGCAGGATTAAGAGCTTATTTCGCAAACGGAGGAAACTAATGAGTATGTTAGATAAAATAAGAGGTAAATTTTTTAATAAAAAATCATTTAATGTAGGTTTTAATAATAGATCTCCATTAAGTTATATAACTAGTACTGGACCTAGCGTTCCTTCTTTTAGTGATCCTGGTTTAAAATCATTTGAACCTGGAGATTGGGCAGGAGCTTATGATAGTTCAGATGCAGTAAGAGCAGAAACTCAAGCAGAGATTGCTAAAGGTGAAGGTATTGGTGGTGCAGTTTGGGGTGGAGCTAAAATGATAGCTGGAGCAGCAACAGGTGGTACATTAAAAGAGGGTTTCACAGATGGTAAGAGCGCTGGTACATTTGATGGTATAGAAAAAGCATTTGGTGGTGGTAAAAAATCTACAGCAGAAAGTGATATAGAAAGTATAAAAGCTTTAAAAGCAAAATACCCAGAACTATTTAACTAAAAAAAACAGTCATGGATCTGTATAAAACCAAAGAAAATAGAAATAAACATTAACATTTAAAACAAAAAATCATGGCAAATTGGATTAATTTCAACGTAGTTGGTGGTGTAACAGATGGTGCAGGTGCAACTCCAGCTCCACAGATGGACGGCGATAACTTAGTATTAGCTGAAAGCATTATCAATGTAGAAGCAGTAGTAAGTGGTGGTGGTGCTATTGTAGCAACATTAAACTTAGCTGGACCAGCAGGTGCAACAACTTGTACGCTTATATGTTCAACTTCAGCTGCAGCAGCAGATGCTCCTGATGGTAACGTACCAGCTTCAGCAGATTACGTAAACAAAGTAAAAGCAGCAATTATCAGATCATTAACAGCTAATCCAGGTGGTGTAAAAGCTAACTGTGTATTACCTCAAGATCAAGCTGATAACACTGCTCCATACGATCCAGCACTTAAAGTGTACTGGAGAAGTTTCGTAGTAGCATAAGTATGAAATCTAGAGGATTAGGCGATTCGATCGCAAAATTCACAAAGAAAACAGGTATTAAGGCTGTGGTCAATAAAATGGCTAACAGCCTTAATAAACCCTGTGGTTGTCAACAAAGACAAAACTATTTAAACAATAAATTTCCTTACAAACAATGAGAATCAATCTACAAAGAAAATTTACAATGAATTCTCCCTTAAAAATTGATAACACTCCTGTGTATCAAGTTGATTTAGGTGAAGGTGTATTAGGTAAAGGAAATAAAAATGGAACTATATTAGTTTCAGATAAAATAAAAGATCCTGAAGAAAGACAAAGTATTATAAATCATGAAGGTATACATATAGATCAAATTAAAAGAGGAGATCTAGACTATGATGATGAAGCTGTGTACTGGAAAGGAAAAAAATATTCTAGAGAAGACATGGACGAAGGAAATCCAAATCTACCTTGGGAACAAGAAGCATATAAAAAAACAGATCCATACGAAAAATATTAATATGAAAACACCACTTTTAAATAAAAAATTCAACTTAAAAAATCAACTTATTAAAGATGAGTTTGCTAGGTTAAAAAATTTTAATCTAGACGAACGTTCTTCTGAACCATCACTGTCTGAAGGGTTTGCTAATAGAATAGCTACAGGAACAGATGAAAGTAGAAGTACTGAGTCAAAAGGTAGAGCATTCGGTGATTATAGCGATAGACTTGGTGACAGTAAATTTTATGGAGAACGAGATCAATTTGGTACTGCTAGAAGAGATGTGTCAGCTGATCCAAGCACTGGAGACTTAGTGGTTGGAGGAGATTCTTATGCTATGAGAGATTTTAATGTACCTTTTAATGAAGCAGGTGGAGGGAGTAATAAGAGAATGAGAAAAAAATATCCTCTTATGACAAGTTATTCTGATCCAATGCCTGATGAAATAAACCCTATGTATATAAATCCAAATAAAGGACTTGGGCGTGATTATGTTTCTCAGCAAATTAGAAATAGAGATGCTGGTGTTGATTATGATGAAAATGCTATTTCAAGTTTTCAGCAAGGAAGTGGAACTCAGTATTTCAGACCTTCAAATATGAATACTTTTGAGAGCACTATAGGAAGAGACCCAGCAACAAGGACTAATCGTGGTGGTGCAGATTACCGTATAGGTGACGAACCTTCGGACGAAATGGACAAACAGGAAAAATTTGCAAGATATGCAGTTAATGCTAGGGATACAGCTAATCAAGCTGTACAAAACGCTATTAATTCAGGAAATTTTGAAGAAGCTCAAAATATATTAAATTCAGGTTTTAATACAATTGCTGATGACCTTGGTGATTACCAAAACCCAAACAAAGCTTGGAGAGGAACTAATTATCCTAGTCGAACAGGAGGAGGTGAAGAAGGAGCTCCTAGAATGGGTGAAAGACCAATGTTATATAACCCAGGTTCATTTTATGGGTCTAGAGTTAAAGATAATTTAGAGTATAGAAGAGATGCTTCTGCTGATAAATATAACACGGAATATTTACCTACTAGATCAGAAGAAGTAGATAGAGAAGCTTATAAAAGACTACAAGCACAAAGATTCAGAAACATAGGTAATAGATTTAGAAGTAATGTAGATGATAGAACTGGAGATGTAAATTATGGCGGACAATAAAAAATTTAAAGACTCTACAGTTGGAAAATTATTATTTGGTGCTGCATCAATAATAAACCCTACACTTGGTAGCGTGCTACAAGGCGTAACATCGCCTAAAGAAGCTATTGCTGCAATTGCAAAATCAGATGTTTCTTTAGATGATAAAATAAAATTACAACAATTAATATATGAACAACAGAATAAAGAGATAGAAGCTATTACTTCAAGATGGAAGTCAGATTCTATGTCAGATTCGTGGATGTCAAAAAATGTACGTCCCTTAGTTCTAGTATGGTGTATTGTTGTATTTTCTTTTGCAGGAATACTTGATAGTGTAGACCATATTCCTTTCAATATAGGATCTACATGGAATGATACTTTTGAGAAGGTTATGATGGCGGTTGTTTTAGCCTATTTCGGAGGTCGCACGACAGAAAAGGCGACAAGTATGTTTAAAAAGTAAAAGTTACTAGAAATAAGTAATTATACCTTAGAACACTTAAATTAAATTAAATATTATGAAAAAATTATTAATAAGCATTTTTATGCTTGTGAGCGTTTTAACTTATGCTCAAGAAGTTCCTGGACTAGAAGGTTTATGGAAAAGTAAAAACTCAACTTACTACGTTGCTATTTTATGGGATGGTGATAAATACACTTTCAGTAATTTTTCTTTTTATGTAGGTAAAACTGCAAAAGAAATAATTTATGAAAAAGGTAAAGACTATGTTATAACTAATATATACACCGAAAGAAACAAACACAGTGTTAATATTAAATACACAGTTGTAGATAGTGAAACATTATTATGTGAATTCACAGGATCTAGTGATAATGTAAGTAAATATAAACGAATAAAATTAAATTAAATGGCTGAAAATAAAATAACTGAAAAGGAGTTAAAAGAAATACAAGATTTACAAGCAAATCTTTATAAATTAACAACTGACATAGGAGTTCTAGAAACTCAAAAACATGCAGTCTTGCATGAACTTGCTGGTGTAAATCAAACACAGGAAGAATTTAAAAAAGTATTAGAAGAAAAATACGGTTCAATAAATATTAATTTACAGGACGGTACTTTTGAACTACAAGAAGAAAATGAGTAATGTTATAAGAAAAATCAGTATTGGTGCTGATTACAAGAATGAAGCAATGCATTATTCTATAGGACAACAGGTTTATGGTGGTCATGAAATATCACATATACTGTTAGATGAAAAAGATAATTCTTATAATATACATATAAAAAAAGCCAATGAAATATTACCGTGGAAGAAATTTAATTCTAACATGGCTATTTCTATTGAATATGATTTAGAGTATTAATGAAAAGTCTTTATGATTTTATTGTAGAACCTTTAGGTGATAGATATGCAAATACTAAAAAAATAGGTGAAAAGAAATTAATTTTAAATACTAAAATTGAATCTTGGAAGTTTGTTAATAGATTTGCTATAGTTGTAGAAACACCATTAGCTGTAAAAACTTCTATTAAAAAAGGAGACATTATAGTTGTACATCAAAATGTTTTTAGAAGATTCTATAATATGCAGGGTAAACAAAGTAATAGTAGATCTTATTTTAAAGACGACCTATATTTTGTAGGTATAGATCAAATATATCTATACAAAAGCAATGACACTTGGAAGTCTTTTGGTGATCGTTGCTTTATAAAACCAATTAAAAACAAATCTTCTCTAGAGAATAGAAAAGAAACTCCTTATACTGGAATAGTTAAAATTGGTAATAATAAGTTAGAGGTATCTAAAATTAACCCAGGAGACAAGATAGGGTTTAAACCAGGTGCTGAATGGGAGTTTGTTATAGATGACGAGCGTCTTTATTGTATGAAATCAAATGATATAGTTATAAAATATGAGCACAAAGGAAACGAAGAAGAATATAATCCAAGCTGGGCAATTAGCAGTTAAAGAGTTAATTAAAGTTGCTAAAGAACCTATTATAGATTTTGGACCAGACATTTCCGCGGACAGATTAAAGAACGCAGCTGCTACTAAAAAACTATGTATATTTGATGCTTTTGAAATATTAAATAGAATAGAAGAAGAGAAAAACTTATTAGAAGATAAACCAAAAGTAGAAGAAAAAAAAGAAACTACATTCCGTGGTTTTGCTGAAGGAAGATCTAAATAATGTATACACAAACTCTATATAGTATATTAAAAGATCACGTTAAACCAAAGATTCTTAAGCGAAACAATAAATATAAGAAATGGGAATATGGTTATAACGAGGAACATGATTTTGTAGTTATAAGTAAAGATGGAACTGTAGGAGATATATATGAAATACAAGGTTTAAAAATTGGAATTCCTAGTAAACCGAAAGATATACATACTTTTGAAAATAATAAATGGACAAGAACACCATTACCCAAAGTTCTTAAAAAAATTAAAAGTGTTTTTGAATGGGATAAATATCCTGAAGATTTTAAAGAAAGATGGTATGATTTTATTGATATAGAATTTACCAGACGTGAAGAAGGTTTTTGGTTTAAAAATAAAGATAAAGATATTTATTTAACAGGAACACATTACATGTATTTACAATGGAGTAAAATTGATGTTGGACCACCAGATTTTAGAGAAGCAAATAGATTGTTCTTTTTATTCTGGGAAGCATGTAAAGCAGATACTAGATGTTACGGGATGTGTTATCTAAAAAACCGTAGATCTGGTTTTTCATTTATGGCTTCTGGAGAGGTTGTTAACTTAGCTACAATATCCAGTGATTCAAGATATGGAATATTATCTAAAACAGGACCAGATGCTAAGACTATGTTTACCGACAAAGTTGTACCAATATCAGTTAATTATCCTTTCTTTTTTAAACCGATTCAAGATGGTATGGATCGACCTAAAACAGAATTAGCATATAGAGTACCAGCTTCTAAGTTCACAAGAAGAAAAATAGTAAGTGGAGAAGTAGAAGCAGACCTACAAGGTCTAGATACTACAATTGATTGGAAAAATACTGGTGATAACAGTTATGATGGTGAAAAACTAAAACTATTAGTGCATGATGAATCAGGTAAATGGGAAAGACCTAATAATATATTAAACAACTGGAGAGTTACAAAAACATGTTTGAGGTTAGGTTCTAGAATTATTGGCAAATGTATGATGGGTTCAACATCTAACGCTTTAGATAAAGGTGGTGGTAATTTTAAAAAATTATATGAAAACTCAGATGTTAATAAAAGAAACGCAAATGGACAAACCCGTAGCGGACTCTATAGTTTGTTCATTCCTATGGAATGGAATTACGAAGGATACATTGATTCTTATGGCATACCTGTATTCGAAACACCCGATAAACCTAAGGAAGATCCTCATGGCCAAAAAATAAAATTAGGAGTATTAGATTACTGGAAAAACGAAGTAGACGGTTTAAGTGAAGACCAAGATGCTTTAAATGAATTTTATAGACAATTTCCACGTACAACTAAACATGCTTTTAGAGATGAATCTAAAAACTCTTTATTTAACCTTACTAAAATATATCAACAAATAGACTGGAATGCAGATATAAAGCATAGCAGTGTTGTAACACAAGGTTCATTTAAATGGGTTGGAGGTATAAAAGATACTCAAGTAATGTTTGTACCAAATAAAAGTGGTAGGTTTTTTGTCTCATGGGTTCCACCAGTTCATTTACAGAATAATGTAATTAAAAAATTAGGTAGAAAATATCCAGGTAATGAAAACTTAGGAGCATTTGGGTGTGATAGTTATGATATATCAGGAACAGTAGATGGTAGAGGTTCTAATGGATCTTTACATGGTTTAACTAAATTTAGTATGGAAGATGTTCCTCCTAATCATTTCTTTTTAGAATACATTGCTAGACCACAAACTGCTGAGATGTTTTTTGAAGACGTTCTTATGGCTTGTATATTTTACGGAATGCCAATATTAGCGGAAAATAATAAACCTAGATTATTATATCATTTTAAAAGAAGAGGATATAGAGGTTACGCAATGAATAGACCTGATAAAATTTATAATAAATTATCAGTAACAGAAAGAGAAATAGGTGGAATACCTAACTCAAGTGAAGATATTAAACAAGCTCACGCTGCAGCTATAGAAACTTATATTGAAGAGCGAGTTGGATTACTAGAAGATCTTACCTATGGAGATATGTATTTCCAAAGAACATTAGAAGACTGGGCAAAATTCAATATAAATAATAGAACAACTCATGATGCTTCTATTAGTTCAGGTTTAGCTATTATGGCGTGTAATAAAAATAAATATAGACCAGTTCCTAAGTTGATTAAACAAAAGTATGATTTAGGTATAAAAAAATATGACAATAGTGGTTCATTATCAAAAATTATAGATTAAATGAAGATAAATTATAATACTAATAGTACATTTCCTAGCCAAGTTGTTAGTGACGCTGAAAAAGCTACTTGGGAATATGGCACGCAGGTTGCTCAAGCTATAGAGCAGGAATGGTTTAATCAAGGTAGAACTAATGGTAATAGATACTTAACTACTTGGAATAATTATAATAGACTAAGACTATACGCAAGAGGTGAACAACCTGTAGATAAATATAAAGATGAATTGTCAATTAATGGTGATTTGTCTTATCTTAATTTAGATTGGAAACCAGTTCCTATTATATCTAAATTTGTTGATATATTAGTTAATGGTATTTCTAATAAAAATTATGAAATAAATGCATTTGCTCAAGACCCTGAGTCTTTAGAAAAAAGAACTAACTACGCAGAAATGTTAGCTCAAGATATTTTTGCTAGAGAAACAATGCAACAAATAGTTGAAAAACTTGATTCTTCTTTGTTTAACACTACAATTCCAGAAAGTAAATTACCTGAAGATGAAACTGAGTTGGAATTACATATGCAGCTTAATTACAAGCAAGCTATAGAAATTGCAGAAGAAGAAGTTATTAACCAAGTATTAGATACTAACAGATGGGAATTAACTAAGCGAAGAGTTAATTATGACTTGGTTACATGTGGAATTGGTGCTTGTAAAACTAATTTCAATCTTTCTAATGGTATAACGGTTGATTATGTTGATCCAGCTTATTTAATATATTCTTATACAGAAGATCCAAATTTTGAAGACATATATTATGTAGGTGAATTAAAACCAGTTACTTTACCTGAAATAGCAAAACAATTTCCAAGATTAGATGATGCTACGTTAGAAAAAATACAACAACAACAAGGTAATAGAACTTACATGTATGGATATGGTAATGGTCCATGGGATCAAAATACTATTCCATTATTATATTTTGAATACAAAACTTATAGCGAACAAGTATTTAAAATAAAAGAAACAGAATATGGATTAGAAAAAGCATTAGAGAAACCTGATACTTTTAATCCACCAGAAAATGATAATTTTGATAGAGTAGGTAGAACTATTGAAACTCTTTATAGAGGAGTTAAAGTTTTAGGTACTGATATAATGTTAAGATGGGAGATGTGTCCTAACATGACCAGACCAAAAGCTGATACTACAAAAGTAGAAATGAATTATGCTATTTGTGCACCACGTATGTATAAAGGTAGAATAGAATCTACAGTAGGTAGAATTACTGGTTTTGCTGATATGATACAAATAACTCATCTTAAACTACAACAGGTAATAGCTAGAATGGTACCAGATGGTGTTTTCTTAGATATGGACGGTTTAGCAGAGGTTGATTTAGGTAATGGTACTAATTATAATCCAGCTGAAGCATTAAACATGTATTTCCAAACAGGTTCTGTTGTTGGTAGATCTTTAACACAAGATGGTGATATAAATAGAGGTAAAATACCTGTACAAGAATTATCAACAGGTTCAGGACAAGCAAAAATACAAAGCTTAATATCTACATATAATTATTATTTACAAATGATAAGAGATGTAACCGGATTAAGTGAAGCTAGAGATGGTTCTGTACCAGATAGAGATACATTAGTAGGTTTACAAAAAATGGCTGCTAATGCTTCTAATATTGCTACTAAACATATTAATAATAGTAGTTTATTCTTAACTTTAAGAATGTGTGAAAACATATCTAAAAAAGTTAGTGATATGTTAGACTATCCTTTAACAGCTAATGCTCTTAAAAATAGTATAACTAATTTCAATAGTATGACTTTAAAAGAAGTCGATAAATTAAATCTACATGATTTTGGTATTTTCTTAGATCTTGAACCAGATGATGAAGAAAAGCAACAATTAGAACAAAATATACAAGTTGCATTATCAAGTGGTGGTATTGATTTAGAAGATGCTATTGAAATACGTCAAATACGTAGTTTAAAATTAGCTAATCAAATGCTAAAAGTAAAACGTAAAAAGAAACAAGCTTACGAAAGACAGATGCAAGCTGACATGGCTCAACAACAAGCATCAGCTAATACTCAAGCTACTCAAGCAGCGGCTGAATCTGAAGTACAAAAACAAGAAGTTTTAACTAATCAAAAAATAAACTTTGAACAAGCTAAGTCTCAGATGGAAATAGAACGTATGAGAACTGAGTCAGAGATTAAACGTGAATTAATGGCTGAAGAATTTAATTATCAACTTCAGTTAGAGCAAATGAAAGCACAAAGAGAAACTATGCGTGAAAAGGAAATAGAAGATCGCAAAGACAAAAGAACAAGAATAGCAGGATCACAGCAAAGCGCTATGATAGATCAAAGACAAAATGATTTAATGCCTACTAATTTTGAAAGACAAAGCCAGGAAGGCACAATGCCTACAGCTTAATTATTAATTATTTAATTATATTATATTATGGGAGACCAAAAAAAGACCGAAGAGGTCAAACAAGAAGGTGACTTTAAAATTAAGTCAAAACCTAAGCGTAAAGCTAAAGACCTAGGACATGTAACAAATGCTCCAGCAAAAATTGATTTAACAGCTCCAGAAGCTACAGGAGAAATAGTTCCCGACGTAGTAAAACTGGATTTAACTAAAAAACCAGAAGAAAATGCCATTCAAGAGCGTAAAACAGAGGAACTTCCTGTGGAAGAATCACCCGGAGATAGCAAAAAGATGGACGCAGAAGTACGGGTCAGCGATACAGATGATAAAACAGAAGCTGAAGTCCAAGTAATTGAAGAAATTACTGAAGATGTTAAAGAAAAAGAAAAAGAAAAAGAAAAACCTCAATTAATTAAAACACCTGAGTTACCAGAAAATGTAGAAAAATTAGTTACATTTATGAATGAAACAGGTGGAACAGTAGAGGATTATGTAGAACTTAATAAAGATTATTCTAAATTAGACAATGATCAATTATTAAAAGAATACTTAAGAAAGAATAAACCTCATTTAGATAATGATGACATCGAACTTATAATGGAAGATTATAAAATAGATGAAGATTTAGACGAGGAAAAAGAAATACGAAAAAAGAAGTTAGCATATAAAGAAGCTGTTGCTAATGCGAAAAAGGATTTAGAAAATAAAAAATCTCAATACTATGCTGAGATTAAGAATCGTCCTGGAGTAACACAAGAACAGCAAAAAGCTGTAGACTTTTTTAATCGTTATAATAAACAGCAAGAAACTATAAAGCAATCACAAGAGGCTTTTAAAGAAAAAACTAATAATTTATTTCAAACTGATTTCAAAGGTTTTGATTATAATGTAGGAGATAAAAAATTTAGATATAAAGTAAAAGACCCTGTGAAAGTAGCTGAAAGTCAATCTAATCTTAAAAACTTTACTGACAAGTTTGTTGATAAAGAAGGAAATATTAGTGACACTGCAGGTTATCATAAAGCTTTATATGCTGCGATGAACACAGATAAACTAGCCTCTCATTTTTATGAGCAAGGTAAAGCGGATGGTATTAAAAATTTAGTACAACAATCTAAAAATCCAAGTGCAGAAGCACCAAGGCAGGTTGCCAGTGGGGACGTCTTTGTAGGAGGTTTTAAGGTTAAAGCAGTGAGTGGAGCTGATTCATCAAAATTGAAAATCAAAAAACGAAAGTTTAACTAATTAAAACTAAAATTATGGCTTTAACCCCACAGTTTGGAAGTTTAGTACCTTCTCAAACTCAACAATTGCTAGCTACTAATTATTTGCAATGGACAAATAATGGTGGTGGTGCGGGTATTCCAGCTAATTTCAGTGATTTTGCTGCGCAATATTTACCTGAAATTTACGAACAAGAAGTAGAAAGATATGGTAACAGAACG